>Ga0209169_10000230_pt1 | contig 33584 bp, 26 predicted proteins | sample HubBroMetageWRM4_FD_188346 | JGI IMG/M metagenome (GOLD analysis project Ga0209169, IMG submission 188346) | Warmed soil microbial communities from the Hubbard Brook experimental Forest, New Hampshire - Hubbard Brook CCASE Soil Metagenome WRM 4... | ecosystem: Environmental > Terrestrial > Soil...
GGAGCGAACCTGCTCAACCTGTTCGACCTGCGGCCGGGCCGCGCCATCAAGGTCGCCACCGCCTCCGCCGCCCTGATCGCCGCAGCCGGGTCCGCCGGAAGCGCCCGGCCGCCGGCGGCGGCGCGCCAGCCAGGGCCCGCGCGGGTACCGCGGTCGTCCCCTGGTGCCGCGCTCGCAGCCCTGCCGCCGCTTGCGGCGGCGCTGGCGCTGTTGCCTGAGGACCTCGGCGAGCGCGCCATGCTCGGCGACGCGGGCGCGAACGCGCTTGGCGCAATGCTCGGCGCCGCCGCCGCCAGGCTGCCGCGCCTCACCCGCGTCGTCATGCTCGCCGGGATCGCCGGCCTCACCGCCGCCAGCGAGAAGGTCAGCTTCACCAAGGTCATCGAGCAAACCCCGGCCCTGCACAGGCTCGACATGCTGGGCCGGCGGCCCGCGGGCCCAGCGCCGACGGTGCGGATCCCGGTGCAGCGGCACCACCTGCATAGCGCGATGACGTTCAACGGGACTGGTACCAGTGCTCGTTCGGCCGAAAAAAATAACGATATAGCGCCCACGGAAGAGTGACCGTTCCTGTGGCCGAGCGGGGGAATGCTCGGCAGCGGACCGGGGGGATAGGCCGCGCAGCGGTGCTGATCGGCGCGATCACCATGCTGGCGCGGGTGATCGGGTTCGGCCGCCAGGTGGTGTTCGCGCACACGGTCCAGGCCTCCTGCCTGGGCACCGCGTACACCACGGCGAACATGGTGCCCAACATCATCTACGACATCGTCATGGGCGGTGCCCTCACGGCGGTGGTGGTGCCGGTGCTCGCCGGGCCTGCCGGTGCCTCCAGGGCGGATGCGCTGGACCGCGAGCAGGTGCGGCAGACCTCGGCGGCCCTGCTCAGCTGGGCGGTGCTGCTGCTGGTGCCGGTCAGCGCCGTGGTGGCGCTGGCCGCGCGGCCGATGGTGTCGCTGCTGCTCGGCGGGACACCCGGGTGCCCGCGGGCCAGCATGGTCGCCCTGGGCACCCGGATGCTCGTGGTGTTCGCGCCGCAGATCCTGCTCTACGGCCTGGCGGTGGTGCTGTACGGCATCTTGCAGGCGCACCGCAGGTTCGCATCGCCCGCGCTGGCGCCCGTGCTGTCCAGCCTGGTCGTGATCGGCGCGTACTTCTGGTTCGGCGTGGTGGGGAACGGGTACCAGGACATGCTGCGGCCGGTGCCCGCCACCGCGTGGATCGTGCTGGCCGCGGGCACGACCGTGGGCGTCGCGGCGCTCGTCGCGACCCCGCTGCTGCCGGTGGCCCGGCTGCGGCTGGCGCTGCGGCCGGCGCTGAAGTTCCCCGCCGGGGTCGGCGCGCGTGTCCGCTCCCTGGCCGCGGCCGGCATCGTGACGCTGGTCGCACAGGACGCCTCGGTGGCGGTGGTGATCGTGCTCGCGAACTCCCGCGGCGGCAGCGGTGCGCTCGTGTTGTACAGCTTCGCCTGGGCGGTCTTCTTCGTGCCCTACGCCGTGCTCGCCGTGCCGGTCGCGACCAGCGCATTCCCCGAGCTGTCCGCGCGTACCGAGAGCTTCGACGCCACCTGCGCCACCTCGACCCGCGCGGTGATCGTGGCGTCCTGGCTCGGGGTCGCGGGCATGGCAGGCAGTTGCGTCCCGCTGGCGCGGGTCTTCCAGTCCCACGTCAGCCAGGCGGCCGACGCCCGCCAGCTGGCGATCGCGCTGGCCACCTTCGCGCTCGGGCTGGTCGGGTACGGGCTGACCGCGAACCTGTCCCGGGTCCTGTACGCCGACCGGCACAGCCGCGCCGCGGCAGCCGCGGTCGGCGGCGGCTGGCTGGCCGTGATCGCCGCGGACCTGCTGATCGTGCCGTTCGTCCCGCGCTCCTGGGTGGTTCCCGCGCTCGGCGCGGGGACCACCGTCGGCCTCACCGGCGCGGGCATCGCCCTGCTCGTGCTGGTCCGCCGGGCCCGCGGTCCGGCGGCGCTGCGCGGCTGCGCGCGTGCCGGGCTTGCCGGGCTGGCCGGTGCCGCCGCCGGTGCCGCCGCGGGGTTCGGGGTGGCCATGGCGGTGCCGGTCCGCGGGTTCCTGCCGAACGTGGCAGTCACGCTGCTCGCCAGCGCCGCCGTGCTCGCGGCCTTCGGCCTGGTCGTGGCGCTGGCCGACGGTGGAGACCTGCGCGCGGCGCTGCGCCGGACGGTGCGGGCGTGAAGGTCGCCCTCGTGCTCGGCACCAGCGCGGGCGGCCTCGGCCGTCACGTCCGGATGCTCGCCGCCGGGTGCGCCGCCCGGGGAGTCACGGTAGCGGTGTTCGGCCCCGCGCGGACCGGTCGCGACTTCGGCTTCGAAGGCCTGGGCCCGCCCGGTTCCCCCCCGGTCACGTTCACCCCGGTCGAGATCGCCGACCGCCCGCGCGTGCTCCGCGACCTGCGTGCCATCGCCAGGCTCCGCCGCCTGCTCCGGACCGCCGAGCCGGATGTAGTACACGCGCACGGCCTGCGGGCCGGCGCGCTGGCCGCGATCGCGATCGCGTTCGGCAGGACCCGCACCCCGCTGATCGTCACCGTGCACAACGCCCCGCCGGCCGGCGGCGTCACCGGAGCCATCTACCGCGTCCTGGAGCTGATCGTCGCCCGCAACGCCGCCTCGGTCCTATGCGTCTCCGCGGACCTGGAGCAGCGCATGCGCGCCGCCGGCGCCCGCCGCGTCGCCCACGCCATCGTCCCCGCCCCCTTCGTAACGCTGACCGCCCCCGTGCCGGCCGCCGGAGACGTTTCCGCGGAAACGCGGGCTGCGGTCCGCGGCGAGTTCGGCACCGGGCCTGTCGTGCTCACGGTCGGCAGGCTGGCCGCCCAGAAGGGGTTCGGCGTCCTGCTCGACGCCGCCGCCGGCTGGCGGGATCTGCGGCCCGAGCCGTCGCTCGTCATCGTCGGCGAGGGACCGCTCGAGGCGGAACTCAAGCAACGGGCAGCATCGCTCGGGGTGCCCGCCACGTTCACCGGCCGGCGCCCCGACGTGCCGGCGCTGCTGGCGGTCGCGGATGTCTTCGTGCTGCCAAGCGCGTGGGAGGGACAGGCGCTGATCCTGCAGGAGGCGCTGCGTGCCGGCGTACCGATCGTCGCCACCCGCGTCGGCGGCAACCCGGACCTGCTCGGCGAGGACGCCGCCCTGCTCGTTCCTCCTGGCGACGCGCAGGGCCTGGCCGGTGCGGTGCGGTCGGTGCTCGCCGATCCCGGGCTGGCCGCCAGGCTGCGCCGGGCCGCGCTGGACCGCGCAACCGCCCTGCCCGCCGAGGACGACGCCGTGGCCGCGGCCCTGGCCGAATACGGCCACGTCGCGAGGCGGCAGCCGTTACCAGGTCAGCCGGTTTCCTCCCAGCGGCGCAGCAGGGCCTCGCGGCCGTCGTCGGTCAGCGTTCCGTACAGGCGCAGCCGGGCGACGCCGCCGTCGGGGAAGATGTTCAGCCGGACGTGAGTGGCTGGCGCGCCGTGCACGCGGAACCGGTGCGGAGTGTCCGGAAGCAGTCTGACCGGCGGCAGCAGGTCGCGCCAGGCCGCCCTGTCGGTCAGCGAGGCGCCGTTCGTGGCGTCCAGTGCCTGCAGCGAGGCGCTATCGGGCTGGTTGCCCCGGTACCACGACGTGTCGATCTCGGCGAGGTCGATCACCCCCCGCCCGGCGAGCCGGACGACCAGCCACTCATGGCCGGCCTTCCTGCGCCTGCGGGTCTCCCAGCCCTCGCCCATCTCCCGTGACAGGCCGGGGGAGATGACGTTGCGCGGCGCGGAGTAGTACTGGTCGCTGCGGTCGGCGATATCGGCGCCGTTCTCCAGCGCCGCCAGGTCGAAGGTCAGCCCCGCCAGCATGGCCGGGTCGGGTACCACCTCGCCGTGTACGTGCAGGCGGGCGACGCCGCCGTCGGGGAAGATGTTCAGCCGGACGTGAGTGAACCTGCGGCCGGAGCTCACCTTGAACGCGTGCCTGGCGTCGCCGGTCAGCAGGCCGCGCGGCACGATCTCCTGCCAGGCGGAGGCCGTCAGTTCCTCGGCCGACGGGTACCCGCTCACCGAGCACGCGTCCGCCGAGCAGGCCTGCGGGTAGGTGCCGGTGAAGAACGCGGTGTCGACGACGATGGAGCGGACGATCCCCGGTACGCCGAGCCTGACGATCACCCAGTCACGGGCCGTGCGCTCGGGCAGCGTCCCGCCGGGCCCGCGCCGGCGCCTGGTCTCCCATCCGTCGTACACCTGCCCCCTGGCGCCGTAGGTGCTCGGCACGAAGGTCGGCGCGTCCGGCTTGATCAAGTTCTCCTTCGCGGCGAAGAACTCGTCGCTGGCCGCCACCACCGAGCCGCGCAGCCCTAGCAGGTCGGGCAGAAGTTGCTGATCCACAGAAGATCCCTACCCGTAAAATTTCCCGTTAGCCTCGTTTTAGCAGCCTGCCAACTGGATCACCACAGGGCTCGCCGCGCTCATCGTCGAGCAGGGCGGTCCCCCGCAGCCACGTCTGCCGTACTCGTCCGGTCAGCGTCCGCCCCGCGTACGGCGTGACCGGATGCCGGTGCAGCAGACGGGCCGGGTCCACGTCGAACGTCTCGTCCGGGTCGAACGCCACCAGGTCAGCGTCACATCCGACCGCGATGCGCCCCTTGGCGGGCAGGCCCGCGAGCGCGGCCGGTGCCGCCGCCATCCACCGGGCCACGTCGTCGAGCGTCCGCCCGCGCCGCCGCGCGACGCTCCACACGGCCGGCAGGCCGAGCTGAAGCGAGGCGATACCGCCCCACGCGGTGCCGAAGTCCCCGGTGGCCTTCATCGCCGGCGGGGACGGCGAGTGGTCGGACACCACGCAGTCGATCACGCCGGCCTCTAGGCCGCGCCACAGCGCTTCCCGGTTGACCGAGTCCCTGATCGGCGGGCAGGACTTGAACTCGGTGGCGCCGTCCGGCACCTGCTCGGCCGCGAAGAACAGGTAGTGCGGGCACGTCTCGGCGGAAAGCCTGATGCCTGCCGCCTTCGCGCCGGCGATCATGGCGACGCATTCGGCCGCCGACAGGTGCACGATGTGCGCCCGCGCCCCAGTCGCCGCCGCGGCCGAGACCACCTTCTCGATGGCGCGGCGCTCCGCGACCGGCGGCCGGGAGGCCACGAACGCGCCGAAGTCGCGGCCGGCCGCCGGGCCGATCTCCGCCGCGTCCTCCGCGTGCACGATCAGCAGCGCATCCGCCGCCGCGAGCACGCCGAGGACAGAACGCAGGCCAGCCGCGTCCAGCGGCGGGAACTCCGGCACCCCGGAGTCCAGCAGGAAGCACTTGAACCCGATCACCCCGGCCTCGTGCAGCGGCAGCAGGTCGGCGGAATTGCCCGGCACCGCGCCGCCCCAGAACGCCACGTCCACCCAGCATTTCCCGGCCGCGGCGGCCTGTTTCTCCCGCAGCGCCGCGACCGAAACGGTGGGCGGCAGCGAGTTGAGTGGCATGTCGCAGATCGTCGTGACCCCGCCCGCCGCGGCCGCGCGGGTAGCGGTCGCGAACCCTTCCCACTCCGTCCGGCCCGGCTCGTTGACGTGCACGTGGGTGTCGACAAGGCCGGGCAGCAGCGCGAGGTCACCGAGGTCGACGTCCCGGCCGGCGTCCAGGCGCGTGCCGTAATCCTCGACTGCCGCGATGGCCGCGCCGCTGACCGCGACCGCCGCCGCCGCCGTGCCCCCTGGCAGCACCGTCCGCCGGGACCGCACGACCAGGTCGTAATCCATCCCGCTCACATCCAGCCAAAGCTCGTGGAGCTGTCCGCCGGGTCCGACGGCTTGTACTCGCAGCCGATCCAGCCGCCGTATTCCGCCGCCGCGAGCTGGGCGAACAGCTCCTCGAAGTCCAGCGTTCCTGTTCCGGGAGCGCCTCGGTCCGGCACGTCGGCGATCTGGATGTGGGCGATGTCGGCGGCGTCGCGGGCCAGCAGACCCGGCAGGTCCTCGCCCATCTTGCCCAGGTGGTACAGGTCGGCGAGGAACGCGATGTTGCCGACCCCACCCCGCGCGCGTACCTCGTGGATCACCGCGAGCGCACTGTGGCTGGAGACCAGAACGGCGCGCGGGTTGTCGTAGGAGTTGATCGCCTCCACCACCACGGTCGCGCCCACCCGCGCGGCCGCCCGGGCGGCCAGCGCGAGGTTCTCCGTGGCCAGCTCCGATTGCCGTTCCCAGGTCACCCCGTCCGCGCGGTTCCCGTACAGCGCGTTCAGTACCGTGCAGCCGGTCCGCCCGGCGATGTCGACGCAGGCCTCGATGTTGTCGCGGAACGCGGCCGAACCGTCCGGCAGGGACAGCAGTCCCCGCTGCCCGGCCCCCATGTCCCCGGCGGCGAAGTTCAGGCCGACGAGCCGCACGCCGGCGTCGCCGAGGGCCTCGACGAAGGCATCCGCCTCGCGGTCCTGCGGCACCGAACCGGCGAACGGCCACCAGAACTCCACCGCCTCGAACCCGGCCGCCCGGGCCGCGGCGGGCCGCTTCAGCAACGGAAGCTCGGTGAACAGGATCGAGCAGTTGACGTCAAACCGCAGCCCGTAAGTGTGCACAGCCGCCAGTCTCTCACCACGTCAGTGCCCGCGGGCTTTTCGGTGTACCGGGGCACACCGTAGGCTCGTGACGGAAGGGGGGATATGTCCGAGCCGCCGGTTACCTTCGCCGCCTTGCTCAGGAAGCTGCGTACCGATGCCGGCCTGACCCAGGAGGAGCTTGCCGAGGCGGCAAGCGTGAGCCCCCGGGCGGTCAGCGACCTGGAGCGCGGCGTCAACCTCACCGCCCGCAAGGACACCGCCCGGCTGCTGGCCGGCGCCCTGAACCTGACCGGGCCGGCCCGCGAGCACTTCGAGGCCGCCGCGCGGGGGCGCTCACCCGCCGCCGAGGAGTCCGTGGGCGGCTTGGCGGGAGCGACGCGGACGCTGCCGCGCGACATTACCTCCTTCACCGGCCGCGAGCCTGAGCTGACGGCGCTGGTGAGCGCCACCCCGGGCGGTCCGGGGGGACAGGGTGGAGTGGTGGGGATCCACGCGATCGGCGGCATGGCCGGAATCGGCAAGACAGCACTCGCGGTGCACGCCGCGCACCGGCTGGCGCCGCGTTTCCCCGACGGGCAGATCTTCCTGCCGCTGCACGGGCACACTCCCGGCCAGCGGCCCGCGGATCCGGCCGATGCGCTGGCCAGCCTGCTGCTGACGGCCGGTGTTGCTCCTGCCCAGATCCCGCCGGGCCTGGAGGCCCGGATGGCGTTGTGGCGGGACCGCCTGGCGGGCAAGCAGCTGCTGCTCGTGCTCGACGACGCGGTCGGCAGCGAGCAGGTCAGGCCGCTGCTGCCGGGCAGCCCGGGCAGCCTGGTGCTTGTCACCAGCCGCAGGCACCTGACCGCGCTCGAGGACGCCAGGGCCATCAGCCTGGATACTCTCCCGCCAGCTGAGGCGGCCGGCCTGCTCGTCCGGCTCGCGGCCCGGCCGGGACTGGATCCGGGCGACTCGTCCGTGGCGGAGATCGCCGGGCTCTGCGGATACCTCCCGCTCGCCATCGGGATGCTGGCCCGCCAGCTGTACCACCATCCCGCCTGGACGGCCGCCGACCTGGCGGCGGACCTGGCGGCCGCGCGTGACCGGCTTGAGCTGATGACCACGGAGAACGTGTCGGTCGCCGCCGCGCTTGACCTGTCGTACCAGGACCTCACCGAGGACCAGCAGCGGCTGCTCCGCCTCATCGGTGCACTCCCCGGAACCGACCTGGACGTATACGCGGCGGCCGCGCTCGCCGGCGTGGACCTGACCGCGGCACGCCGCCTGCTCACCGCCCTGTACGACCACTACCTGCTGGCCGAGCCCGTACGCGGCCGTTACCGCCCGCACGACCTGATCCGCGAGCACGCCCGCGCGATCGCGGCCACCGATCCGGCTGCCGATACCGGCGCCGCGATGGACCGGCTGCTCGGCTATTACCTGGCCACCGCCCGCGCGGCCGACCGTCACCTGGCCCTACGTACCGTCGCCGCGCAGGGCGTGGCGATGCCGGATCCCGCCCACGCTCCCCGGCTGGCCACCGCCGAGGAGGCCAGCGACTGGATGGCTGCCGAGCGCCTGAACCTGCACGCCGCCTTCGGCTACGCGGCGGCCCACGGCAGGCCCGGGTACGCCGTCGCCGTGGCGGCCGCGATGAACGGCTTCCTGCGCCAGCGGCACTGGAGCGATGGGGTGAGGCTGCATCGCGCGGCCGCGGAGGTAGCCCGCCAGGCCGGGGACCGGCACGCCGAGGCCGCGGCCCTCAGCGACCTTGGTCACCTGCAGGATCTGACGGCGGACTACGATGCCGGCGCCGCCAGCCTGACCCGGGCCAGGGAGCTATACCGTCAACTCGGCGACCGGCCCGGCGAAGCCAGGATGCTGGAGGAACTAGGTGTCCTGCTGCGGCTGACGGGAGACTATGCCGCGGCCTCGGCTTCCCTGACCGAGGCGCTCGGGCTGTTCCGCGGCCTCGGTGACCGCCTGGGCGAGGCCGATACCCTGCACGAGCTCGGTTCGGTCCGGCACCGCACCGGCGACTTCGAAGCCGCTACCGCCAGCCACGCGGATGCGCTGGAGATCTACCGTGAGCTCGGCTACCTGCGCGGCGAGGCCTGGACGCTCAACAGCCTGGGAATCCTGCAGTACGGGACCGGGGATTACCCGGCGGCGACGGACAGCCTGACCCGGGCGCTCGAGCTGCAGCGCCGGGCGGGAAACCGCCTGGGCGAGGCCAACACCACCTACGAGCTGGGCACGGTCCGGCGCCTGACGGCAGACTACGCGGAGGCGGTCGCCCTCCAGCGCCAGGCGCTCGCCCTGTACCGCGACCTGGGCTACGGCCGCGGCGAGGCCAACGTCCTGACCGAGCTGGGAACGGTGCTGCGCCTGACGGGAGACGGCCCGGCTGCCGCGGCCCATCAGCAGCAGGCGCTCGAGCTGTACCGTCGCGTCGGTGACCGGCTCGGCGAGGGCGTCGTCCTCGATGAGCTGGGCGAGCTGGCGCTTTCTTCGGCGAGCACCTCGCAGGCGGGTGAGCATTTCGCCGCGGCGCTGGCCATCGCCGTCGACATGGCTGCCCCGCCGGAGCAGGCCCGTGCGCTGGCAGGCATCGGCCGTAGCCAGCTGCGGGCGGGCCAGCCGGACCAGGCCGCGGTATCGCTGCGTCAGGCCCTGGAGATCTACCGGCGGATCGGATCGCCTGAGGCCGAGCGGATCCGGCAGATCCTGCGCGATCACGGAATCCGACACGAGGCCATTCGCGGTTCCCGGTAAGGGCCGGTTGGTGTAGATTTTCGGATCACGAGCGCTCAGCCGGAAGTTCGGTCCCGCAAGTCAGTTCCCGTCCCGTTCACCCGCATGCCATGTGACGGTCAGCAGTAAGCCGGTAGCACGCGCTAGAACTAACAACATCGCACATGAAGGGCCGAAGACGATGCACGTGTTCGATGGGTTCAGTGTGGCCGGCCGCAAGGTGACCGGGCGCACGGTCAAGACGCTGACGGTCGTCGGGGCAGCAGGGGCCGTGCTGTCCGGCATGGCCGCCTTCGCCTTCCCTGCCAGCGCGCAGCCGGCCGCGCCCTCGTACACCGTGCACCAGATCCTGTCCGGCCAGAGCCTGCACCACTGGTACACCCCGGCCGGGCATCACGGCAAGAAGTCCGAGCCGCTGACCCAGCCCGACGACATCACGCTGCTCGGCGGCAACCTGTTCACCGGATTCCAGAACGGGGTGGGCCCGCAGGGCCAGGCCAGCGGCGACGGGAACCGCGACAGCACGATCGTCGAGTTCACCCAGAGCGGCAGGGTCGTGGGCCAGTGGGACGTGCTCGGCAAGTGCGACGGCCTGACCGCCGACACGGCCACCGGGGTGGTCGTCGCCACGGTCAACGAGGACGCGCACTCCAGCCTCTACACCATCAGCCCGTCGGGCCAGGTCGTGCACTACGCCTACAACAAGGCACTGCCGAGCAAGGGCGGCACCGACGCCATCTCCTTCTACAGGGGCCAGATGCTGATCAGCGCCTCGGCGCCGGGCACCACCGGGGCGGCCGCGCCGAAACCCTCCTACCCGGCGGTGTACGCGGTGACGCTGAACCAGGCCAAGCGGGTGGCGGACATCCGGCCGATCTACTACGACGAGTCCGATGCGACCCAGGCCACAGGCACGGTGTCCGGGGGCACCGTCCGGCTGGCGCTCACCGACCCCGACTCCAACGAGGTCGTGCCGGGCAGCGCGCCCCGGTTCGCCGGCGACTTCATGCTGACCAGCCAGGGGGACAAGGAGCAGATCTACGCGAGCGGCGCGGGCTCAAGCTCCCAGCACCTGTGGGTCCTCAGGCTGTCCCAGTCGGTCGACGACACAGCCTGGGCGACCTCCTGGGACGGCGCGTTCTTCGCCGCCGACCATGACGGCGACACCGTCGACAAGGTGTCGGGCACCTTCTGGCCGGAAGGCACCGCCTTCGTGGCCGTGACGCCGTGCGACGCCGACAACGCGCCCGCCACCTGCCCAGGCCCCGGCTTCCCCGCGAACTACCTGGGCTGGCTGAACATGTGGAACGGCCACATCACCCCCGTGTCGCTGCACGGCCCGCGCCTCGAGCCGCAGGGAATGATCTTCGTCGCCGGCTGACGGCGCTAATCGCTGGGGTCAGCTTCCCCGGTAGGTGGAATACGCGAACGGGCTGAGCAGCAGCGGCACGTGACAGTGCTCACCCGGGAGCGTTGCCTCGAAGGTCACCGCGACCTCTGGGTAGAACGAGGCGGATCCGCGCGCGTCGAAGTACGCGCCGGTGCCGAAGGTGACCCGGTACACGCCGGGCTCCAGGCCTTCGGGCAGCCGCAGCCGCCCGTCGGTGTCGGCGTGTCCCTCGGCGGCAGGCGCCCAGACGCCGTCGGCGATGCTCCGTTCGAGCCGTACCCCGATGCCCGCCGCGGGCCGCCCCGTGCTCGCATCGAGAACGTGCGTGGAGAACGTCACCAGCCCGGCCGTCACGGGCTCAGCAGCTTCGTCATCCGCAGACGGGTTATCTTCTCGAGCTCCTGACGCACCACTGCCCGTTCGGCCTCCTCATCATTTTCGAGCCTGGCCCGCAGCTGACTGAGCATCTCCTGGCCGGAAAGGCCGCTCGCGCAGATCAGGAAAACGTGGCCGAAGCGGTTCTCGTAGGCGGCGTTCCCGGCGGCCAGCGCCTGCCGTACCGCGTCGCCCGCCGTGGCGGCCCCCGCCTGCTCGGCGGCGGAGACCCCCTCGGTCCGGTCGCCTATCCGCGGGTGCGCCTCCATGCTCTCGAGGATATCGTCCCAGGTCAAAGCCTTGAAGGCGGCATCAATCGCGGCACCGAGCGCGTCCGGGTCCTGATAGGGCCGGCCGCCGGCGATCGCCTTCGCGAACGATTCCGAAGCGCAGCAGGCAAGCGCATCCCGCTCGGCGGCGTCGGCCGGGGCCGCATTGAAGGCGGCCATCCAGGATGCCCCGGCGCCCGGCTGGTGGGAGTTCGTCACGCGAGCATCCAATCAGCCGGGGCCGCGGGCACGGAAGGCGCCTACCGGATGAATCACCGGTAGCCTGGTTCCGGCCCTTTTGTAGCTTTCGCTAAACAAGTGAGGGTCGTGACGCGCGCTGACGTGTATCGCCAGGGGGTGATTCCGTGCAGGTGCGGGACTTGCTCGACGTGCCGGGCCTGGGGCTCAGGCTGCTCACCGACGCCGCAGGCCTGGACCGGGCGATCCGGCACGTGTTCACCACCGACCTGCCCGATCCCGGCCGCTACGTGAGGGCAGGAGGCCTGGTGCTGACCGGCCTCATCTGGTGCCGTGAGCCGGGCGACGCGGACCGCTTCGTCCGGGCACTTGTCAGGGCGGACGCCGGGGTCCTCGGCGCGGGAGAGGCCCTGGGAGAGGTGCCGGCCGAGGTGATCCAGGCGTGCACCAGGCACGGCGTGGTCCTGCTCGCGGTGCCGGCCGAGACCTCGTTCGCGGCCGTCACCGAGGAGGTCGCCAGGCAGCTGGGCGGCGACCGGGCGAGCGCCATGACCAGGGTGCTCGGCCGTCGCAGGCTGCTGCTGTCCGCGGTGGCCGAGGGGGCCGGGCTCGACGAGATGTTCCGGCTGATGGGCCGGGAGATCGGCGCCGAATGCTGGCTGCTCACCGGGCTGGGCCGGGTGGTCGGCGGCACGGGCGGGCCGTTGCCCCCGCCGCTGGCCAGACGGCTGGCGTGCGAGTACCTCAAGGCGGAGCGGCTGCCCGCCACGATCGGGGTGAGCATCGCCGACGGCGAGGGGAAGTACTCGCTGTTCGGTGTCGGCGGCGAGCCGAGGCTCACCAGCTGGTTCCTCGCCTGCGCGGGGCGCGAGCAGGACTGGGCGCACGAGCTGCGCGAATCCGTGGCCGAACTCGCCGCGGACGCGGCGCTCGAGCGAGCCAGGCTGGACGCGGGCCGCGCCGGGGACCGCAGGCTGGCCGAGGCGATCGTCGCCAGGCTCGCGTCCGATACCGGCGGCGGGTCCGCCCCGGCCGAGATCGCGTCGCTGATGCGGACGGCCGGGCTGCCGCCGGACGGCGGCTACATGGTGGCCGCGATGCGCGCCGACGCGGAGCGGATGGCAGGCCCGAGCACCGAGCGCTGGCGCGGCGACCTGGCCGAGGAGCTGGCCGTACCGTATGCGGCCGGCGCGGTGGTCGCCGCGCTCGGCGAACAGATCGTCGTGCTCGTCCCGTTGCCGGCCGAACCGGATCGGGGCGAGGGACCTGCGCACGCGTTCGCGGCCCGGCTGCGTGACACGCAGCCGGTGTTCGAATCTGACCCCGGCCGTACCAGGCTCAGCGTCGGCGTCAGCGCGCCAGCCGAAGGCGTGGCCGCGCTGGCCGGGGCGCTGCACGAGGCGGGCAGCGCGCGGCGGCTCGCCGCGATGCGCGGCGGCGCGGCGGCCGTCTCGGTCGTGACAAGCGACGAGGTGGCCTCGCACGAGCTCCTGCTGGCCAGCGTGCCCGGCAGCGTGCTGCGGTCCTTCCGCGAGCGCCTACTCGGCCCGCTGCTCGCCTACGACGAGCGGCACCGCGCCGAACTGCTGCCCACGCTGCGCGAATTCCTCGCCTGTTCGGGCTCGTGGAACGTCTGCGCGGCGAAGATGTACGTCCACGTCAACACCGTGCGTTACCGGATCCGGCGCATCGAGGAGCTCACCGGGCGCGACCTGTCCTCGCTGGAGGACCAGGTCGATTTCTTCCTCGCCCTCCGCATTCGCTAGCTTGTCCGGGTGGTGTTGATCCGATCCGCCTCGACGGCGGATGCGGCGGAGATCTCCGGCGTGCAGCGGGAGAGCTGGCTGGCCGCCTACGAGGGCATCATCGCCCACGAGATCATCGACCGGGTGACCGCACCCGACGACGGTGCCCGCGTACGGCAGGTGCTCCGGGTACGCCCGTGGCAGCGCACGATCGTCGCCGTCGCCCAGAACCCGATCGAGCAGAGCCCGGACGCGGAGAGCCCGATCGAGGCGACCCCGGCGACCGGAAGCCCGGCCGATGCGAGCCGCGCCGACGAGCCCGGCATCGTGGGCTACGCGTCCTTCGGGCCGGAACTCGACGTGTTCGCGCCCTGGCCGCATCCGATCAGCCCGGCGGGCCAGCGGGGCCAGGTCGGCGAGCTCTATGCCCTCTACGTGCACCCAGCCTGGTGGTCCACGGGCACCGGGCGCGCGCTCATGGACCACGTGCTCGCCAAGGTCTCCCGCGCGGGATACCCGTGCGTCATGCTGTGGGTGCTCGAGCGCAACGGCCGCGCCCGCACGTTCTACGAGCGCGCCGGGTTCCGCCCGGACGGCGCCAGCCATGTGCTCGACGGCCTCGGCGGCGTCATCGAGATCCGTTACCGCCGCATGCTTGAGCGGAAGGAGCACCACGATGGCTCATGACGACGACGCGGCCACGGCTGCCGCCACCTACTTCGATGCCTGGCAGGCGCGGGACTTCGCACGGCTGCGTTCGGTGCTCGCCGACGACGTGGACTTCGCCGGGCCGCTCGGGCAGGTCCGGGGCGGCGACGAGTGCCTGCGGGGCCTGCAAGGCCTCTCGGAGATCATGACGGGCATCCAGATCCAGAAGGTCTTCACCGCCGGATCCGACGTGCTGACCTGGTACGACATGGCCACCAAGGTGGCCGACCCGGTGCCGGTGGCCAACTGGATGCAGGTCACGGACGGCACGATCACGAAGATCAGGGTTGCCTTCGACCCAAGGGGCATCGTGGGCGGATCATAAATTCAAGATCCTTTTATCCCGAACGGACTGTGGTATTACCGCCCGGCCCGCGCCTCGCCCGGGTAGAGGCACTCTATTAAGAGCCAATGAGGCTCGAACTGGCCCTATCGCTATGGAGCCAGTTCGGGCAGGGTGGATGGCATGCCGCGCCGCCTTTTCCAGTTGCTTGCCGGGCTCGTGCTGTACGGGATCAGCGACTCGATGCTGCTGCTGGCCGGCCTCGGCGTCGATCCCTGGGACGTCCTGCACCAGGGCCTCGCCCGCCGGACCGGCCTGGCCACCGGGACCTGGGTGATCATCGTAGGGGCGGCCGTCCTGCTGCTCTGGATACCGCTACGGCAGCGCCCGGGCATCGGCACGCTGTGCAACGTCGTGCTGATCGGCGTGGTGATCGACGCCGTCCTGGCCACCGTCGCGCCGCCCCACTCGCTCCCGGTACGCGCCGCCGTGATGCTCGCCGGAGTCGGGCTGAACGGCGTGGCGACCGGCCTGTACATCGGCGCCGGCCTCGGCCCGGGCCCGCGCGACGGCCTGATGACCGGCCTGGCCGCGCGCGGCCATTCGATACGAATCGTGCGCACCGGCATCGAGATCACCGTCCTGCTGGTCGGCTGGCTGCTCGGCGGCACGGTCGGCGTGGGCACCGTCATCTACGCCGCCTGCATCGGCCCCCTCGCCCACATCTTCGTCCCCCTCTTCAGCCGAACTCCTCGGGCCATAGCCGGCGACGACCAACCTAGCCCGCCGGACAAATCGGTGCGCCTGCTACCAGGACAGGCGCCATGAAGGCATCCTCGCTGCTGGTAGGCGCCGCCTTCCACGGCACGTAACGTGAAGGCGTGGAACTGCGCCAGCTGCGGTACTTCGTCGCGGTGGCCGAGGAGCTGAACTTCGGCCGGGCCGCCGAGCGGTTGCTGATCGCCGGGCCGTCGCTGTCACAGCAGATCAAGGCGCTCGAAGCCGATCTGGGGGTGCGGCTGTTCGACCGCGACCGCCGCTCGGTGGTCCTGACCCCGGCCGGCGCGGCGCTGCTCCCGTACACCCGCGCGCTGCTGGAACGGGCCGAGGACCTGCAGCGCCGCGCCGCCCAGATGTCCGGCTCCGAGCCGGTCCGGCTCGGCTACACCGGCTGGCTGCCCGCGGACATGACCGCCCGCACGTCCGCGGTAGCGCAGCTGCGCATAGACACATGGATCGAGCCCTCGCACGCCCAGGCCGCCCGGGTCGCGGACGGCAGCCTTGACCTGGCGGTGTGCTGGGTGCGCACCCAGGACCTGGAGGAGCACGGGCTCAGCGCCCGGGTTATCGGCGCCGACCGCCTCTACGCGGTTGCCGCCGGTCACGACACCAGCGATGTCCACGCCCAGGACACCGCTGTTCTCCTCGATGACGACACCACCTCGTGGGCATCGTGGAACCTGTACGCCGCACAGCTGGCGCGCGACACCGGCGCCCGCGTGGTGCGGATCTCCGACGGCGGCATTACCGGGCCCGCCTTCTTCGACCACGTGCGCCGCAGCCGCCGCCCGATCATCAACTCGCCCAAGGGCCAGACCACGCCGCTGCCGCCGGACCTGGTCCGGCGGCAGGTGATCGCGCCAGAGGTCTACTGGACCTGGTCCTTGGTCTGGCGCCGCGACGAGGAGCGCGCCGCCGTGCTGGCCGTTGCGGACGTCCTCACCGACGGGGTCGGCGACCTGGGGATCCTCCGGCCGGACGCCTGGCTGCCCGACGGCGACCCGCACAAGCAGTTAGCTATCCGCGCCCCGGCAACCCGGTGCGAGGATGGGCCTACCTCCAGAGAGAAAGCCGGTCGTGGCGTCAGCCGCCCGGCTGATGCACCGTAGGAGCATGGATACCACGCAGCAGGCGCTCCGGTGTCCCGGCTGTTCAGCTGGCCCGTTGCGGCCCGCCTGAAGTGGTGGGTAGCGTTGAGGCGGAGCGTCTCCGCCAGCCCTCACCCCGGATGGTCGGTGTGACAGTGCATCCTCCGCCCCGGTTGTTCGGCAGGACCGGCGAGCTGGAGATCCTGAGAGGGCTCATCGCGAACGTGCGAAGCGGTCGCAGCGCCGTCCTGGTCGTCCGGGGAGAGGCGGGGATCGGCAAGACGGAGCTGCTGCGACAGCTGATCACCGAGGCGCCGGGATTCGGGGTGGCCCGGGTGGCCGGCGTCGAGTCGGAGATGGAGCTCCCCTTCGCGGGGCTGCACCAGCTGTGCGCGCCGATGCTCGACCGGCTCGAGTCACTGGCCGAGCCTCAGCGTCGCGGGCTCAGCGTCGCGCTCGGGCTCGCCTCCGGGGATAGCCCGGACCGTTTCCTGGTCGCCCTCGCGACGCTCAGCCTGATGGCGGAGGCCTCCGAGGAGCAGCCGATGCTGTTCGTCGTGGACGATGCGCAGTGGCTTGATCAGGCCTCGGCCCAGGTCCTCGGATTCGTCGGGCGCCGCCTGCTGGCGGAGCCGGCAGCGCTGGTGTTCGCGGTCCGGACGCAGGCCGCGGGAGATCCCTCACCCGATCACCTGGCAGGTCTGCCCGAACTGCGGCTGGGCGGACTCGATGAGCAGTCGGCCCGGGCGCTGCTGGCGACGGTCACCTCAGGTCCGCTTGATGAGAGCGTCCGCGCCCGGATTCTGGGGGAGGCGCGCGGCCATCCGCTGGCCCTGCTCGAGCTGTACCGGGGCCGGAGCGCGGCCGGCCTGGCCGGCGGGTTCGCCGTTCCTGACGCGGGAGACCTGCCCGGCCGGATCGAGGATCAGTACGCGGCGCGGCTGGCTGAGCTGCCAGCCGAGGTGCAGCGGCTGGTCCTGCTCGCGGCCGCCGATCCGGTCGGTGACCCGGCGCTGATCCTGCGGGCGGCCCGGGTCCTGGGCCTGGACACCGGAACGGTGAACCTGGCCGCCGCGGCCGGGCTGCTGGAGTTCGGCGCGACCGTGCGGTTCCGGCATCCGCTGGTGCGTTCCGCGGTCTACCGGGCCGCTTCCGCCGATGACCGGCGGGCGGTCCATGAGGCGCTGGCAGCGGTGACCGACCCGCTGGCCGACCCCGACCGCCGGGCGTGGCATCGCGCCCACGCGGCGGCGGGGCCGGACGAGGCGGTGGCCGGGGACCTGATCAGCTCGGCCGGCCGTGCGCTGCGCCGGGGCGGGGTAGCCGCCGCCGCGGCCTTCTGGGAGCGGGCCGTGGCGCTGACTCCGGACCCGGGCGAGCGTGCCACGCGGGCCCTGACGGCGGCCGGGGCGAAGTACGCGGCCGGGGATTTCGAGGCCGCGCAGGTCCTGCTGGTGCCGGCTGAGCTCGGACCGCTGGGCGAGCTCGACCAGGCGCGGGTGCAGCGGATGCGGGCGCAGATCGCGTTCGCGCTGCGGCGCGGCGGCGACGCGCCGCCGCTCCTGCTGCGGGCCGCGCAGCGGCTGCAGGGCCTGGACGCAGAACTGGCCAGGCAGACCTACCTCGAAGCCCTGGTGGCCGCGATCTACGCCGGCCGGCTCGGCAGCGGGCAGGATGCGGGGCAGGTCGCGCGCGCGGTGAGATCCGCGACACCGCGGCCGTCCGGGCCGGAGCCGGTGCCGCACGCGCAACTGCTCCTCCACGGCCTCGCCGTGCGGCTCGCCGATGGGTACCTGGCCGCCGCGCCCGCGCTCAAGGAGGCGCTGCACCGCTACCGTGCCCGGCCGGATGAACTGGACTGGCTCTCCGTCTCCTACGACATCGTCGCGATGGACCTGTGGGACGACGAGGCGTGGTTCGAGCTCGCGGCCGGTCAGGTCCGGCTGGCGCAAGCGAACGGCACCCTCAGCTGGCTTCCGTTCGCGCTGGATTATCTCGCCGAGTTCCACATCCAGGCCGGTGACCTGTCGAAGGCGGCGGCGTTGCTGATGGAGCGTGAGCGGGTTGATCCGGGGATCAGGGAGGTGACCTTGCCGTACGTCCCGCTGCTGCTCGCCGCGTGGCGCGGGGACGCGCCGGGCGCGGCCGAACTGGCCGGGGAGATGACCCGTGGCGCCGCGGACCGGGGCGAGGGCGCGGCGCTGACCTACGCGGACTACGCGCAGGCGGTACTGGGCAACGGCCACGGCAGCTACCGGCGCGCCGCCGAGGCGGCGCACGCCGCCAGCGCGGCCGGCGAGGTGGTCATCTCGCCCTGGGCCCTGTACGAACTGGCCGAAGCCGCGGCGCGCAGCGATCAGCGCGACCGTGCCCGCGCGGCGGCTGATCAGCTGTCGCAGCTCGCCGAGGCGAGCGGCAGCACCTGGGCGCGGGGGGCGGCGGCCCGGTCCCGGGCGCTGGTATCGGGAGGCGCCGCCGCCGAAGCGGAGTACCGCGACGCGATCGAGCTGCTGGGCAGCACCCGGATGGCGGCCCACCTGGCCCGCGCCCGCCTGGTCTACGGCGAATGGCTGCGCCGGGAGAACCGCCGGATCGATGCCCGCGACCAGCTGCGGTCCGCGTTCGACGCGCTCACGTCCATGGGCGCCGGGGCCTTCGCCGAACGGGCCCGGCGCGAGCTCCAGGCGACAGGCGGGAAGGTACGCAAGCGCAGCGAAGATGCTGCCCGCACCGACCTGACCCCCCAAGAGGAGGAGATCGCCCAGCTGGCCCGCGACGGACGAACCAACACCCAGATCGGCGCCCAGCTGTTCATCGGCGCCCGCACCGTCGAATGGCACCTGCGCAAGGTATTCACCAAGCTGGACATCACCTCCCGCCGCGAACTCGACCAGGTCCTGAGGAGAAAGAGCACCGGGTCATGACGAGCAGATGCCCGCCGAGTCGATCTACGCCTGCGCCGGTACCCCCGGTCTGCCGACGGCGGCCCGGTGCCGGGTACCCTGAGCGCGACCGTGGAGAGGGTGACCGGGATGAGCGATGAGCAGGGCAGCGAGATCAGCGGCGAGGTCACTGACCCGAGCGCGGAGCAACTCCGGCAGGAGCTCGCCCACAACGTGGAGAAGCCATCAGGCATGCCGCCGGGCTACCAGCTAGAGGGGCCCGCGGAACCTGGGGCAACCGCCGACATCCCCGGCGTGCTGGGAGGCCCGGGTATCAACATCATCTCCGAAGATGAGGACGAGCCAGATAACCAATGGTCCGAGCATCCCAGGTAAGGATTCGGTAAAGGCAGGTTATCGTACGTCTACGCCTGGACCGCGGTGAGCGGTGCGGGGTAAGCGGAGTTCGGGGGCGTGAAGGAGAGTGAGGGGGAGGAGAGCCGGTGGCGCTCGCGGCAGACGCCGAGCCAGCGTCGGGGGCGACTGGGCTGTTCGCCGCCGATGAGGAGGTCGGCCGCGACCTAGCCACGGTGAACTGGTCTGCCACCCCGCTCGGGCTGCCCGCGTCCTGGCCGCAGAGCCTGCAGACGGCGGTGGACATCCTGCTGTCATCCCGCTTCTCGATGTGGATGGCCTGGGGGGCGCAGCTGACGTTCTTCTGCAACGCCGCCTACCGGCGCCATACCCTGGGCCGCAAGTACCCGTGGGCGCTGGGCCGGGCTGCCAGCGAGGTGTGGGCCGAGATCTGGGACGACATCGGCCCCCGCATCGACACCGTGCTGGCCACGGGGAAAGCGACCTGGGACGAGGCGCTGCTGCTGTTCCTCGAGCGGTCCGGCTACCCGGAGGAGAGCTACCACACCTTCTCCTACAGTCCGCTGCGCGACGACGCCGGCACCGTGGTCGGCATGCTCTGCGTGGTCAGCGAGGACACCGAACGCGTCATCGGCGAGCGCCGGATGGCGACCCTGCGCGACCTGGGCTCCGACCCGAGCGTGGTACGCACCGAGCAGGAGACGCTCGACTTCGCCGGACGGCAGCTGGACCGCAACCGGCGGGACCTGCCTTTCACCCTGACCTACCTGTTCGCCGATGACGGCGCCGCCGCCCGGCTGGCGGGGAGCACAGGCATCGCAGCCGGGCACCCGGCCGCCCCGGTCGCGCTTGCGGCCGACGATCCGGATCCGCTCTGGCCAGTCGCAGCGCTGCTGCGGGGTGAATCCGCGGTGGTGAGCCTCGTCAGCGCCCGGTTCTCCGTCCTGCCGGCCGGGGCGTGGAGTGAGCCGCCCGTCCAGGCGCTGGTAGCGCCGCTGACCCGCCACGGCGGCCCCCCGTACGGGTTCCTGGTGGCCGCCCTGAACAGGTACCGTCCCTTGGACGAGGGCTACCGGGCGTTCGTCGGCCTCCTGACCGGGCATCTCGCGGCGGGAATCGCGAGCGCACGCAGCTACCAGGACCAGCAGCGCCGCGCGGAGGAGCTTGCCGAGCTGGACCGCGCCAAGACCACGTTCTTCTCCAATATCAGCCACGAGTTCCGCACCCCGCTGACGCTGATCATGGGTCCGGTGCAGGAGCTGCGGCGCCGGCTGGCCGACGCCGACCCTGAGGTGCGCGAGGAACTGGAAGTAATCAGCCGCAACGGACTGCGCCTTGGCAAGCTGGCCAACATGCTGCTGGACTTCTCCCGCATCGAGGCCGGACGTATGCAGGCGAGCTACGAACCGGCCGACATCGCGCAGGTGACCGCCGAACTGGCCAGCGTCTTCCGCTCCGCCGTCGACCGCGCCGGCCTGGCCTTCAAGGTGGACTGCCCCCCGCTGGCCGAGCCGGTCTACCTCGACCGCGGCATGTGGGAGAAGGTGGTACTGAACCTGCTCAGCAACGCGCTGAAGTTCACCTTCGACGGCTTCATCCACATCGCCGTGCGCGCCGACGGCGGCCAGGCAGTCGTCATGATCGCCGACACCGGCATCGGCGTCCCCGCTCGCGAGATGCCGCGGTTGTTCGAGCGGTTCCACCGCATCGCGAACACCCGGTCCCGCTCAAACGAGGGCAGCGGCATCGGCCTGGCCCTGGTCCAGGAACTCGTCCAGCTGCACGGCGGCACGATCGCGGCGTCCAGCACCGAAGGCGCGGGCACCACGTTCACCATCCGCCTGCCTTTCGGGCCCGCCCACCTGCCCGCCGGCGCCCTCGTCCCGGCCGGCCACGCGGCGACGGTCTCGGCCAGCGCTGACCCGTTCGTCCAGGAAGCCCTGCGCTGGCTGCCCGGGACCGCGCAGGACGGTGGCGGCACGGGGGCACGCTCCGTGCACGAGGAGATAACGCCCGGCAATGACACAGGTCCCCCGGCACAGGCGGGTCGCGCCCTGCCCGCGCGGGTGCTTGTCGCCGACGACAACGCCGACATGCGCGAGTACCTGGCCCGGCTGCTGCGCTCCGCCGGCTACCGGGTCACCACGGTCACCGACGGGCAGGCCGCCCTGGACGCCGTCCGCGCCGACGCCCCCGACCTTGTGATCAGCGACGTGATGATGCCACGCCTGGACGGCCTCGGCCTGGTGGCCGCCCTGCGCGCCGACGCGCGCACCGCAGCCGTGCCAGTGCTCCTGCTGTCGGCGCGGGCCGGGCAGGAGGCGTCCATCGAGGGCCTGCGGGCGGGCGCCGACGACTACCTGGTCAAGCCGTTCTCCGCGGCCGAGCTGCTGGCCCGGGCGCGGGCCAGCGTAGAGCTGGCCAGGTTCCGGAACCGCGAATCGCAGTTCCGACGCACCTTGATCGACTCCCTCCAGGAAGGCTTCTTCCTCACCGATCAGGAAGGCACCATCCTGGAGGCCAATCAGGCCTTCCTGGCCCTGGTGGGCTACAGCGCGGACGGCTTGCCGTTCCGCTGGCCGCACCCCTGGCTTCCAGACCCCGGCACCGACCCTGACGGGTGGACGGCGACGGCCCGGGCGTTCGACGACTACAAGCGGCACGGCGGCGGCCGGTACACGATACAGGTACGGCACCGCGACGGGCACGTTATCTGGCTGGCCTGCAGCTCGGCCAGCTTGCCCAGCCCGGACGGGGGCAGCAGGCTGTTCGTCGGCACCGCGCGGGACGTGACCGCGGAACGCCTGGCCGCGCAGCGCGAAGCCACCCTGGCTGGTTTCGCCGCCGCCCTGGCCGCAGCCGGGGAGATCTCCGAGATGCTCACCACGGCCGCCCGCGAGATCGCCGCCGCGGTACATGCCAGCCAGGTGACAACCGCGCTATGGTCCAGCGATGACAACCCCGCCGTCACCGGCTGGCCCCGGCCCCCCCGGTCCTCCCAGTCCCTCCGGCCCGCCCCGGGTCAGGGCGCCTCCGCCGCGGTGACGGGAGCGCTGGACTCCGTCCGGCGTCAGCCGGCCGCCTCGGTCGCCGTGCTGCCAGGCGACGGGGGCACCAGCCTGCTCGCCGCTCCGCTCGACGGGACGGGCTCATCGGCCATCGCCGCGGAATTCCCGGCCGGACGGCCTGTGGGCGCCGAAGTGCGGGAGCTGTTCTCGGTCCTGACCAGCCACCTGGCCCAGGTCCTCGCCAAGGCGAGGGACTACGAGCAGACCCGCGCCGTCGCGCTCACCCTCCAGCATGCCATCCTCGCCCCTACCGAGCTGCCGCACGGGTTCGCCGCACGGTACACCCCTGCGGTTCCCCCGCTCGAAGTCGGCGGCGACTGGTATGACGTGATTCCGCTGCCCGGACAGCGTATCGGCATCGTCGCCGGTGACTGCGTCGGCCGCGGGCTGCCCGCCGCCGCGGTCATGGGCCAGCTCCGCTCCGCCAGCCAGGCCGTCCTGCTGCGCGCGCCCGGTCCCGCCGAGGCCCTCACCGACCTGGACACTTTCGCCAGCCGGATTCCGGGAGCGGAATGCACCAGCGTGTTCTGCGCGATCCTTGATCCTGCGGCCGGGACGGTCACCTACAGCAGCGCCGGGCACCCGCCGCCCATCCTCGTCACGGCCGCGGGGGATTACCGCCTGCTCGACCAGGCGCGGTCCCTGCCGCTGGCAATGCTGCCCGCTGACTGGCGGCGCAGCCAGGCGACTGCCACGCTGCCGCCGGGCGCGACCTTGATGCTCTACACGGACGGACTCGTCGAGCGGCGGAGCCAGCCGCTGGACAAAGGGATCGACGCCGCGGCGGTCACGGTGGCCGGACACGCCCAGGACCACCCAGACGACGTCGCGGACTACGTCATGTCGGCCATGACGCCGGCGGCCGGCTACGAGGACGACGTCGCCGTCCTTATCTACAGGCACCCGCCTGCCCCGCTGACCGCCCAGGTACCAGCGGACGACCCCTCCTGCCTGGCCTTGCTCCGGGCCACGCTGCGGCAGTGGCTATCAGCAGCCGGCATCGGCAGCCGGGAAGCCACCGACATCATGATCGCGGCGGGCGAGGCCGCGGCCAACTCCGTCGAACACGCCACCGCCGGGCGCCCCGCCGACGCGGCACCAGTCCAGATCACCCTCACCGCCAGTGCGGCCCACACCATGGTCCAGCTGACCGTCGCGGACACCGGGAGCTGGCGGTCTCCTCCCGCGGACCGCGAGCAGCCCGCCCCGGGCACCCGGGGCCACGGGGTTATTTTCATGCACGCCCTCATGGATGACGTCACGATCGATCCGTCCGCGCACGGGACGACGGTGACCCTGACCAAGGACCTGAAGCCTTGACCAACGACGCCACCCCAACTACCCCAGCCACCCCAGCTAGCCCGGCCGGCCCTGCCCAGCACCGTCCCGCGAGCAGCGCCCCTGCAGGCAGCCCGCAGGCACGCTTCGAGTTCCTGCCCGGCGGCGAACCTGAACCCGCCATCGTGCGCGCCGCCGGCGACATCGATCTGACAAACGTCGGGCAATTCCAGGCCGCCCTCGGCGAGGCTGCCGCCGCCTCCAGCGCGATCACCGCCGACCTGACGGCGGTCACCTACTGCGACAGCGCCGCCATCCGGGCACTGTTCATCGCCGCCAGGCAAGCCCGCCTCACCATCCGGGTCGCCGCGGCAGGCCCCATCAACGAAACACTGCTGAGAGTCTCCGGCCTGGACCAGATCGCCACCGTCGTCACGCTGGACTAGCCCGCACCGTGCACCCGATCCCGGGCGGCTTCAGGCTGTGCGGTGTTGCCTGGCGTCATGTCCTGGGCGGTGCCACTCGTCGCTGGTCTTGTCCGGCTGCCCGACGTTCACGACCTGGACCGGCAGGTCGCCAGCCGCGCGGAGCACCTGGTCCGCCACCGCGGACCCGTTCAGCAGACGCGACCAGCGCGAGCGACGGCGCGACCCGATCACGAGCTGACAGGCGCCGGCCTCGCGGGCGGCCCGGACCAGCCCGGTAGCGGGGTCGTCGGCCCTGATCTCGCTCAACGTCCCGCCCAGTTCGCCAAGCAGCCGGCGGTCCTGGTCCAGCCGCGCCTTCGGTGGCTGGTCCAGGTTGTCGATGGCCCGGACGTGCACCCCCTCGAGCCTGGCATCGGACAGCTCAGCGAGATGGGCTGCGTAGCGGATGAGCCATTCGTCGGCGGGCGACCCTTCCAGGCCCACCACGATGACCGCGGCGCTCACCGGCCCGCTGAGGCCGCGGGCGGCCAGGAACGTCATGACGGGATCGGGAACGCAGTCATCGAGCCACAGCTGCGCGAGCTCCCGCAGGCCGGCGAGGTTCGCGAAGCGGAAATAGCTCGACAGCGCCGCATCCACCCGCTCGGCCGGGACGATGAGACCCTGGGCCAGCCGGCGCCGCAGCGCCGACGGAGCCAAGTCGACCAGCGTGATCTCCCCGGTCCGCAGGAACTCATCCGGTACAGGCTCGGCCGGCCGCGCCCCGGTGATCCGGGAGACGACCGGGCCCAGCGATTCGATATTGGCCACGTTGAGGGTCGTGTAGATATCGATGCCGTCCGCCAGCAGCTCATCGACGTCCTGCCAGCGTTTGGCGTGCCGCTCCGCCGGGAGGTTGGCGTGGGCCAGCTCATCCACCAGAGCCAGCTGCGGATGGCGGTCCAGAACCGCCGCGACGTCCAGCTCCGCAAAGCTCGCGCCCCGGTAGGTGACCGTTCGGGTAGGAAGTACCTCGAGATCGTCGAGCTGAGCCGCCGTCTCCGGCCGCCCGTGCCGCTCCCAGTAGGCGACCACGGCGTCGACGCCCGAGCGCCGCCGGGCGCGTCCGTCCCGCAGCATCGCGTAGGTCTTCCCCACTCCCGGGGCAATCCCGAGGTAGGTGCGCAGCTTGCCCCGGCCGGCCTGCGACTCCATCGCGTTCATCGCTGAATCCGTCACTCCTGAAGCCATACGGCAGTCCGACCGCCACGCTATACCGTCGAGGGAACTGCCAGAATGGGCAGTGGTCGGCTGGCGATCTGCGACCCGCTTACCGCATCGAGCCGGCCGGGCCCTGACGAGGGGCGATCCCCGTAGAGGAAGGCCGCCGAGATCACCGAGCAGATGGGCGCCACCGGCTCCGAGGGGACCGGCGAAGGCGTGAGCCAGGCCGCGGAGGCGGACACAGATACCGCAGGCGAGGTCGAGCCGGCCGGTCATTTCCGCATCTACCTGGGCGCGGCTCCGGGCGTCGGCAAAACCTACGCCATGCTCTCCGAAGCCCAGCGCCGGCGGGGACGAGGCGCCGACGTCGTCGCCGCGTACGTCGAGACCTACGGGCGGCCGCTCACCGAGGAACTGATGAACGGCCTGGAGGTCATCCCCCGCAAGGCGGTCGACTACCGGGGAACGCGCCTCGAAGAGATGGACCTCGACGCGGTACTGCGAAGACGGCCCGAGATCGCCCTGGTCGACGAGCTGGCCCACACCAACGTGCCGGGATCAGGCAAGAACGAAAAACGCTGGCAGGACGTCCTGGACATCCTCGGCGCCGGAATCAACGTCATCACCACCGTCAACATCCAGCACCTGGAGAGCATCGCCGATGAAGTCGAGCAGATGACCGGGACGCCCGTCCGGGAACGGGTACCGGACTGGCTGGTGCGCAGGGCCAACCAGATCGAGCTGATCGACTCCTCACCCGAGCAGCTGCGCCGCCGGATGCTCCACGGCAACATCTATCCCAAGGCCAAGGTCACCAAGGCCCTGGCTCATTTCTTCCGCACCGACAACCTGATCGCCTTGCGGGAGCTGGCGCTGCGGTTCGTTGCCGACGAGTCGGATGAGGAGCTCCTCGAGCACCTCGGGCGGCACCAGCCTCAGGTCCTGTGGGAGACGACCGAGCGCATCATGGCGGCCGTCACCCCGGCGCCGGGCACCGACGTGCTGCTGCGGCGCGCGGCACGCATCGCCTTCAGGGTCAAGGGAGAACTCGACGTAGTCCACGTCATCGTCGGCGACACCGACCCGCCCGTGGACGGCCAGTCGGTTGACGGGCTGCGACAGCTGACGGCCGACCTCGGCGCCCGCTGGCACGAGATAGAAGACGACGATCCGGCCCGGGCTCTGGTCAGCTTCGCCCAGGAGCACCAGATAACCCAGATCGTGATCGGGTCCGTCCAGCGCAGCTGGTGGCACATCCCCAGCGGCGGCTCGATCGTACGACAGGTCATCCATGAGGCGGGCGCGGCCGGCATCGACGTCCACCTCATCGCCCGCCGCGAGCTGCCACCCGCCGAGGCCCCCGGGTCGAGTGCCGCCAACAAGTCCTGACCGCGCGTAGGCCACGTTGGCCCGCCCTCACGCGTCGCGGAACCTGAGCACTAGCCCGCCGAGGATCAGCGATCCCGCCGCCCACAGCGCGAGCACGCCGAGGCCCTGCCAGGGGGCGAGCGGCAGCGCGTGCACGCCGACCGTGGCCTGGATGTACAGGCCGGCGGTCATCGGGCCGATCTGCTCCAGGTGCCATTGCCAGTGCTGGTTGGTGATCACGCTTGTCACGATCGGGAACACGTACAGCAGTGCGAGCACGACCCCGATCGCCGCTGCCGATTCCCGCACCGCGGTGGCGATGCCGAGGCTGAGCAGGGCGATCAGCGCGAGGTACAGGACCGAGCCGCAGGCGGCCCGCAGCACTGGCCCGTCACCCAGGGACAGCAGCTGATAGCCGTTCGCCGGGGTGAAGCCGTGCCCGGGCAGGATCAGCCGCCCGGCCAGCACGGACGCGAGGGCGGCGACGGCGCCCGCCGCCAGCACCAGGCCACCGACCAGGGCGGCCTTGGCCGCGAGGACAGAAAGGCGGCGCGGCATCGCGGTCAGCGTGACCCGGATCATGCCGGTGCTGTACTCGTTGCTGATCGCCTGCACGGCCAGGATCACGACGACCGCCTGCCCGGCCTGGATGCCGGTAAGGCTGAGCTTGGCCAGGTCAAGTCCTGGCGCGCCCGCCGCCGCCGCGACCGCCGCCGCGCTCACCGCCATGGTGAGCGCGACGACGCCGGCCAGCAGCCACCCGGTGCTGGCCAGCGTGCGCAGCTTGGTCCACTCCGCGTGAATCGTCTCTGCCCAGGCCCGGTGGCTCCGCTGGCCCGCGCTCAGCGCCAGGTTCATGCGTCTCTCCGGCGCAGCAGGTAGGCGGCCGCGGCCAGGGCGAGCGCGGTCCAGCCGCACAGCACCGCGAGCCCGGCCCACGGCGCGAGCGGGTAGAAGCCGTCCATGGGCCGGTAGTAGGCCTGGACCTGCTGGTACCGCGGCGTGGATTGCTGGAGGGCGAAGGCGGCGGCCGGGGTGACCCGCAGCAGCCACGTCCCGATGCCGGCCGGCACGGCGGAAGCGTACGCCAGGAAGTACGGGATCACGATCGTCACGATGGCGATCACGACCGCGGCGGCGCTGCGGCGCACCATGGTGCCGACGGCGAGAGCTAGGACCGCGACCCCGGCGGCTAGCACGGCCGTGCCGATGATCGGGCTCAGCTCGGCCGACCACGGCTGCGGCCACAATGGGTAACCGCTGGCGTGCGCCTCCCAGGTACCGAAGATCACGGTTGCGGCCGCGGCGGCCAGCCCGGTCGCGAAGGCCGCCGAGCCGATTACGATCGCCTTCGCCGCCAGCACCCGACTCCGGCCCGGGCTCGCGGCCAGCGTGGTGCGGATCAGGCCCCGCCGGTATTCGGCCGTCATGAACATCGTCGCGACCACGATCACGGCGATCAGGCCGGCGAACGTGCCGACGAGGTAGAACCCGATGGGATTGTGACCGGCGCCGCTATTGCCGGGTCCGGGGATGGCAGGCGCGATGTCGCCCATCCCGGTCACGGTGAACCGGCCGACGGCCTGGTGATATCCCTCGGCGACACCTTCGATACCTTCCGTCGGAGGTCCGATGTTGTCGCCGGTCCACGTGCTGGCCGGCCACGCGCCGGACCGGCTGACGTGATCGAAGACGGCGGTGGCCGCGGTCTGGACGTCGTTGACATTACTTCCGCCGAAGCCCGTGCTGATCGGAAAGTACTGGGTTGAGGTGGCGAACAAGCCCGCCTGCACGGTAGGCGGCAGGCCGGCCAGGTGAACGGTGCCGACCCGCGTCCAGTGCGCGCCGTCGGTGGAGTCATAGCCGGTGATCGTGTCGCCGTCGCGGGTGAGCCGCAGCCAGCGCGGGCTGGCCGCCGAGACGGCACCGGTCAGGCCGGGCGTGTCGCCCGTGTAGTTCCACTGCATCCGCACCCCGTTGCCGCCGGTGACCATCATCGCCGCGTAGGCCGAGCCCTGGCTGAGGTCCTGCTTGATGAGGATCCCGGCCTTGGACCACGGCACGAGGCCGGGCTGCACCGGGCCCGGGGGGAGGCCCGTGAGCGAGGTCACCCGGACCGTGATGCTGCCGTTCCCGGCGAGCGGCTGGCGTACGAAGTAGAAGCTGTCGGTCACCGGCTCGCCGCCCGGGCCCAGCGTGAGAGCGGCCCCTGGGCAGGCCGAGCCGTGCTGGACCGGCCCGCTAGAAGTCCCGCTAGAAGCCCCGCAGGAGACGTTCGCGGTGGACGCGAAGACGAGGAACACGCCGAGCCCGGCGATCACCACGATCGCGATGATCATGCCGATGACCCAGCCGCGCACCGTACGGAACTTGGTCCACTCCGCGTGCACCAGCTGGCCGAAGCCGTCGCGCCCGTCCTGTACGGGGGAGCGGTATGTCGTGATAACGGTCACTGCGACGCACCTCCGGCAGCCGGGGCGGCGCTGAATTCCACTGCGTCCCTGGTGAGTTCCATGTACGCCTCCTCGAGGGTCGCCCGGTGCGCCGATACCTCGGCGAACGGGATACGGCTTTCTGTGAGTGCCGCCACTGTCCGTTCGGCGGAAAGACCGGAAATCGTGAGCAGATCAGGGCCGGTGGCGGCAACGGTCGCCCCCGCATGCGCCAGGACGGTCATTGCCTCGGTGCGGGCCGCGGTCCGCAGCTGGACCCGGTCGCCGGACGCGGCCGCGATCAGGTCCTTGACGCTGGTGTCGGCGATCACCTTGCCGCGGCCGACGACGACCAGGTGGTCGGCGGCGTCCTGCAGCTCGCTCATCAGATGGCTGGAGACGAGCACGGCGCGGCCCTCGGCGGCCAGCGCGCGAAGGAAGCCGCGCATCCAGATGATGCCCTCGGGATCCATGCCGTTGAACGGCTCGTCCATCATCAGCACCGGCGGGTCGCCGAGCAGCGCGGCGGCGATGCCGAGCCGTTGCCGCATGCCGAGCGAGTAGCCGCCGGCCTTGCGCTTCGCGACGGTCGTGAGGCCGGCCTGCCCGATGACCTCGTCGACGCGCCCGGCATCGAGGCCCTGGGAGTGCGCGAGCCAGAGCAGGTGGTTGCGGGCGGTGCGGCTCGGCTGGAGGGCCGCGGCGTCGAGCAGCGCGCCGACGTGGCCGAGCGGATGCCGGAGCGTCCGGTAGGGCTGGCCGCCGATCAGCGCGGTGCCCTCGTCGGGCGCGTCCAGGCCGAGGATGACGCGCATCGTGGTGGACTTGCCGGCGCCGTTCGGGCCGACGAAGCCAGTCACCTGCCCGGGGAGGACGGTGAACGTCATGCCGTCAAGCGCCTGCGCCGGGCCAAATCGCTTGCGCAGCCCGGCAACTTCGATAGTTGCTTCCATGGTCCGCAAGACTAGGGATCGCGCAGGCTGGCGGTCGTCACGCCGGGGAGCCGTCTTGAGCGTCGTCCTTCCGGGTGACGTTCCTCGCCGGGTGTACCCCTTACGGGGGATGGCCGGGATTCCCTGTCCGGGGGACGCGGCCGGCCTGGGCTGCGGGGACAATGAGTGCATGGCGACTGGATGGACGCAGCGGATCGCCGCGGCCCCGCATTCGCTGACGACCGTCGGCGGGGTGCTGGGGCTGGCCGCGCTCGGTCAGGCCATCGCCCGGGCAGTTGCGCCGACCGCCGCCCATGCCGTACGGACGGCGCCGGCGGGCACCGCCGGCGAGGCCGCCCTGTCCGCCGTGATGCTGTGCCTGCTCGCCCTGGCGACCACGGTTCCGCTGATCTTCCTGCGCCCTGCCGCGGCGGGGGTCGCGATCACGGCGGCCAGCGTGGTGTCGCTGACGGCCTTCGGTTCCGGCGCGCTGACCGTCGCCGGGCTTGCCGCGCAAGTCCTCGCGAGCTACCGTCTTGGCCGCGTCGGGGTTTCCGGCGGCGCTGGCGCGCGGTGGGATCGCACCCAGATCCTGGCCAGCGGCCTGGCCGTGCCCTTCCTCGTGCTCGCGCTCGCCGACCACGGCGTTCCGGCGATCCTGCTGGCCGCGTTCGTGCCGGCGGCGGCCTGGGCCGGGATCGCGCAGCGGGCCCGCGGCGAGGCCGCGCGGCAGGGCAGCGCCCGCGAGGTGATGGCGGATACGCTGGCCGGCCACCTGGCGCGGGGGGAGCGCGCCCGCATCGCCCGTGAGCTCCACGACATCGTCGCGCACCACATCTCCGTGATCTCGGTGCAGGCGGAGACCGCGCGGCTGACCACCCCCGGCCTGCCGGCCGCCGGCGCGCAGCGGCTCACCGAGATCGGCGACACGGCCCGGGCCGGGCTCACCGAGATGCGGCGGCTCCTCGGCGTGCTCCGCGAGGATGCCGGCGTCGTGGTCGCCGAACGGCACCCCCAGCCCGGCCTGGTGCAGCTGGCTGAGCTGATCGACGCCGCGCGGGAGGCGTCGGGCGCGGGCGCTCGGCTCATCGTGTCCGGCCCGGTCGCGGAGCTCGACCCGGGCGTCGAGCTCGCCGCGTACCGCATCGCGCAGGAGGCGCTCACCAACGCCCGGCGGCACGCGCCCGGCACCGCCGTTGACGTCGAGCTGCGCTACGGCGAGGACACGCTGCTGCTCCGGATCCGGGACAACGGCCCCGGCCCGCCCGCGGCCCGTCATGCCGACGAGCACGACCCCGACGGGCACGACCCCGGCGGGCACGACCCCGGCGGGCACGGCCCCGGCGGGCACGGCTCCGGCGGGCACGGCCCCGGCGGGCACGGCTCCGGCGGGCACGGCTCCGGCGGGCACGGCGGGGCGGACAGCCCGGGGCACGGACTGCTCGGCATGCGCGAGCGCGCCGCGGCGGCCGGCGGGTCGCTGCGCACTGCCGCGGCCCCTGGCGGCGGGTTCCTCGTAGAGGCCACGCTGCCCGCCAAGCCGGAGGCGGCATGACCGGCATCGTGGTGGCCGACGACCATGAGGTGGTGCGCGCGGGCTTCGCCGCGCTACTCGACACGCAACCGGATTTCACTGTGCTCGGCACGGCCGCGGACGGCGCGGAGGCAGTGCGGGCCTGCCGCGAGCTGCGTCCCGACGTGGTCCTGATGGATGTCCGGATGCCCGGCACGGACGGCATCGAGGCGACGCGGCAGCTCGCGCTCGATGACCAGGCGCCGCGGGTGCTGATCCTCACCACCTTCGACCTGGACGAGTACGTCTTCGACGCGCTGCGGGCCGGCGCGAGCGGGTTCCTGCTCAAGGACGTCACCGCCGAGCAGCTCTTTGACGGCGTCCGCGTCGTCGCGTCCGGCGACGCGCTGCTCGCCCCCGGGGTCACCCGGCGCCTGATCAGCGAGTTCGCCCGGATCCGCCCGCCCGTCGTGGCGACGCCGCCGCCGCTCGCCGCGCTGACCCCGCGAGAGACCGAAGTGCTGCGGCTTGTCGCCGAGGGCCTGTCCAACACCGAGATCGCCGTCCGCCTCGTCGTGACCGAGGACACGGTCAAGACCCACGTCAGCCGACTGCTCGCCAAACTCGGCCTGCGCGACCGCACCCAGGCGGTGATCACCGCGTACGAGTCCGGCCTGGTCGTGCCCGCCAGAAAGCGCTAGGCAAGGTGTTCCAGCGCAGGGTATGTCAGGAACGCGATCGCCGTCAGCGTGGGCTGGTCTGGGCCGGGATGGCCGCGTCGACCAGAGCGGCGGCTATGGTGCGGGCCGCTGTCTCGGCGCTGGGATCGCGGTCCATCCAGGCACTGATCCCGGCGCCGTCGTAGAGCAGGACCAGTTGCTTGGCGAGTGATTTCGGGTCCGTAGCGCCCGCCTGCATGGCGAGGTCGTAGAACAGCTCGCGCAGCCAGGTGCGATAGTCCTGCGCCGCCTGTTCGACGACTCCGCCGGGCGGTGCGTCGGCGCTCGCGCTGACGAACGCGCAGCCGCGGAACCCCGGCTCGGTGAACGACAGGCCCTGCACCTCGAACGCGCCGACCAGGCGCTCCTTCGGCGTGTCGTAACGTGCCTGGAGCTCGCGTGCCATGCGCTCGGCGGTCGCGGCGTGCCGCGCCTGAAGGTAGGCCCTGACCAGGCCGTCCTTGCTGCCGAATGCGCTGTACAGCGTGGCCTTCGCGACTCCGGCGTGCTCGATGACCCGGTCGATCCCGACGGACTGCACGCCCTCGGCGTAGAACAGCTCGCTGGCGGCGGCCAGCAGCCGCGCCCGCGCGGCCGCGCTGCGCTCCCGCGGTGACGGCGCCTTCACGGACATGCCCGCGACGATAGCAGACAGTCCTGTCTGTCTTCAATGAGTCGCGCGTCACGTTGACATATCCAGACGGGTCTGTCTAGGGTGGAGCCATTGCCAGACAGACCGGTCTGGATGAATCCGGAAAGGTGCATCTCATGTCCGCGGATCGCGCCAAGCTCGACCTGTGCCCCGTCACTGCCCTGGTCACCGGGGCCACGTCCGGCATCGGCCGGGCAGTCGCCAGGCGGCTGGCCGCCGACGGGATGTCCGTCGTGGTGTCTGGCCGCAATGCCCGGCGCGGCGCGCAGACCGTCGCTGAGATCACCGCGGCCGGCGGCCGCGCCCGGTTCGTCGAGGCCGACCTTGAGGACCCGGCCAGCATCGACCGGCTTGCCGCCGAGGCTGGCGCGATCGACGTCCTGGTCAACAACGCCGGGCGATCCGTGTGGGCACCGACCCAGGAGCTGAAGGCCTCCGACTACGACTCCATGTTCGCCAGCAACGTCCGCGCGCCGTTCTTCCTCGTGGCGGCGTTCGCCCCGGCGATGGCGGCGAAGGGATCGGGCAGCGTGATCAACATCGGCAGCATGGCAGGCAGCGTCGGCCTGGCCACTGGCGCCGCGTACGGCGCGACCAAGGCCGCGCTGGCGTCACTGACACGGGCCTGGACAGCCGA
>Ga0209169_10000231_pt1 | contig 33561 bp, 28 predicted proteins | sample HubBroMetageWRM4_FD_188346 | JGI IMG/M metagenome (GOLD analysis project Ga0209169, IMG submission 188346) | Warmed soil microbial communities from the Hubbard Brook experimental Forest, New Hampshire - Hubbard Brook CCASE Soil Metagenome WRM 4... | ecosystem: Environmental > Terrestrial > Soil...
CCTGCTCACCCCGTGCCACAGCACCCCCGGCGGCATGCGGCGCTACTCAGAGGATGACCTGGCCAGGGTGGCGCGGATCCGGCAGCTGCAGGCCCTGCTTGGCCTCAACCTCGACGAAATCGCCGTCGTGCTGCGGCACGAGGACCGGATTGCGCAGATCAAGCGTGCCTACCATCACGAGTACACCAGCGACGAGGAGCGGCGGGAACTGGTGCACGAGAGCCTGGACCTGCACTGCGACCTCCGGGCGACGGTCGAGGCCAAGCGGCGGGCCATCGAGGGCTTCCTTGCTGACCTCGACGCCCGCATCGCTCGCGCGAGTGACCTGCTCGCGCAGATGACCGCCCCCGCGAGCTAACGGCGTGGGCGGGGCGGGGCTCGGTATCCGGCCCTTGCCCTCGAAGATGCGCCAGCAACCGCCGCCGGCCCGCTTGGCCTCGTACATGGCCAGGTCGGCGCGGGCGACCAGGCCATGCAGGTCCGGGCAGCGGGTGGATTCGGCGACGCCGACGCTGACCGTGTAGTGAACGGGGGTTCCGTCGCGACCGACGATCTGGGCCGAGGAGGCGGTCAGCTGCTCCGCGATCTGGCCCGCTCGCTGCGTCGTCGTCCCGGGGATCACGACGATGAACTCGTCGCCGCCGTAGCGGCCAGCGATGTCGTCCGTCCGCACCTGCTCCCGGCAAGCCTGCGCCAGCTCGGCCAGCACCCGGTCGCCGACGGCGTGCCCGTGCAGGTCGTTGATCTGCTTGAAGTGGTCCACGTCGATCATCAGCGCGACGAGTGGCTGGCCGAGCCGCTGGGCGTGCACGAACGCGCCCTCGGCCACCTCCATGAAGTGACGGTGGTTATACAGGCCGGTCATTCCGTCGATCGAGGCGAGTTCGGCATACCGGGCCGCGAGCCTGCCGTTGTCGCGCAGGGCGGCAAACTGGCGCACGCTGACCAGGACCGTCAGCGCCACCGCCCCGAGCATGATGCCGCCCAGCGGGTCGAAGGGGACGTTCTTAAGGCCGACGACGGCAAACAGCAGGTAGCTGCCTGCGACCGCCACGTAGGGCAGCAGGCTGGGACGCGTCGTCAGGGTCCGGGCCGGAGTGGCGAACCGCATCGCGGGCCCGGCGCGGAGCTGACAGCCGGCCGCGACGAACAGGATCGTCAGGGCCAGGATCCACAGGGTGTCGACCGGGTCGCCGCCGAGATAGGTCGAGTGCACGGTGATCTTGTCATAGGTGACATCGGCCGCGATGAACACGACCAGGCCGCTCGCGAAGATCCGCAGCGACGCGACGCTCAGCCGCGGCGTGCCGCGCCAAAGCAGCGACAGCACCCCGAACAGGAGCAGCAGGTCGCCGACAGGATAGGAGTAGGTCACGACCTCAGCGAGGTCGAAGTGATGAGCCGAGGCCACGGCAGGTCCGAGCGCCACGTACCAGATCAGCGTCGCTCCGCCGGCGAAGATCGTGCCCATGTCGAGGAGCAGCCTGAGTCGCTCCGGCCGGGTGCGGCGGCGGGAAGGGAACGCGAGCAGGCCGGCCAGGGCCACCACGTAGAAGCTCAGGTATGCCGCGTCCGCCCAGGTCGGATAGGCCCTTTCGTGCAGCACGACCTCGTAGACCAGCTGCAGCACGTCGCCGAGCAGGAACAGCCAGAGCGCGGCCGAGAGCAGGCTCCACGCCCGGCAGGCGGCACGGCCGAGATCCTTGCGCTGCGATACCTGCCAGGCGCACAGTGCCGCGGCGCCGTTAACCGGGAAGAAGGCCAGGTCGCCGATCAGGGCCTGGTGCCGGAGGCCGCCCCAGCGGAACACCTGCCAGAGCCCGTAGACGGCAAGCATGCCGACCGCCGCGGCCAGCATGCGGGGCCCGATCATGTTCACCGCGCGGCGGCCCGCGTCCGCGAGCCGCCGGTAAGCGCCGTCTAGCTGCCCGGGTTCGCCGCCGGCGGCCGCCTTTTCTGCCGCCGGTTTCTGCTGCCCGGGCCCGCCTCGTCGCCGTGCGGACGGCTGGTGCTCGCGCAGCCAGTCCGCGAACATATCGGGCGGCATGGGGCGCCCAAGCAGGAAGCCCTGGGCGACGTCACAGCCCAGGGCCTCGAGTTCGGACCTGACGGCCTCGGATTCGACCCCCTCGGCGACCACCTCAACCCCGAGCTGGTGGGCGAGATCGATGGTGGTCTTGACGATGGTCCGGAAGCTCGAGTTGCTGGCGATCGGCCGGACGAGGGACATGTCGAGCTTGAGCTCGTAGACGGGCCAGCCGCCCAGGCTCTCCAGCGAGGCGAAGCCGGTACCGAAATCGTCGAGGGCGACCCGCACGCCGAGCTCGGCGAGCTGGGCGAAGAAGCTCGGGCTCACCGACGCGGTCCCGGTCTGCTCGGTCACCTCGAGGGCGAGCATGTGACCGGGCACCTGCTCGCTCCGCAGCACCTCGGCGACGACGGCCGGGAAGCCGGGGTCCTTCATGCAATCGGGTCCGACGTTGACCGAGATCTGAAGATCCCACCCGGCGGCGGCCCAGACCCGGTGCTGAGCGAGAGACAGCCTGAGCATCAGCTGGGTGACCTCCGCCATCAGCCCCAGCTTCTCGGCGAGCGGGATGAACAGGCCGGGCGACAGCGTGCCCAGTACGGGATGCTCCCATCGCGCGAGCGCCTCGGCCGCCCTGATCTTGCCGGATGACAACTCGACCTCAGGTTGGAAGTAGGCCACTACCTGCCCGCTGGCTAGGGCGTGGGGAAACTCGGCCGCCAGCCTCGTCGCCACGTCTTCGGCTTTGGCTTCGATCGCCATCGCTGCCGCTCTCTCCTCGATGACCGGTAAAGCACCTGACCGCTTATACACATTGTAACTACTCGTCACACGTTGTCAGCAGAGAGCGTCCGGATCCGGGCATCCTCCCTCGGCGCGGCGACCCTCCGGGACCGTGCCGGGGCCCGGCCACGAGCAGCCTCGGAATACGAGCAGGATTTCGAAAAGATCTTGGAAGATCCGGGTTCCACGGTAGATCTGGTGGATCCGAGTCCACCGGATCTTCCGCGAAGCTTGGATTTTCCGCGGAAACTGCCGCCCTCGCAACGGCGCGCGGGAATCACGAGACGGATGGGGTCAGCGTGCCTGTGGTGCCGCGGCTGTCCGGACCAGACGGCCGAAGTGCCGACCCGGCGGAGGCACCACGGTTCGTTCGGCACAAAAATCAGGGAAGGACCACCCGGGGGAGGGAATCATGACTGGGGCGTGAGCGCCCGTTCCCTCGGATTTCCGTCCTCGCGCGAGATCTGGACGCTACCGCTAAATGGTGAAGCCGATGGCCCGCAGTTGCTCGCGACCGGCGTCCGTGATGTCGGCGGGGCGCCAGGCGGGGACCCACTGCCAGTCGACACGGAACCCGTCGATGCCGCGGACCATGGCCAGGCCAGCCTGGATCTGGCTCTCCATGACGCTGGTAAGGGGACACGCCGCGGAGGTGAGCGTCATCGTGATGGCGACGGTCTGGCCCGCTACGGTGACGGCGCGGACGAAGCCCAGGTCGACGATGTTTACGCCGAGGTCGGGATCGATCACCTCGGACAGCGCCTCGCGGACGGCGGCCTCGCGGACGGCGGTGACGGGGTCGGCGGCCTCGCGGACGGCGGCGGCTGGGTCGGCGGCCTCGCGGACGGCGGTGGCTGGGTCGGCGGCGGCTGGGTCGGCGGTGACGGGGGTGGCGCCGCCGGCCGAGGCCACGGGCGGGGCGGCGGGTGGCGGGGCGGGGGAACTGGGCGGCTCGGAAACGGGAGCCACGGCGACGGTCATTCCGGAAACCGGAGCCCCGGAAACCGGAGCGTCGGGAGCCGGAGCTTCGGGAGCCGGGGGCTCGGGCGGGGGGCCGACGGGCGCGTGCAGGCCGGCCGGGCGCAGCGTGATTCGCACCAGGCAGGTCGGGCTTGCGATCCAGTCCGCGACGCCGTGGCTGCGGCGCATCCGGACGATGTCCTCCCCGGCCTGCACGCTGCCGTCGGCCACGATCAGCAGCCCGGGGTCCAGACCTGCCTGTTCGGCCTGCACGACGGCGCGGTCGAGCAACCGGGCCAGCGGCTCGCAGGTACGGCCGGGGCCGAAGCGCAGCCGCGCGCGGGCGGGGATGACGGGCTGGCCGATGACGGCGCGCAGCGCGGTCCTGCCGTCCCTGTCCACCAGGCGCAGCGACGGTTCTTCGATGGTCAGCGCGGCGGCGAACGCCGGGGGCGGGGCGGTCAACGGCCGATGTCCACGTAGATGGTGCCGTCATCGCCGACCTGGCAGCCATAGCTCTTCAGCTGCGTGTCGTCCGGGTTGATGCCGAGGCCGGTGACCGCGTTGAACTCCCACAGGTGGGTGGCACAGGTCAGCGTCTCGCCGTCCAGGTCGCCCTGGTCCAGGGCCGAGGCCTGGTGCGGGCACTGGTTGGAGTAGGCCCGCACGGTCCCGTCGACGTTGACAAGCAGGACAGGCTCGCCGTCGACAAGCACGGCGGTCATGTCGCCTTCCCAGAGGTCATCGAGGTGGATCGTGTCTCGCCAGCGCCCGGTCATCATCCTTCAGCCCGCCCGGACCTGCCCGTTCTCCGCGGCCGCCAGCCCGGCGAGGAACTCTTCCCTGGCCGCCCTCGCGTGGGCGGCCACGTCGGCGGCCGACACGCCGCTGTCCGGCCCGGCGGCCAGGATCGTGCCCAGGCCCTGCGCCGCGTCGTCGGCCAGCGCGGACCAGCGGCCGATCCATTTAGCCAGCACGGCCCGGTTCTCCGGCCGCTGCGCGACGGCCAGGTCGGCCAGCGCCCGGCTCCAGCGGCCCCGCCGGCTCGCGTCCTCGGCCAGGTAGGACGTCAGCAGCCAGGTCAGGTCGTCCCCGTGGCTCTTGGCGACCTGGCCGAGCTGGGTCAGCAGCACGTCGTCCAGGGTCGGCGCCAGCACCAGGTTGAGCGCGGTGAACGCCTCGGCCCAGTCGTAGCTGACCAGCGCGTACTCCACCGCCTTGCGGGCCGGCTGCCAGCCGTCGTGTCCCTCCCAGAGGGACCGTTCTGCCGATCCGATGCCCGAGTCGGGCCAGGCGATCTGCAGTTCCCTGGTCCGGTAGGCGATCGTGGTCACCCGGCGCAGGAAGTCGGCCGTCGAGAAGCTGGCCGCGCTGGTGATGTAGGAGCTCGGGGCCATCCACCCGATGTAGGCCTCGACCTGCTGGAACCCGTGACACAGGTAGCGGGCAGGGGTGAACAGGTGGCCGAGCAGCGTCACCGACTGCGGGTCCAGGCTCGCGTCGGTCTTCTGGTCGGCGTGCGTCTCGAGCAGGCCGGCCATCTTGGTCTCCGCGTCGGACTGCACGGTGACGTAGGACCGGTAGGTCATGGCGGCCGGATCGCGGAAGGCGTCCCAGTTCTCGGCGCGCAGCGGCGAATTCTCCCGGTAGGTCGCGAACCACAGGTTCGCGGCCGACGACGGGTTCTGCTCGAACGTCGCGGCCCGGTTCTGCCGGAGCGTCCAGTTCGCGCCCTGGGTGACGATCTCGTACTCGCTCGGCATCCGGCGCACGTCGCCGAATGCGCTGAACGTGCGGCGTGGCCGTGACCTCGGCGGGGGCGTTTCTGTCATGTCGTCGCCGTCCTGTCCCGGCGGGCGCTATCCAGACCCACGCTCTGCCAGGTGATCGAGTCGCTGGTGGTGATGGCCCGGCCGCTGAACGCGGACATGATCGCGCCGAACGACCTGATCTCGTAGTCCGCGCCCAGGTACCGGCGCAGCGTCTCTTCGGTCACCGTGATCTGGTCCTCGCCCTGGACCCGGACGTACGCGCCGCGGTCGACGACCTCGATCTCGGTGCCGGGGTTGTCCTCCTCGATCGCGGCGATGACCAGCTCGACCTCGTCGCCCATCCGCAGCACCGGGCCCACCGGGTTCCTCATGACCCCTCCGGGATGTCGTACTCGACCGCGATGTGGTCGAGCGGCTTGAGGCCGGCGGCGGCCACGGTCATCTCGGCCGGCAGCCGCTCGCCCTGGTAGATGACGACCTTCTGGTACGGCAGTGCCCGCACCCGCCTGCCCTCGACGTGGTAGGCCACCGCCGCGGCCACCTCCTGCATGGTGTTCGCCGTGGTGACAGGCACCAGGATCTGCACGAAGTCGGTGGCGAAGATGGCGTTCAGCGGGACCAGCTGCGGAGCGGCGTCTGCCCCGGGCTCTTCGCTCACGACTGGGCCGCCGCTGTCGCGACGAGGCCCTCGGCGGGCCGGCCGGCGTAGTCCTTGGTCCAGGCCTGGTAGTCCGGGTCGTCGCCCATCACGTCCGGGGTCAGGCCCATGTAGGCGAGGATGCCGCCGACGTCCATCGGCTGGATCTGCCCCGCCAGGAACCGGTCGACGACCGTCAGGTGGTTGACGTTGGCCCGGTCCTTCCAGAAGATCTGGCGGCAGGCCTTGGTGCAGAAGTGATAGGTCCGGCCGTCGTAGCTGAGCGGGAAGTCCCGGACCCGCCAGGTCCCGTTCCGGGACTGGGTGGCGTTGCAGCACGGCAGATGGCAGGTGCTGCACAGCCAGGGCAGCGTCTCAGGCAGCGTCGCCGGCACGTTGCCGGCGTTGACGTTGTCGATGATGACGTCCCACTTGTCGCCGAAGACCTTCTCCCAGTTGGGGTACTTCTCCGCCAGCCAGGCGCGCTCGTCCGGGCTGACCGCCGCCATCGGCCGCCACCAGATCGTCGGCCGCCACACCCACAGGCCCATGTGCAGCGCGTGGTGCCAGATGTCCAGGCCCTGCATGAACTCATCCCAGTACCAGGGCTTGCGCAGCCCGTACTGCTCGATGGTGCGGATGAACTGGTCGATGATCCACTCCTCCATGAACTCCCGGTAGGACTGCTTGCGGTGCTCAAGAGGGGTGTAGTAGTCCATCGAGGTCCCGGTGAGGGCTGCCAGGGCGCGAGCCGAGGCCCAGAAGGTCTTGTCGACCACCCACTGGGCGCGGACCGGATCGTGCTCGACCAGGATCTCCAGCGTCGGGCCGCCCTGCTGAGAGTGGCGCGCCTCGTCGGTCTGGATCGAGGAGATCATGTTGGCGAAGTTGACGTCGCCTGAGGCCAGCGCGTCGGCGGCCAGCGCGACGAACTGCAGGTTGGTGAACCCGGTCTCGAACACCAGCGGCAGCTGCAGGGCGATGTCCACCACGTTGGCGGAGCTCATCATGCCGTCGAACAGGTTGCGCAGGGAGATCGCGACCCAGTCGTTGGTCTGGTACGTCTTCAGCGTCCAGTCGTACTGGGGGTCCCGGCTGATGAACTCGTGCCCGAAGAACGTGGTGATCGAGGCGTGGCGCAGCTCGTCGAGCTCGCCGAAGACGGCCATGTTGCGCCACGCGCCGTTCAGCCCGAACCGCGCCATCTTCAGCTCGGCAAGCACCGCTGCGTACTCGCTGAGGGAGACGCCGCCGAAGTGCATCTTGGTCGCGGACTTCCAGCCCTCGTCCAGGCCTTCCCAGGTCGCGGAGCGCTGCAGCGCGGCCTTCACCGCGTACGCCGACGTCTCCTTCTCCCGCTGGGTGGCGACGTACTCCGGGTAGGTGACCTTGTAGCTCTCCTCCCAGACCTGCCAGGCCGCACGCGGGACCTTGCCGGTGCCGCTGTGCCATTCCGGGTAGACGGCCTCGTCATCGACGTAGCTGTAGGACCAGTCCACGTCGCGCACGAAGCCCTGCCACTCTTCCCGCTTGAGCAGCGCCATGGTGGGTTCTCCTCGTCAGTCGACTTCGTTGTGGCCGAGTTGCTGGCTGATGCCTGCGTCGTTCCAGTAGGCCGTGATGCTGTCGATGAGCAGGTCCGGCCCGACGTGGAAGATGAACAGGTGCGGCTCGAGGTAGTGCCTGCCGGCCGGGGTGATCAGGCCCCAGGCCAGTTGCTGGGTGCCCTCGATGTCGACCTGGGCGACCACGTCGCCGTCGTCGTTGCTTGTGATGGCGTGCACGGTGTTGGACAGGTCAGGGAACGCGGTGATCAGCCCGCCCCACAGCGGCTTGCCGATCGTGCGGACCTTGCCGTCGCCGCGAAGCACCCGCTGCTTGCCCCACAGCTCGACCGGGACGTAGAAGAAGCCGGCGTTGATCGAGCACAGGTCGGTCATGCCCTCAACGTCGTGCGCCCGGTACCGGTCGAAGAACTCGGCTACTATCCCGGCCGCCGATTCGGCGGTGCGCGGCCGCTGGCTCACTTCCGTCATGTCGCATTCCCCTTCAGGCGATCGCGATCTCGTCGTAGCGCTTCACGGCTAGCCGCCGGTACAGCTGGGCCTGGCACCAGTAGGCGGCGACGTCGGTGATCACGCCGCCGCCGGTGACGAACCGCCAGGCCTGGTCGATGTCCAGGTGCTTCTCCTGATTTATCGCGCCTGCATAGTCGGCGGCCTGCGTCCCCTCCGCCTTGAAAAGCGCGGTGACCACATCGCCGGTGGTGATGACCTGGCCGACGGTGATCATCAGGTCGGGGAAGCCGCGCACGAGGTCGGCCAGGATCTGGCGGAGCGCGTCGGGGCCGGCCTCGTGCAAGCCGAGCGGGTGGACGGTGACCGACACCTGCGGGTCGGTCAGCGCCATCGCCGCGTCGATGTCGTGACGGGCGAAGGCGTCAAGGAATGCCTGCACCGTCTGGGTGGGCGTGCTGCTAACGGCAGTGCCGGTTACGACAGTGCCGGTAGCGGCGGTGCTGGTAACGGCAGTGCTGGTAACGGCCGGGCTGGTCATGGGCGGGTACTCCCTGACGTGGCGGACGGGGACATGCGGCCAGGCACGGCGGCTCACGCGGCCTGGCGGGCAGGGGCACGTAGTTTCTTGATGACCGCGTCCGCGGCCGCCTCCGTCGATCCCGGGTTCTGCCCGGTGATCAGGTTCCGGTCGACGACCACATGCGAGATCCAGGCGGCGGGACCGTCGTCGAACACCGCGCCCGCGTTCTTCAGCGCCGTGTCAAGCAGCCACTCCATGCCCAGCAGGCCCGCTTCGGTCTGGTCCTCCTCCTCGTCGGTGAACGACGTCATCCGGTAGCCGTCGAACAGCCACAGCCCGTCGGCCCGTTCCGGCGCGGACAGCAGCACGGCCGGGCCGTGGCACAGCGCGGCGATGGGGGCGTGCTTGCGCTGCAGCACGGCGAGCAGGCGCCCGGCGTCGGCGTTGCCGGCCAGGTCCACCATCGGCCCGTGGCCGCCCGGCGTGAAGACCGCGTCGAAGCCGTCCATGTCCGCGTCGGTCAGCGAGGACAGCGCGACCGGGTGCTGGAAGCCCGGAATGGCCTGCAGCCTGCGAAGCCGGTCCTCGGCCAGCCGTTCGCTTTCGGCCCGCTGCGCGTCCACCTCGGCCTGGATCTGCGCACGGGTCAGGCCGAGCGAGTCATCCTCGGCCAGCACGTCGGCGAACTGCCTGTCCTCGCGCCACGCGGTCTTCGCCGCGGCGCTGACGATCTGGTGGGCCTGCGTTGCGGTGCGATCCGGCCCGGCGGCCTGCAGCAGCGCGGCGACCCGGCGCGCGGCGGCCAGGCCGAGCTCGGTGTTCTGGTGCAGGGTCAGCCGGATGTCGTCGACATCGTGGGCGAAGGTGCGCACGACCGAGGCGAGGTAATCCTTGTCCTCCTCGGGATAGTGGAAGAACCAGGAGAGCCCGTACGGGTCCGCGTACGGCGGCTCACCGTCGGGCGTGATCACCGTGACGTCGAAGCCCGCGTCGGCGAATCGCTCGTAGGGCTTGAGCGCCTCCTCGGCGAAGTAGCCGGTAGGGTGCGGCGTTCCGTCGGCGAGGGTCATCTCGCGAGCGCTGCTGACGAGGTACGCGATCCGGGTCATGGCGCCCTCCGGTGGTAACTGCGGCCTGTGACCTTCACTTTTGCATCGCTCCGGCTACCACAGCTACCGCTGGAGATAGCGGGATCCTGCTGAACTGTTGCCCATTCCTGCTAACGGGCGGCATTGACTTCGCCATAGGAGCGCGGTGTCACGCCGAAGCGGCCGCGGAATTCGGCGATGAAGTGCGAGACGCTGGCGTAGCCGACCTCCTTGGAGATCCGGGTCACCGTGAAGTCGCCGTCGACGAGCAGTTCGCGCGCGCGATCCAGGCGCATCTCCTTGAGGAACTGGTACGGCGAGCGTCCGGTAGCGTCGCGGAACATGTGCGCGAAGGCTGACGGGCTCAGGCTGACCAGATCCGCCATATCCGAGACGGTCAGCGGCTCGGGCAGATGCCGGCGCATGTACTCGAGCACCGCCGAGACCGGATTGCTGGCGGACCCGGCCGCCGCGAGCGCGATCAGCCGCCCGGACTGCTCGCGCTGCAGCATCCGGTAGACCATCTCCTGCAGGTACAGCGGCGCCAGCACCCGGCGGTCCATGCAGGTCGCCATCGCGCGCAGGAACCGCAGCAGCGCCCCGAGCAGCTCCTGGTCCAGCGCCACCGGGCAGACCCGCTGGACGGGCCGCGCCGCGACGTCGCGCGTACGCCGGGCTGCCGCGCTCCGCTCCAGCATGTCGCTGGACACCTGGCGGACGAGCACGGGATCGATCTGCAGGACGAAGGACAAGAAGGGCGCCTGCAGAACCTCTGCCTCGACATGGACGTGACTGCCGAGCAGCAGGTAATGAAAGGGGTCATGGACGTAGGTCTGGCCGTCGACGGTCACGGTCCCGCGACCCTCGACCACGATGCACAGCAGCACCGACATGACCTCGCCCCACATCGGCCCGGCTGGGCCGGAGAACCTGAAGATCGTCAAGCCCGGCCAGGCACCGTTGTTCGCGCCCTCGTCCGGCGCCCGGTCGGCGAGCGCCGCGATCAGCTCATCCTGACTCACCGGGTTGAGCGGATACCCAGGCCTCATCCTGCCGTCTCCTCGCCTGCCTGCCCCGCCACCAAGCATGCGTCGTATTGTCCGTTATCGCCATGGTCCGGGCCGACCTTCCCTCCCAAGGAGGCCAGGACAAGCCCGCCGGGCTTCGGGTAGCCGGTATTCCCGGTCGGCTAGGCTCTCAATGAGCGGGACGTGTCTAAACGGTGCGGCTGGAAGCCGGGCTCAGCTGGAGGCCTGATGAGCGTTCGCATCCGAGCGGGCCTGGACCGCCACCCCGCGGCGCCGGGCACCGCAACCGCGGACGCGGCGTAGCACCGCCCGATGGCCGCAGGTTCCCGTCCGCGAGGACGCGCCACCCGGTTGCGGGGCCGGACCGGTGAACTGAGCATGCTCCGCGGCCTCATCGAGGCGGTCCGGGCCGGCGAGAGCCGGGTGCTGGTGATCCGCGGTGAGCCGGGCATGGGCAAGACCGCGCTGCTTGACTACCTGGCCGCGCAGGCGTCGGGCTGCCGGGTCGTGCGTGCGCTTGGTGTCCAGTCGGAGATGGAGCTTGCCTTCGCCGGGCTGCATCAGCTGTGCGCGCCGATGCTGGACCGGCTGGACCGGCTGCCCGTGCCGCAGCGCGAGGCGCTGAGTACCGCGTTCGGCCTCAGCGTCGGCCCGGCGCCGGAGCGGTTCCTCGTCGGCCTGGCGGTCCTCGGCCTGCTGTCGGAGGCGGCCGACGAGCGGCCGCTGGTGTGCCTGGTGGATGACCAGCAGTGGCTGGATAGCGCCTCGGCGCAGGCGCTGGGCTTCGTGGCACGCCGGCTGGCGGCGGAGTCTGTCGGCCTGGTGTTCGCGGCCCGCGACCCGGGCGACGCCCTGGCCGGGCTGCCGGAGCTTGCCATCGACGGGCTGCCGGAGGGCGACGCGCGGGCGCTGCTCGACTCGGTACTTGCCGGGCCGCTGGACGCGCGGGTCAGGGACCGGATTGTGGCCGAGACGCGGGGTAACCCGCTGGCGCTGCTCGAGCTGCCGAGGGGGTTGACGCCCGCGCAGCTGGCGGGAGGATTCGGGCTGCCGGGTACGCGGCAGCTGTCGGGCCGGATCGAGGAGAGCTTCCGGCAGCAGCTCGCCGGCCTGCCGGATCAGGCCCGCCGGCTGCTCCAGCTGGCGGCCGCCGATCCGTCCGGCGACCCGCGTCTGGTGTTGCGGGCGGCCGAACGCCTCGGGATCCCGGTCCAGGCTGGAGCGCCCGCGGTGGATGCCGGGCTGATCGAGTTCGGCGCTGGCATACGGTTCCGGCATCCGCTCGTCCGCTCGGCGGCCTACCGGTCCGCGTCGGTCCAGCAACGACAACAGGCCCACCGCGCGCTGGCAGAGGTCACAGATCCGCAGCTCGATCCCGACCGCCGTGCCTGGCACCTGGCCCAGGCCGCGCCCGGCCCGGATGAGGAGGTCGCCGGCGAGCTCGAGCGCTCGGCCGGGCGGGCGCAGGCCCGCGGGGGCCTGGCGGCGGCGGCCGCGTTCCTCGAGCGCGCCGCGCTGCTGAGCGCCGACCCGGCGCTCGGGACGCAGCGACTGCTGGCGGCGGCGCGAGCCAACTGCGACGCGGGCGCCCTGGATGCGGCCCTGGGGCTGCTGGTCGCGGTCGAGGCCGGCCCGCTGGACGCGCTGCAGGCTGCCGAGGTGGAGCGGCTGCGCGGACAGATCGCCCTCGACCAGCGACGCGGCAGCGAAGCGGGCCGGCTGCTGCTCAGCGCGGCCCGGAACCTCGGACCCGTCAACGCGAGCCTGGCCCGCGCGGCGTACCTGGATGCCCTCGTGGCCGCGATATGGGCCGGCGGCATGGGCAGTCCCGACGTGCGGGAGGCGGCAGCGGCAGCGCGTGCCGCACCGCCCGCCCCGGTGCCGGCACGGACGATCGATGTCCTGCTCAACGCGGTCGCGCTGCGAATAACCGAGGGGTACGCTGCCGCCGCCCCGGCGCTGACCCGGGCGCTGGCGATGGTTCTCGCGCCGGACACCAGCCGCGGCGAATCGCAGCGCTGGCTCTGGCTGGCCGGCGGGAGAATCGGCCAGATCATCGCCATGGAGCTATGGGACTTCGAGTCCTGGCAGACCCTGGCCGCGGGCCAGGTCGAGTTCGCCCGCAGCACCGGCGCGCTGATGCACCTGGCGTTCGCGCTCAACTACCTGGCGCGGACCCACATCCTGGCCGGCGAGCTGACCACGGCGGCGCGGCTGGTGGAAGAAGATCACGTGATCGCGGAGGCGGCAGGGAACCCGCCCGTCGCGGATACCGCGATGATGCTCGCGGCCTGGCGGGGCCAGGAGCGGGAGGCGACCGAGCTGATCGAGGCCATGTCGCGGGAGGCAACCGCGGGCGGCACGGGCAGGCTGATCAGCCTCGCGGCATACGCGAGTTCCGTCCTGCACAACGGCCTCGGGCACAACGACGCGGCCTACGACGCGGCGCGGCGGGCCTTCGAAGGCGAGCCGATGGGGTACGGCTCCCATATCGTGCCCGAGCTGGCCGAGGCGGCGGCCAGGGCCGGTGACACCAAGCTGCTGACGGCCGTGCTCGACTGGTCGTCCGAACGAACCCGGGTGACCCCGACCGACTGGATGCTGGGGATCGAGGCCCGGATCCGCGCCCTGCTCAGCGAGGGCGAGGCGGCCGAGGGCTGGCACCGGGAGTCGATCGAGCGGCTGAGCAGGACCCGGGTACGCGCCCAGCTGGCCCGCGGGCATCTGCTCTACGGCGAGTGGCTGCGCCGCGAGCGGCGCCGGGGTGAGGCGCGCGAGCAGTTGCGGGTGGCGCACGAGATGCTGGACGCGATGGGGATCGCGGCGTTCGCCGAGCGGGCGGGCCGCGAGCTGCTGGCCACCGGGGAGACCGCCCGCAAGCGCAGCGTCGAGACCGCCGTCGAGCTGACCGCTCAGGAGTCCCAGGTCGCGCGGCTGGCCCGGGACGGCATGTCCAACCCGCAGATCGCCGCCCGGCTGTTCATCAGCTCGCGCACGGTCCAGTACCACCTGGGCAAGGTCTTCACCAAGCTGGACATCACCTCGCGCAGCCAGCTCGTGCAGGCGCTGCCCAGCGGCCCACTGGCTAGCCACTAGCCAGTCGCACTGTGCACTGGCGGATATGAGCGCGGTCCCGTCCAGATGACAATCGCAGGGACGCCGCCGCAAGACGGCGACCAGCGCGCGAGGAGCACCACCGTGGCCACCTGGCTGAACACGTCCTTCCAGATGCAGTTCCGGGTCATCGACGGGCTGACGGTGCGCTTCGCCCAGAGCAGTGTGAGCCGGAGCAGGGGTCGCGATGATCACGCCCTGCTGCTCAGCCCGTGGCCGGAAAGCCTGCTCGCCTTCGAGCCGATCTGGTCGCAGCTTGCCGAGCACGCCCATCTGGTGGCCATCGACCTGCCGGGGTTCGGTCACTCCCAGCGCCGCGATGCACTGCTGTCCCCCCGGGCGATGGGCGAGTTCATCGTCGCCGCGGCCGACGCCTTCGGCCTCGAGCGCCCGCACCTGATCGGGCCAGGCACCGGCACAGCCGCCGCGCTGTACGCAGCGGCCCGCCACCCAGGCAGACTGCGCAGCCTGGTCGTCGGCAGCGGCGCCGCCGTGGTCCCGCTCCAGCTGGCAGGCCCGCTGCGGGACTGGGTTGAAGCCCCCGACCTCGACGCCTTCCGCCGCGCGGAGCCTCGGCAGATGGTCGCCGCCGCACTGGCCGACCTCGAGCATGCGGCGATACCCGAGGCCGTCCTCGACGACTACTTCTCGTCCTATCAGGGCAACAGGTTCGCCGAATCGGTGCGTTACGTGCGCGCCTATCCGGCCGACCTGCCCGTGCTGGCTGACCTGCTGCCGCAGATCGATACGCCGGTGCAGGTCATCGCCGGCGCACACGACGCGTGGCTGCCGCCGGCCAACGCCGAGTTCCTGGCCAGGCGGCTGCCCCGCAACAGGCTCGACATCGTCGACGCAGGCCACTTCGCCTGGGAGGACGCACCGAACGAGTACGCCGCGCTCGTCACAAGCTGGTGGACAGGAGGCCACTCCGCCACCGGATCGGCGCCCGCACACTGACCCGAGCCGTCATCTCCGACTACAAGAACCGCACGCCATCGCAGCACCCGACTGGGCTAAGGACAGGACGACATGAACGAGTCACTTCGCTACCTGGGCACCGGCACGGCAGCCCCCGTCCGGGCACACCCCGCGTTCGCGGCGACCCACGCCGAGCCCGACATGGGCGAGACGGTCATATCGCCGCACGGGGCCGCTGCCGCGGGGCCAGCGCGCGGGCTGCGCGGCCGGCACGCCGAGTGCGTGGCGCTTGACCGCCTGGTCGCCGAGGTGCGGGCCGGTCAGAGCCGGGTGCTGATCCTGCGCGGCGAGTCGGGCGCGGGCAAGACGGCGCTGCTTGAGCACCTGCTTGACGGCGCGGCAGGATTCCGGATCGCGCGGGCTGCTGGCGCCGAATCCGAGATGGAGCTGGCGTTTGCCGGGTTGCACCAGCTGTGCGCGCCGTTCCTGGACCAGGTCGAGGCGCTTCCAGGGCCGCAACGTGAGGCGCTTGAGGTCGCGTTCGGCCTGCGGGACGGGGACAGGCCCGATCGTTTCCTCGCCGGGCTTGCCGCGCTGGGCCTGCTGTCGAAGGTGGCCGAGAACCGACCGCTGGTCTGCGCGGTGGACGACGCGCAGTGGCTGGACCAGGCCTCGTCGCGGGTGCTTGCGTTCGTGGCGCGCCATCTGGCGGGCGGGCCGGTCGCGCTGGTCCTGGCGATGCGCCCCGATGGCATGGGCCATGACCTGGCGGGGCTTGCCGAGCTCCCCGTCGGCGGGCTGGCCGATGGCGATGCCGGTGCGCTGCTCGATTCGGCCCTGCCTGGCCGGCTGGACGAGCGGGTACGCGACCGGATCGTGGCCGAGGCACGTGGCATCCCTGGGGTGCTACTGGAGCTGGCGGGCAGGCTGGGTCACGAAGAGCTGGCGGGCGGCTTCGGGTTGCCTGGCGCGATGCCGGCGGACCGGGCCGAGGAGGGTTTCCGGGAGCGGCTGGGACCATTGCCGGAAGCGACGCGGCTGCTGCTGCTTGTGGCCGCGGCCGAGCCCACCTCCGATCCGATGCTGGTATGGCGGGCGGCCGGCCTGCTCGGCGTCGGGGCCGACGCCGCAAGACCCGCGGCCGAGGCCGGGCTGATCGCGCCCGGCGGGCAGGTGCGATTCGGTAGCCCGCTGGTCCGGTCGGCGGTTTACCGGGCGGCCTCGCCGAAGGAGCGGCAGGGTGCCCACCGCGCCCTGGCGGAGGCCACAGATCCTGGTACCGATCCCGATCGGCGGGCCTGGCATCGTGCGCACGCGGCCACCGGACTCGATGAGGACGTCGCGGCCGAGCTGGAACGCGCGGCGCCGACCGCCCGGGTCCGCGGCGGCCTGGCCGCGGCCGCGGCCTTCTGCGAACGGGCGGCCGAGCTGACCCTGGCGCCGGACAAGCGAGCCCGGCGGGCGCTTGCCGCGGCCCGGCTCAAGTACCAGGCCGGTGCGCCGGAGGGGGCACGGCGGCTGGTGGCCCTGGCCCAGGCCGGGCCGCTTGATGAGGTCGGCCGCGCGCAGGCGCAGCTGCTGCACGCCCAGCTGGCCGGCCACGTCGGCCGCGGCCGGGAGGCGCTGCTTGTCAAGGCGGCACGGCAACTCGAACCGCTAGACCCGGGGCTGGCCAGGCAGGGTTACCTGGACGCGTTCTACGCGGCGCTGACCGCGGGGCGCCTGGAGACCGGCGAGCTGCTGGAGACCGCCGAGGCCGCCCGTGCGACCCGGCTGCAATCGCGGCCGCCGCGGTCCTGCGATCTGTTGCTCGACGGGCTGGCGCTGCTGACCACCGAGGGGTACGCCACGGGCGCACCGCTGCTGAGGCAGGCGCTGGCGGAGCTGCGCGATGAGGACGTATCGGTCGACGACGGCCTGGGCTGGCTGCTGCTTGCATGCCGGATCTGCCGCGATGTCTGGGACGACCGGAGCTGGTCGCTGCTGTCGGCCAGGCTGATCGAGCTGGCCCGCCGGGACGGCGCGCTTGGCGTGCTCCCCGCCGCGCTGGCGTCGGGCATGATGATGCAGGTGCTGTCCGGAGAGCCCGCGCTGGCCGCGGTGCTGGCACAGCAGGCCGAGGCGGCCGCCCAGGCGGCCGGCAATCTGCCTGCGCCCTACGGCGCGTTGCTTGTCGCCGCCTGGGACGGCCGGGACGGCGAGGTGGCTGAGCTGATCGCGGCCGCCACCACGGAGATGACCGCGCAGGGCGACGGGCAATGGCTGACCGCCGCGGCCTGGGCGTCCGCGGTGCTGTACAACGGCCTCTCCCGCTACGACGAGGCACTGGCCGCTGCCGAGGAGGCCGGCGCCCATCCGGGCGAGCTCGGGCTGGCTACCTGGTCGCTGGCCGAGCTGATCGAGGCGGCGGCCCGGACCGGCCAGCCCGGCCGGGCGGCCGAAGCCCTGGTCCGGCTGTGTGCGGCGACCGACGCGGCCGGAACAGACTGGGCGCTGGGGATACAGGCGCGCTGCCGGGCACTGCTCAGCGAGTCGGCGGCGGCCGAGCACTGGTACCGGGAGGCGATCGATCGGCTGGCCCGCACCCAGGTGCGCGTGGAGCTGGCCCGAACGTACCTGGTGTACGGCGAGTGGCTGCGCCGGGAGAGCCGCCGGGTGGACGCGCGCGAGCAGCTCAGGGCCGCTCACAACCTGCTCACCGAGATAGGGATGGAAGGATTCGCCGAGCGCGCGCGCCGCGAGCTGGTTGCCACCGGCGAAACCGTCAGAAGGCGGACGGTGGAGGCGGCCGTCGAGCTCACCCCCCAGGAAGCCCAGATCGCCCGGCTCGCCGGGGACGGGCACACCAACCCGGAGATCAGCAGCCAGATGTACCTCAGCCCCCGCACGGTCGAGTGGCATCTGCGCAAGGTGTTCGCGAAGCTCGGCATCAGCTCCCGCAAGGAGCTCCGCCGGGTACTGCCGGAACTCTGCCCGACGGCCCTTTCTGCCTAGCCGGAGCCCCGGGCCTGCCGCGCCCAGGGAACCGGACCTCAGGCCAGGCATCGCGCCAGGGCCTCACCCTGGCGCGACCGGACGCCGTGCGCGCGAGGGTGGAACCAAGGCAGATGCCTCGATGCAGGACAGGAGGCGGAGCATGAACGAGACGTGCGACCGGTGCGGACCCGGGGTGTGGGCGGCTTACCGCGTCGACCGGAGCGGCGAGCTCTACCTGTGCGGGCACTGCGCGAACCGGCTATGGCCAGCACTGTGCGCCCAGGGCTGGGCCATCTGGCTGATAAACGAGGCCGCGCTCGTACCGCAACCCAGCTACAGGTGATCATGGCTACATGACCGTCCCCGCTTGGCTGCGCGAGCTCGCAGAAGCGGCCAGCACGATGCAGGTCTCCCCGCAGCTCGTGCCGCCGGCCAGCGGCGGCAGGAGGTCGGCCGTGCTCGTCCTGTTCGGGGCCGGCTCGGACGGGCCTGACCTGCTGTTCATCCAGCGCAGCGAGGGGCTGCGGCTGCACCCGGGCCAGGCGGCCTTCCCCGGCGGCGCCATCGACCCCGCGGACGACGGTCCGGTCGCGGCGGCGCTGCGGGAGGCCGCCGAGGAGGTGGGCGTCGACCCCGCCGGCGTCGACGTGGTCGGCACCATGCCCGAGCTGTTCATCCCGCCGACCGGATTCCTGGTCGTCCCGGTGCTCGCCTGGTGGCGGCAGCCGAGCCCGGTGGCCCCGGTGGATCCCGGCGAGGTGGCCGCGGTCGAGCGGATCAGCGTCAGCGAGCTGGCCGATCCCGCCGTCAGGGTGAGGTTGCACAGGCCCAGCGGGATCATCCTGCCCGCGTTCCGGGTTCGCGGGATGCTGATCTGGGGGATGACCGCCGCGCTGGTGGACCGGCTGCTCGCACTCGGCGGATGGGAGCGCCCGTGGGACGCCGCCAGGGTCGTGGACCGATGACCGACTCCTCCACTCCTCCGGCGCCGTCGCCGTCTCCCCCGGAGCAGTCGTCTCCCCCGGAGCAGTCGTCTCCCCCGGCGCTGTCGGCGGCCGAGACGCGGGTGGCCGAAGCGCTGCTGGCGCGGGCCTGGGGCGAGCGCACCGATGTGCGGGAGGCCGCGGTGATCTGGAACCGGAGGCATGTCGTCCGGCTCGATCTCGGCGCGGACCGCTCCGTGGTGCTCAAGCGCCGCACTGAGGAGGGGGACGGTTTCGGGGTCGAACTGGCCGCACTCGAGTACCTGAACGGCATGCCCGTGCCGATAGCCCCGAGGTTGCTCGGCGCCGATACCGCGGCGGGCATCTTGCTGATGGAGGATCTCGGCGCGGGCGCCTCGCTGGCGGGCTCGCTGCTCGGGACCGATCGCGACCGCGCCCAAGCCGACCTGATCGCCTACGCGCAGGCGCTGGGCTCACTGCACGCGTGGAGCATGAGCCGGGCCGGCGAACTGGCCGATCTCCGGGCCCGCTACGCTCCGGCGGCGGCGCCGGGCCCGGCCTGGATGGGCGCCGCGGCAAGGGGCCGGGATGCCTTCCTCGGCGCGGCCGCCGCGCTGGGCCTGGTCGCGAGCGGGGTCGAGCCGGAGATAGCCGAGCTCGACGCGATGCTGACCGGGTCGGGATACCTCGGCCTGGTCCACGGCGATCCGTGCCCGGATAACACCCGCATGCTCGACGGCCGCTGCCGGGTCTTCGACTTCGAGACCTCGGGCTGGGGTCCGGTCGTCCTGGACGCCGCTTACCTGCAGGCGCCCTTCCCGAGCTGCTGGTGTTTCGCCAGCCTGCCGGCCGAGGTGGCCGCGCCCGCAGTCGAGGCCTACCGCGCCGTTATCGCGGCCGCCGGCATGGATCTAGGCCCGGACTGGGATGCCGCCACGGCGGCCGCCCTGTGCTGCTGGATCGTCGCCCGGGGCCGGGTGATCACCCGGGTGCTCGAGGAAGATCGCCAGTGGGGAACCACGACCATGCGCCCCCGGCTACTGACCTGGATGCGCAACTTCATCGAAACGGCCGAACGCAGCCGCGTCCTGCCCAGCCTCCGGGCTCTCATCGGCGGCCTGTACGAGCGGCTCACGCTGCGGTGGCCGGACACGGTGATGCCCGACTACCCGGCCCTAGCCCGGCCCGGCTCGACCCCCGTCCCGGTGCCCGACTGGTGGCCGCCTGAGACCTGAGGCAGCCGTCGTCAGTCCTCCCAAGGGAAAAGCGATCCGCGCCGCCCGGGCTGGTCTTTCTTCTTATATCCAGAACGGGCAGTGGCTCAACGGCCCGGCAACGCCGCGTCACGTCGACTTCGGCGTCAAGCCCTGACACGCCCCATAGCGTGAGCACCTTGAGTCGGCCCGGCGGGAGTCGGACCCGCACCTACGCCTTAGGAGAGCGTTGCCCTCGTCCGTTGGACCACGGGCCGTTCGAGACGCGCCCGGAAATCGAATCCGGCTATTGACGGCTTTGCAGGCCGCCTCCCACCACCAGCGAGACGCGCGTCATGGCGCTTCCGCCTGGAGTCGAACCAGGCAGCCATCCGTCGGAGGGACAGCGGCAAATCCGTTACCGGAAGCCAGAGTGGGCCGTGATGGATTCGAACCACCGTGTCCGACAGGAACCCGGTCTACAGCCGGGCGCAATCGTCCGCTCTGCCAACGACCCTCTGGGGTGACCGACGGGTCTTGAACCCGCTTGCACCGGATTCACAGTCCGGGCCCTCGGCCTCTTCGGGATCAGCCACCGTAGCCAGCCAGGGAATCGGACCCCGTTCTCCGCGGTGTGGACGCGGCGCTCTTGCCGTTGAGCTAGCCAGCCCTGAAATCTCGCACCCTCGCCCGGACTCGAACCGGAGCTTGCAGGTTCGTAGCCTGCCGGTCTTTCCTCTAGCCTACGAGGGCTCAGTACCCGCACCCTGATTTGAACAGGGGGCCTCTGTCTAGTCAGGACAGCGCTCTTCTCCTGAGCTATGCGGGCTTGGCGATGACGACGGGGGTTGAACCCGCACCCTCCGCCTTGACGGGGCGGCGCACTACCAGTTGTGCTACGTCACCATGGCTCCGGCGCGGTGACTCGAACACCGATCACGTGGTTAACGGCCACGGGCCCTGCCCGATTGGGCGACACCGGATCAAAATGCCGCGCTTCGCCGTCTATTGCCCGGCCCTGGCGCGCGGCTAGCCTTCGTTGCGGAGATGGGATTTGAACCCATGATCGTCGGTTTATGAGACCGCTGAGGACGACCGAACTCCTCTACTCCGCAGTAGCCCCACAGGGAGTCGAACCCTGTTCCCGGGGATGAAAAGCCCGGATCCTAACCCATAGACGATGGGGCCATGTGAATCGTGACGCGTGCGAGATTTGAACTCGCGTTCTCCTGGTTGAGGGCCAGGTGAGATGACCGCTACTCCAACGCGCCGCGCGCCATGAGGGACTCGAACCCCCGGCCAGCCCGGTAGAAACGGGCCGCTCTTATTCCACTGAGCTAATGGCGCATGTCGTGGGCCGCCGGGGACTTGAACCCCGAAACCGTGAGTTTAAAGGACTCCTGCTCTGCCATTGAGCTAGCGGCCCGCAGCTATCGGCAGAGCCCGTTTTCTCGTCATCGTCGCTTCCTTTCAGTCGTGGGAGAGGCAGGGGTCGAACCTGCACATCCCTCGCTTATAAGACGAGTGCCGTCACCATTTGGCCACTCTCCCGTGGGCAACCCTGGAATCGAACCAGGCCCTAACCGCGTATCAGACGGTCCCCTTCGACCAGCTGGGTCGTTGCCCTTGAGTATTGCGCGGCAGGAGCGGGATTCGAACCCGCGACGGGTCGCCCCGTACTCGTTTTCAGGACGAGCGCCCTAAGCCTCTAGGCGACCCTGCCATGTCGCGGCGGATGCAGGATTCGAACCTGCGGGGGTTTTCAGGCCCCTGCTGTTTTCGGGACAGCTGCCATAATCCACTAGGCGAATCCGCCGGGAGGGGAGGACGGAGTACTCGAAACTCACCCCGCGAACGGGGCCACTCGCTTTCCGGACGGTGACCGCGCCCTGGCGGTTTCATCCTCCACGGCGGAAGGCGGACTATTCGAAAGCCAACGCCTCACGGCGTCGCATCCGCTAGCAACGGAGCCCGGCACGCCTGTCCGGTTCACCTTCCATGGGCGGCGGGGGGGACAGACCAGCCGCCCGGTACGCGCAGACCGGTCTGGCTGTGCTTCCCCCGCCTCACTGCGTACGCCGGGAGGGACTTGCACCCTCACACCCCTTCCGGGGCACGGGTTCCTGGGACCCGCGCGTCTACATTCCGCCACCAGCGCTTGAGAGCGGCTACCGGGATTTGAACCCGGGACCCCTACCTTGGCGAGGTAGTGCTCTGACCTCTGAGCTACAACCGCATGGAGCCTCCGGTCCGATTCGAACGGACGACCTTCGCCTTACCGAAGCGACGCTCTAACCGCTAGAGCTACGAAGGCACGAGCTGGGCGCCAGGGATTCGGACCCCGAACCTTCTGGATCAAAGCCAGATGCTCTGCCGCTTGAGCTACCGCCCATCAGAGCCGCCTACCGGTCTCGAACCGATCGCCTACCCGATACAAGCGGGTCGCTCTGGCCAGATGAGCTAAGGCGGCGTGGTGTCCCCGGCGCGATTCGAACGCGCACTGCCGATCTCCTCGGGATCGTGACTCCTGCCGTTTTGGTCTACGAGGACACGGAGCCGCCACCCGGTGTCGAACCGGGCCTCCGGCCTTACGGGGGCCGGGCCGCAAGCCGTGCGCGGCGGCGAAGCTGGCCATCCTGGCCTCGAACCAGGAAACTCCGGGTCCAGGGCCCGGCGGATCTGCCAATTCTCCCAATGGCCATTAAGTGCGGAAGGCGCGAGTCGAACGCGCAAGCCACCAGGTTTGAGCTGGTGAGGTATGCCAGTTCCCTTCACTTCCGCATGGTGCGCCGCGAGAGGATCGAACTCCCGACGACCTGGATTAAGAGTCCAGCGCTCTACCGCTGAGCTAGCGGCGCATTGAGCCCCACCGGGGAATCGGACCCCGCTCGCCAGTTTGGAGGACTGACACATCGCCACAATGCTTGCAGGGCCTAGTGGTCACTCTCCGGCTCGAACGGAGGACCTTCCGGGCTTCAACCGGACGCTCTTGCCAACCTGAGCTAAGCGACCATGCGTCGGGAACCTCGGAGTCGAACCGAGTGTGTCCTGGTCCCAGGCCAGGTGGGTTTCCGTCTCCCTCGCTCCCGAAAGTGGACCACCGCGGACTCGAACCGCGCACCTCCTGCTTGCAAGGCAGGCGCTCTTCCAGATGAGCTAGCAGCCCACGGCCGCCGCGGCATGGCCACGGCGGCACGTTCGGCAGGAATGGCGTCCTGCCGTATATGATGCTCACGCTATGGAGGTGTCAATAAGCAAGCACGTTCACCTAATGGTGGTGCTCCGCAGGGATGGCAGGAGTTGAACCCGCATTTGCCAGGTTTTGGAGACCGGGCGCCTATCCGCTGGCTCATCCCCAGGTAAAAGAAAACCGCCCTCAGGTGCAGTCCCTGGGGCGGTTGCCTTGTGGTGGCTTAGTGGCCTACATGGCAACCGTCCTGATGCTCAGGGCAGCCTGGGACTGCGAGCACGGCATTTGCCGACCTCGCTTCGCGGCTGTCCAGAACGTCATATGTCCATGGTAGGAGTAACTCACAAAGAGGGCAACACAATTATCGCGCCGCCTGTTCCCGGGCTCCGGCGGCCACGGCAGCGGGTTGAGCACAGGGCACGTCAGCCGTCGGCGCGCTTCTTCAGCCCGGTCAGGCTGATCCCCAGGGACCGGCTCGCCTGAGCGACTGTCGTCTTTGACGACGTGCTGATCTGCTTGAGCACTAGCAGCTGCAACAGGATCTTCTCCTGCTCAGAGACCTGGGCCCGGTTGTGAAAAGACGTGTAGAAGACGGCGCCGTTCCCGACCTCAACCTCGACCATCAGCGGCCGCCCGGCGTACGCGCTACCCCGGGCCGCCTCGACCAGAGTCTCGCCCTGGCACCCCTGAAGCACAGACCAGCTGGGCATGTCGAAGTGGATGGTGGTCGACTTCCCGACGATCTGGCGCAGCTCATCGTCAACGACGTTCGCGGCGACCATGCCCGGCTCGCCGGAACCACCAAACCGGAACATTCCGGGGAAGGCGCCGGCGATCAAGTCGCTGGTCAGGTCCGAGGCGTACAGGCATCCACCCGCTTGGACGAAACGCTGCAGGCTTGCCGGGTCCAGGTGATCTCCTGTGCCGCAGTTGACGAACAGGAGATCACAGTCGTATCCGCCCCTGAACGGCTCGAACACAACGCCCATGGAGCTCAGGACTTCACCGATGTTGTCGTAGCAGGGGGAAGTTACGTAGATCTTGCGGCTCCAGCGCCGCGCCAGCGTCGCGAGGTAGGGGCCTGGAGGGGACTGGGTCAAGCCCGGCGAATCGAATACCTTGCGTCTCCAGCCAGACATAGCACCCCTCCCTGCCTTGAAACATACCGCGGCACGCCGTCCTGATCTAAGCGCGGCTTGATCCGGCGTCAGGCGCCGACGTAGGCCGCGAGGTGCTCGCCGGTGAGAGTGGCGCGTGATGCGACGAGGTCAGCAGGTGTTCCCTCGAAGATGATCCGGCCGCCGTCGCGGCCGGCGCCCGGGCCGAGGTCGATGATCCAGTCGGCGTGCGCCATGACCGCCTGGTGGTGCTCGATGACGATGACCGCCTTGCCGGAGTCGACCAGCCCGTCGAGCAGGCCGAGCAGATGCTCGACGTCGGCGAGGTGCAGGCCGGTAGTCGGCTCGTCCAGGACGTAGACACCGCCCTTCTCTGCCATGCGGGTGGCTAGCTTGAGCCGCTGCCGCTCGCCGCCGGACAGCGTGGTGAGCGGCTGGCCGAGGCTGAGGTAGCCGAGCCCGACGTCGGACAGCCGGCCGAGGATCTTGTGGGCGGCAGGCGTGGACGCCTCGCCGGTGCTGAAGAACTCCCCGGCCTCGGTCACCGACATCGCGAGCACCTCGCTGATGTCCCGGCCGCCGAGGTGGTACTCGAGCACAGACGCCTCGAACCGCTTCCCCTCACACTCCTCGCAGGTGGTGGCGACGGTGGCCATCACGGCCAGGTCGGTGTAGATGACGCCCGCGCCGTTACAGTTGGGGCAGGCGCCCTCGGAGTTCGCACTGAACAGCGCGGGCTTCACGCCGTTGGCCTTCGCGAACGCGTTGCGGATCGGGTCGAGCAGTCCGGTATACGTCGCCGGGTTGCTCCGGCGCGAGCCGCGGATCGCGCCCTGGTCGACCGACACCACTCCCTCACGGCCAGACACCGAGCCGCGGATCAATGAGCTCTTTCCCGACCCGGCCACGCCGGTCACGACCACCAGCATGCCAAGCGGTATGTCGACATCGACGTCCTGCAGGTTATGAGTACTGGCGCCGCGCACCTCCAGCACTCCCGAAGGCGTCCGCACCGTCGGCTTCAACGAGGCACGGTCGTCCAGGTGCCGCCCGGTCAGGGTGCCGCTGGCCCGCAGCCCGTCGACGGTGCCCTCGAAGACGACCTCGCCACCGGCGGTGCCAGCGCCTGGACCGAGGTCGACGACGTGGTCGGCGATCACGATCGCCTCCGGCTTGTGCTCTACGACGAGCACCGTGTTGCCCTTGTCGCGCAGTTGCAGCAGCAGGTCGTTCATCCGCTGGACGTCATGGGGGTGCATGCCGATGGTGGGCTCGTCGAAGACGTAAGTGACGTCGGTGAGCGAGGAGCCGAGGTGGCGGACCATCTTGGTACGCTGCGCCTCGCCGCCCGAGAGCGTGCCGGACGGCCGGTCGAGGCTGAGGTAGCCCAGGCCGATCTCCGCGAATGAGTCAAGGGTCTGCTTGAGCGCCGCGAGCAGCGAGGCCACCGACGGCTCGTCGAGGCCGTCAACCCATTCGGCCAGGTCGCTGATCTGCATGGCGCACGCATCGGCGATGTTGATGCCCTTAATCCGCGAGGAACGGGCAGCCTCGCTTAGCCGGGTGCCGCCGCAATCGGGGCACGCGGTGAAGGTGACCGCCCGCTCCACGAACGCCCGAATGTGCGGCTGCATCGTCTCCTTGTCCTTGTTGAGCATCGACCTCTGGATCCGCGGGATCAGCCCCTCGTAGGTCATGTTGATGCCCGCGATCTTCATCCTGACCGGCTCATGGTGCAGGAAGTCGTGCAACTCCTTCTTGGCGTACTTGCGGATGGGCTTGTCGGGATCGACGAAGCCCGACTCGCTGTAAAGCCGAGAGTTCCAGCCGCCCCCTGTGTAGCCGGGGACGGTGATCGCGCCCTCGGCGAGTGACTTTGAGTCGTCGAAGAGCTGGGTCAGGTCGATATCGGAGACCGTGCCCCGGCCTTCGCAGCGCGGGCACATGCCGCCGGTGATGCTGAAGCTGCGCCGCTCCTTCACGGTCCTGCCGCTGCGCTCGAACTCGACTGCACCCGCTCCGCTGATTGAGGCGACGTTGAAAGAGAACGCCTTGGGCGAGCCGATGTGCGGTTGCCCGAGCCGGCTGAAGAGGATGCGCAGCATGGCGTTGGCGTCGGTGGCGGTGCCGACCGTGGAGCGGACGTCGCCCCCCATCCGCTGCTGGTCGACGATGATCGCGGTGGTCAGCCCTTCGAGTACATCCACGTCAGGCCGCGCCAGCGTCGGCATGAAGCCCTGCACGAAGGTGCTGTAAGTCTCGTTGATCAGCCGCTGCGACTCCGCGGCGATCGTGTCGAACACCAGAGAACTCTTGCCCGAGCCGGAGACGCCGGTGAAGACCGTCAGCCGGCGCTTCGGGATCTCGATGTTGACGTCCTTGAGATTGTTCACGCGCGCGCCGTGCACGCGGATCAGATCGCGGCTGTCGGCAACGTGCGGCGCAGGCGACTGCGCTTCCGTCCTCATCGTGTCTCCAACTGTTAGGCGGAGACCGCCTTCGCGGTCTCCGCCGGCGTCGGCTGGCCACATCTGACCAGCTCGGAGCTCATCGGTCCTGAAGCAGCCCGAGTACGTTTCCGTCGGGATCGGTAACGGTGGCCACCAGGCGGCCGCCACCGACGTCGCGTACAGGGTCCTTCAGGGTTGCACCGGCGGCGGTCACCTCGGCCAGCTTCGCCTCGATGTCCGGCACGTGCCAGTACGCCACCGGCGAGGTCATGCCCTGCGGCCCACCTCCGGGCACCAGCCCGATGTGCTGGCCCGCGGCATCGAAGCCGACGTAGTAGGGTGCGTCGGCCGACGGCTCTATGCCGAGCAGCGCGGCGTACACCGGCTTGGCCTTCGCCAGGTCGGACACGGGATGAAGCACGGTCTTGATTCCCTCGGTGGAAGAGTCGGCCATGGTCACTCCTGAAGTCGTGGGCCACATCGCCCTAGCTGTCGGTTTGCGTCTCGTCAGCAGTATGCCGACAGCGCGCCGACGGACGCTTCTCCGTTCCTGCTCGATCTGGTCACCAGCCTCAGACGCTGCACCTCAGCGAGTCTGCCGGTCACCCGTGCATTTTATCGGGACCCCTGGATCACGCTGCGCGCCTAGACCCACGCCGTCAGCGACCACCTCACCGGGAGCTGCTGGCCAGCTCGGCCAGATGGATACAGTCCAGCCGGACTACCCGCACTGGTAGCTGCGGTGGGTCAGTCCCGGAACACTTCCTCCTGGAACCACTTCCAGGTCCTTGGGATCCCGACCTCGCGGGTGACCGACGGCGCGTAGCCGATCATCTGGTTCGCCAGGTCGTAGGAGGCGAAGTTGCGATCCACCTCGCCGGCCCGCTTGGGCCGGTACTCGATCGGGTGGTCGGGGACCCCCGCAGCCCGGCGGCACAGGTCGGCCAGATCCCTGACCGCAGTCTCGACGCCCGACGCGGCGTGCAGCACTGTGCCGCCCGGGAGGTCCTTCTCCAGCGCGAGCTGAAGGGCGTTGGAGATGTCGTCCACGTGCACGTAGTCGCGAGAGGCCGACCCGTCGCCGTAGATGACCAGGGGCACGCCGGAGTGGATCGACTCGAAAAAGACGTTGAGCACGCCTCGCTTGCGCGCGCACCATGGCCCGTATACGTTGCCGAACCGGATCGCCACCGTGCCGATCCCGTAGGTCTTGGCAAATGCGTGCGCGTAACCCTCGCCGGCCAGCTTGCTCGCCCCGTAAGGAGAGATCGGCTTGGGCAGCGACCGCTCGTTGACCGGCGGCGTGGCGTCTCCGATCAGCGCCCCGCCGGTCGACGCCTGCACCACGCGCTCGACACGAGCCCGTCGCGCCGCGTCCAGAACGCGGAACGTGCCGAGCACGTTGACCTCGAAGTTCGTCTCCGGATCCTGCACGGAACCGATCACCGAGCCAGCGGCGGCGAGGTGGATGATCGCCTCCATGCCCTCAAGCGCGTCATCCAGCGCGGCGGCGTCGCGGATGTCGCCCTTGACCAGTTCGGCGTCCACGCCGGCCAGGTGCGCGGCGTCCCCGGTGCTGAGGTTGTCGAGCACCCGGACCCGGTAACCGCTCGCTACCAGCCGTCGCACGAGCGTCGCACCCACGAATCCGGCACCGCCGGTAACCAAGATCCCGTCATAAGGACTCACAAAAGGGCGAGTGTACCGTCCCGCCCGCAGGCCCGTGTCAGAAGCGGTCCGGCGGAACGGTGATCACCACGTTTCATCAAGCTCACGACGGAGGCCTATCGTGGAATCGGGCATAGCGGGGATGACGGTGAAGGGCGGCGGAACATGTTCCAGCGGTTCACTGACCGGGCGCGGCGGGTTGTGGTCCGGGCGCAGGAAGAGGCCAGGAGCCTGGACCACGACTACGTGGGTACTGAGCATGTCCTCCTGGGCCTGACCCATGAAAGCATCGGCGGCCTGGCCGCCGGGGCGCTGAAGTCGCTGGGGATCGGCCTGGAGACGGTGCGGCAGCGGGTAGAGGAGGTCACCGGCCGGGGTGAGCAGACACCATCCGGGCACATTCCGTTCACGCCTCAGGCGAAGAAGGTCCTGGAGCTTGCGCTGCAGGAATCGCGCGCTCTGGGCCACAACTACATCGGCACCGAGCACATCCTGCTCGCCCTCATCCGTGAGGGCGACGGTGTGGCCGCGCACGTGCTATCGGACCTGGGCGCCGACCTGGACGGGGCGCGTGAGCAGGTGATCCGGCTCCTGGAGGAGTACCAGCGCGAGCACGGGAATCAGGCCGGGTGACGACGCTGCACAGGCGCCCGCGCGCCCAGGCTTCGCTCATAAACTGGCTTGACAGGCAGTCTTCACGGACCGAAGGAGGCGAGCGGTGACCGGCCAGCTCAGTCCGGAGGAAGTCGTGCGCGAGTTCTTTGACTGCTACACCAGCGGGCGCCCGGAGGATTTCGACCGGTGCGTCGCGCCCGACTATTTCGATTACGGCCACACCCCGCCTGGCCGCGGCCCCGACGGAGCGCGCGACGACTACGAGAACGCGATCAAGGTCGCCGGCGGCCGGATCAGCTACGCAATTGACGCCCTGGTCCCCGATGGCGAGATGGTGGCTGCCGCCTGGACCGGCACGATGTCAAGTGGCGACGAGTTCCGCGGCCTGAGCCTCTACCGCGTCTCCGGCGGGCTCCTCCGCTCGACCCGGCACGCACTGATCGGGGACTTGCCCCCGACTGCGGGTTGATCCTCCAGCGCGAGCCAGCCCGGGCGGCGCGACTGCCGTCATGGCAAGGCTCACGATCGGTCACTCGGTGATAAACCAGCAGTCAGCCAGCGCGTCGAGGGTGGGCCGGGCCGGCTCGGGCAGCCGCCGCATCCACCACGTGAGATTGCTGTAGCGATGCAAGATGCCCCAGGCCAGTAGCCGGCGGCGCAGGTCCGCGCCGAGCTGGTCGCGGCGGTAGCCGTAGGTGGTCAGCGTCTGGGTCAGGAACCGGGCGTTGCCTTCGACGTAGCCCCACCCGTCATGTTCTCCGGCCGCATGCACCTGCGGCGTGGGGGTCGGCAGCTTCCCCTGGACAGCGGTTAGCACCTCGGCTTCGACCCGGTATCCGGGCCACGTTGCCACTGGCGGGAACAGCTTCAGAACCAGGTCACCGGCCGCATAGACGGGCCGTGTCCCGGCCGCGTACCTGGTCAGCTCCGACACCCCGACGCCCAGCTGCTGGCACAGCCGCTCGACACCAGGCCGCAGCGCGGCCTCGTCCTGACAGACGGCGGTGAACGCGTCTTCGGTCGCCACCGGCGGCAGTCCAGCCATGAGTCCTGACCGTATTGACCCGGGCCTGTTGACGGCAACGGGATTAGCGTCGCCGGCGCAGGCCATCACTGGCCGCGATTTTTAGCAGGAGTCGTGTGGTGGCGTCTGGGGGACGGCGGCGCAGCTGGAGAATGGCGAGGGCCGCGGCGGTCGCCTGGCACCAGCCCCAGAGCCTGTCGGCGTCCAGACCCGGGACAAGCTTGCATAGCCGGTCAATCCGTTCGTGGACCTCATCAATGCTGGTGGCCCGGTCTAGCGTCCAGTCGATCGCGTCGAAAGTGGGATCGCCGACACCTGGGCGGGGATCGATGGCGACGAGTCCCCGGGTTCGCTCGGCCCTGAGGATGTTGGATAGGTGCAGGTCTCCGTGAAGAAGTCCCGTTGAGCCGTTGGCGGCCAGCTCACGAGCTCTCTGATGCCCATCGTCCAGGACCTGCGGGGCTACTAGCGGGCTCACCTGTGGAGTGCTCAGCAGCCCGCCGACGCGCGAGAACATCGATTCCACACCCTGGGCCAGCGTGGGCAGTTGTCCGTGATCGTATTCGGCAGCTTCCCGCAGGCCGGTCAGCAGCTCGGCGATTTCATTGACGGGCGGGACCTCTGGTTCATCGCTCACCTTGGTACCGGGCTCGATGAGCTCCAGGAGCAATGCTCCTGCCTCCAGGTCAGCGTCAAGGAGGCCTACCGCGTGCGGCGTGGCCGCCCAGGCCCGTAGTGCTATTGCTTCCTCGTTCGCAATGGCCCGGTCCGGTGTCAGTTTGAGGACCACGCCGCGGGTGCCGTACTGCCTGCCGATGAACACCCGGGATGTGTTGCCGGACATGGCTCTGTCCAGTTCCAGATGCCAGTGCAGGCAGTACAGCTTGACCATCTCGGGCAGCGCGCTGCACCAGGCGTCTACTCCGGCGCCGAACCGGGTGATCAGCCTCTCGCGCCCGGCCTCATCGAGCACCCAGTCTGGGTCCGGCATGCGTTTATCGTGGCGGGGAGCTCGCGGCCACGCAACTGAGATTGACGCCCGCGACAGGATGGCCTGGGCACTGGCAGCATCATCACGACCCTCGACCTATACGGGCGCCAGTCCGTGAGAGGTTTCCGGCCCTATTACAAGATCACCGATATGAATACGGCCAGGGCGGATGATGTCACACCAGACGCCGAAGGCGACGTCGTTCTTACCGCGCAGCCGGGCCAGCGCGTGCAGAACCCGCGCATCAGTGGCGCCTGAGTCCGGGTTCCGGGTAGTGACGACACAGCGCGGCACCGGAGCTATGACGCGCAAGATGGCCTCGCCGATGGAGACTTGCTGCCCGCCCCAGCCGTGTTCGGCCCACGCGTCAGTGCCGGTCATCGTGATGGTCATGCGGAACCGGCGCGGGTCGGGAGCAGCGCCGTTGAACTCCGGGGCGAGCGCTTTCAGCGATGCTTCGGACATCAGCGTCACAGGCTGGTCATCGTGACCGATGTGCCCTGGCTCCCGTTTGAACAGGCGCACCTCCCGGCCGAGGTAACCAGACAGCGCGGCGCTGAGCGGACCGGGGATGATCCACCCGGGTATCTCCCGCCCGTTGTACGTCCTGGTGACCGCGGAAGCCCCGGGCCTGGGTGTGTCCCGAACGACATTGCCGTCCGGGAAGCGCAACGCCAAGACGTGCCGCGCCCGGTCCCAGGCGGGCTCGATTTGCAGCATCGCCGGGGTCCGGGTGGTCAGCAGCAGCTTGCCGTCCTCCCCGATGACCAGGAACTCACGATCGCCTATCACCCCGTGCTGCCCAATTCGGATCTCGCTGGTGCCGTGCATCCGCATGCCCTTGACCGGCGCGATTGCCAGCCGGGAAACGGTAACCGGCACTCTCATACCTCCTGCCCCTGAGACCAGGCAGCACCGGCGCAGTCAAGGCTTGTCCGGCTCGGCCGCCCTCGCGGCCCGTTCCACCCTCGCGCGATAGTTCTCCCACCAGTCCGTGTCGTGCTCGGGCAGGTTCGAGCCTTCGGCCTGTGTCCCAGCTACACCGTCAAGCTGCTCGCGCAGGATGTCGGCATGCCCGGCGTGCCGGCTCGTCTCCGTGAGCATGTGGACCAGGATATTGAAGAGCACGACGTCGGGACTCCACGTCCACCAGGCCACCCGCCCCGGCGCGTCGAGGTCGAGAGCGTCGATCGTGGCGTCCGCGTGTACCCACACGCGCCGGTAGCGGTCAACGATCTCCGCGCGCGTCTCCTCCTCGGTGGCCCACATATCGGCGTTGTCCCCGGCGTCGGCGTCCCACCAGGGAAGGTGCTCGGGGAACGGACGCCCGAAGACCTCTCCGAAGTACCTGGCCTCACCGATCGACAGGTGCTTGACCAGGCCGAGCAGGTTCGTCCCGGTCGGGGTCAGCGGGCGGCGGATGTCATACTCAGAAAGCCCTGCGAGCTTCCAGAGCAGCACTTCGCGCGCCTCACGCAGGCTGCCGTGCAGGCTTGCTTTGGCGTCTGCATACCGGGGCTGCTGGTGCGGCCACGGGCCGGACAGTACATCCCGGCGCTGCCTGCCCTCATCGATCATGGACAAGAGCATGCCAGCCGGGTCAAGCTGCACGATGCCAGAGCGATCTGGTCCACCTGCCGACTCGGGACTACGCGGCCAAGCCGGTCGGCAAGCACACCGCGATGGTCACCTTGGCCAAGGCAAGACCCGCTCCGAACTGGCCCGACTGCACGGCATAGACCTCGACGTAAAGGTTGGAGTACTGGTGCGGCAAGGTCTTGCTCGGGTAGGACACCCTCCCGCCATAGATCGACCCGGACGAGTTGGACGTCAGCTCCCCGAGTTCAACCGGCGAGCCAGTCGTGTACATGCCGATTCCGTACGTCGTGTTGGCCGCGACGTTGGTCGCGTTGACGACGATCTCACAAGTACCACCCTCAAACGCGACGCCGGACTGCACCACCACCACCGTCGGCAGGGGCCCACAGCCGGCCAGCGCGACCGCGCACACCAGCCCGGCGAAACCCGCCGCCACGACGCGCCACATCCGCCGGGCGTGAGAGCCCATCGCCACCCCGGGTTCTCCGCCTGAAACTCTCGTCCCTCTCCTGATAATCGGCAGCATCTCGCACACCTGTCCTTTCCGTACTGCAGTAGCGGCGCGTGTATCTCGCGGTTCGTCAGCCGCTCCCGACCTGGCGAGTGGCTACCCTGCTTCTCGGAGCACGCTCGCCGCCGTCAGATACAAGCCGCTCACCTGATCGCGCGGCTTGTCATGCCTAGCTGACCGACGCACTACAGATCAGCCGCTACGTCAGCTTGTCCGGCGACCGCCCGTCAGGCACCGACCTTGGTCGCCTCATCGGACACGGCGTGCCGTCAGGCGATCTTGGGCAGGTGTCACTCAGCGATGACCGTGGCCGCGCCGCATAGTTCATAAATTCGTGCACGAATATGGTCAGTGACCTGCCGGTTTCCGAGCATCTCGTATGCTCTTGCTCGTGGTGCACTGGGGAGATATAGCG
>Ga0209169_10000235_pt1 | contig 33236 bp, 23 predicted proteins | sample HubBroMetageWRM4_FD_188346 | JGI IMG/M metagenome (GOLD analysis project Ga0209169, IMG submission 188346) | Warmed soil microbial communities from the Hubbard Brook experimental Forest, New Hampshire - Hubbard Brook CCASE Soil Metagenome WRM 4... | ecosystem: Environmental > Terrestrial > Soil...
GCATCGCCGCCATGCAAGCCAGCGCCAAAGCCTTCGCCGCCCGCTCCCCAAGACCCTAACCTCGGCACCCGTTCACCCGGCTGTAGGGGCGCAGCACGCTGTGCCGGCCTCCGCCAGCCCAATCCCGCAGAATCGTTCTTTCCGGACTCTGTGCCCTCTGTCAACTCTGTGGTGAATCTTCAAAAAAATTTAAAATCGGAAAAAATCACTTCGGCAAATCGCAAACTCAAGCTATACTCATTTCATTGAGATTTGCGTTTGGGCGCCTCCGCGGCGCCTTTTTATTTTGCACGCACCTTTTCGCACGAACTTACGTGCCTTCCTCTTCGAATCGGAGCAGCCCGCAACTATCGCATTTCCAACAACTTCCACACTCTTGAAAATGACGCCTCCGCAACTGCCGCATTTTCAATAGATTGCACACTCTTTGAAAACAACCCGGGGGGTACCCAATGCTTCCCATTTTGGAACCGGCTCGCGGCCAATGTCTCCCGGTCGAGTCATATGCGGGCGCAGTACTGCTGCGCCCCATGTCCGCAAGGTGTGAACTGTTGCCGCGCTTTCTCTTTCTGAAATTAAATCCGACGCCGCGCCGGAAACAGCGCCGCCGCAAATAAAATGCTGATAATGCTGGCGATACCGCCAACCGTCCGATCCCAAGTCCGCCCAAACGCGACGCTAATCTCCGACGCCCCGGCCGGTACCGGCACAACCATTTGCGCCGTATCGCCATTATTCTCCGGCGCCACCCGCGCTCCATTCACTTCGACGCGCCAAGCCGGATAATTCAACACGCGCAGCGCCACGCGCGCCGGCGCACCCGCGGTGACACGTAGCCGCTTCTCCGCCGCCGTCCAGCGCTCGACCAAAATCGTCGCTCCCGCGGGATTCGCGTTACCCGCATCCGGATCGGCAGCCAACACCTGAACCTGCGGCGCTTTCACCGCCAGATTATAGTGATCGTCGCCCTTGGGATCGTATTCATCGACGCCGTCGAATCCACCGCCTGCCACAACGCCGGCCTGAAGCGTCGTAATGTCGTCCGTATCCCACCAGGTCGCATGCACAAAAAATGTCGCGCCGCCAACGAGCGCCAACGCAACGCCAACAACCCAGATCCATCGAAACCGTGATCGTGAAACCGTAGCCGCAAGAAAAAATGCAAACACAACGCCGACGATCGACATCCATCGCCAAGGAAACTGCACAAACTTCAGCTTCGGCAACAACTCCCAGAAAATCATCGTCGGCCGCAGCATCAAAAACGTAGCCGCAGCCGCCATCAACAACATCGCCCGCCAAACCAGATCCGGAAGCCCAGTTTGAACGCCAACACGATCGAGCGCCGAGTCAGCAACGTCCGAGTCTTTGTAGGGGCGGGGCTTGCCCCGCCAGTCCGCCGCGTCTTGCCGCGATCTCGCCGCGAGCGCAGCCAACCCGGCGATCACGATCAGCACAATCGCCGTCGTCGAAGCGATCCAATTGAACAGCGTGTGCTCCGGATCGTTCGTCGCCGTGTACAGAAAATTCTCAGTTGGCAGCAATCCAGCCGACAGCGCCTGCGTGATATTCACCCACCGCTGCTCATACGCCGCCGGCAACAAATAAAACGAAGTAAACGCAAATCCCAGCGCCATGCCGCTAAATCCGCGCACAAGCGGTGTAGCCGCGCGTTCGCGAAATGCCAGCCACGCAAAAAACAGCGTCACACTGTATGTCGCAATCACTCCGGCCGGCGCATTCGATAGCCAAACTGCGGCGAACATGGCCGAGAAAAATACGAGCGACTTTCGCATCTCCGCGTCAAACCCGAACGGAGCCGCGCTTCCCGACTCCGAATACGTATCAACCAGCGCTGCCACAACTCCTCCCAATTGCAGCGCCGCCAAAAACAACAGGGGATAAAACGCAGTCGCCAGCAATTCTGCGTAGTCGCTGCGCATATACGCAATCAGCAGCGCGTTCGGATTCGCCGCATAACAAATCGCGCCAAAGAGCGAAGCTCGTTCCGGCAAAAATCGCCGCGCCAGCGCAAACGCCGAAACTCCTGCAAACGTCTGCACCAGCACGATGAACGCGACCGGCACATACGTCCACGAAATGAAAAAACTCAGCGCCCCGCCCAGCAGCCACGAAAACGGAGGATAAAAAATAAATCGCGGCTCGCCGAACCCGTGGTTTGCCCACTCGGTCCACCGCGGAAAGACGATGCCTTCCTTCCACTGACCCGCAACGTCGAGCCACGACGCCGCATGAAACTCGAAATCATGCCCCGACGCGCTGCCGTAAAAGAAAAACGGCGTCACGATCAGCAACGACACGACACACGAAACCACCGCGGCATACAGATATCCGCGAAATTGACTGGGAAGCTTTCCAGTTGGCGCAGTCGGAGAGGAAGCGATCGGCTCGGCAGTCATGCGGCGTTCACAGGATTGTAACCGTCAACAAACTTCGCACGCGAACCCCATCCGCGCATGCGCCGTGATGAAACCTGAGCCATAATATAGCGTTCCCATGGCAACTTCCGTCACAACTGAAGCGCCGATTATCGAGGCTCGCAAGCTCGAGAAATTCTACCCGCAGCCCGACGGCAGCCGCGTGCAAGTCATTGCGCCGACCGATCTCGCCGTGTATCCCGGCCAGATCGTCGCGCTGCTCGGCCCATCCGGCTGCGGCAAGTCTACCTTGCTTCGGATGCTGACTGGTCTCTCACCGTCTTCCGCCGGCGGAGTTTTCTGGCACGGCCAGCCAGTACGTGACGAATCGCCCAACGTGAGCATCGTTTTTCAGAGCTTCGCGCTCTTCCCGTGGCTCACCGTTCTCGAAAATGTCGAAGCGCCACTCGAAGCCCGCGGCATGGCGCCGATCGAGCGCCACAAGCGCGCCTTGCGCATCATCGACGCGGTCGGCCTCGACGGATTTGAGAGCGCCTATCCCAAGGAGCTCTCCGGCGGCATGAAACAGCGCGTCGGCGTCGCCCGTGCGCTTGTCGTCGAACCCGAAGTGCTGTTCATGGACGAGCCCTTCTCTGCGCTCGACGTGCTCACTGCCGAAACGCTGCGCGGCGAATTGCTCGAGCTCTGGATGGGCCACAAGATTCCAACCCGCGCAATTTTCATCGTCACGCACAACATCGAAGAAGCCGTCATCCTCGCCGATCGCATCATCGTGCTCGGCCGAAACCCCGCGCATATTCACGCCGACTTCAGCGTGGACATCGCGCAGCCGCGTAATCGCAAAGCGTCAAGATTTGTCGAGCTGGTCGATGCGATCTATCGGGTCTTGACGAAACCCGACTCGAAGGGCGACACGATTCACAACACCGTCGGGGCTGGTTCGTCGAATGTCCCGGCCAAAATGATCATGCTGCCTCATACTCGCCCCGGCGGCATGGCGGGCCTTCTCGAAATTTTGTGCGATCAGGGCGGCCGCGTCGATCTCCACAAACTCGCCGACGAATTGAGCCTCGAAGTCGATGCGCTTCTTCCGACCGTCGATACGGCCGTGATACTCGGCCTTATCAAGGTCGAAGACGGCGCTGCAATCATCACCGCCAGCGGCTATGACTTCCGCAAGGCCGACATCCAGACGCGCAAAGCGATCTTTCGCAAAGCGGCGCTTGCCAACGTTCCGATCCTTCGCCAGATGGAACAGGCGCTGAAAGCAAAATCCGATCGCACATTGTCCGATGAATTTTTTCACGATTTGATCGACGAGCATTTCAGCGAAGACGAATCGCGCCGCCAGCTCGAAACCGCGATTCAATGGGGACGCTACGCCGAAATTTTCGATTACGACGCCGCCACCGGCAAACTGACGCTCACCGAGTCGTCGCTCGCTGAACCGGCCGAGGCGTGACGCCCCCGTGCCCGCCGCCGCACCGCTCGTAACCCCGAACACCACAACGCCGCTGCCGCCGACAGCCGAGCGGCCGGCCGGTTCGCGCTGGGCGTGGTCTTTCCTGATCGACATCGCGGTTTTCATTTTTGTCTTCGCCGCGATTTACGGGATGTATGCGATCGGCCGTGCCTGGCTCAGTCCGATCGCCCCGACCTCGCACATTTCCCAAAGCCCGCGCGCGCTGCCGCTTTACGCGCTGTATTCCGTGGTGCGCATCAGCGTTGCGTACGCGCTCAGTCTCGTATTCGCACTTGCGTACGGTTACATCGCCGCGAGTTCCCGGCGCGCCGAAATTATTCTGATTCCCCTCCTCGACATTCTTCAGTCGATTCCCGTCCTGAGTTTTCTCCCTGGTGTCATGCTCGCGATGGTTGCGATCTTTCCCCACAAACAAATCGGTGTGGAACTCGGATCGATCCTGCTGATCTTTACCGGCCAGGTCTGGAATATCGCATTCAGTTTTTATTCTTCGCTGAAAACGCAGCCCCGCGAATTGCGCGAAGCCGCGATCATCTATCGCTTTTCGCACTGGCAGAAATTTGTCGAACTCGATTTGCCGTTTTCGACGATCGGTCTTGTCTGGAACTCGATGATGTCGGTCGCCGGCGGCTGGTTCTTTTTGATGGCGTGCGAGATGTTCGTGCTCGGCGATCGCGATTTTCGTTTGCCGGGACTCGGATCATTTTTGCAGACGGCCGCGGGCAACGGCGACACGCGCGCGATTTTGTGGGGACTCGCCGCAATGGTCGGCGTGATCGTGGTGATGGATCAACTCATCTGGCGCCCCATCATCGTGTGGGCCGACAAATTTAAATTCGAGCAAGTGGAGAGCGCGAGCCAGACGCCGAACACTTTGCTGCGTTTGCTGGGTCGAGCCTCGTTCGTGATTCGTATTTATCGAACGTTTGTGCGGCCATTTGCAAACCGGCTGATACAGAATGCGGCGGTTGGCGCCGAGCGCGCCTCCGCGAGATTTACGGCGCCAAAACAGGATCGCACGCGCAAGGTTCTGCTCATCGTACTCGGTTCTGTGATTCTCGTCGGCCTGGGCTTCGCGGTGTTTCATGCAGGGCGCGAATTGTCGGATCTACATCGCGCCGATTATTGGCACTTGCTGCGCAGCGCGGGGTTGACGTTTGTTCGTGTGAATGCGGCGCTGCTGATTGGCGCGCTTTGGACCGTGCCGGTTGGAGTCGCGATCGGTTCGAATCCGAAACTCGCGCGTATCGCGCAACCGCTCGCGCAACTTGCGGCGTCGATTCCGGCGACGGCGCTCTTTCCGGTGATTCTGCTCTTCTTGATTCACCTACGCGGTGGATTGGAACTCGCGGCGCTTGTGCTGATGCTGCTGGGCACGCAGTGGTACATCCTGTTCAACGTGATCGCCGGCGCGATGGCGATTCCTACCGATTTGAAAGAGGCAGCGCAGATTTTTCGATTTGGAAGCTGGGATCGCTGGCGCTACGTGATTCTGCCGGGAATTTTTCCGTATCTCGTGACGGGAATGGTTACCGCATCTGGCGGCGCTTGGAACGCGAGCATCGTTGCGGAGTATTTTCACTTTCAGGGGCACATCGTTTCGACCACGGGGCTGGGGAGCACGATCAGCAGGGCGAGCGATGGTGGGCAATTTGATGTGTTGCTGGCTGCGACGCTGATCATGGCGGTCGTGGTGGTCTTCATCAACCGGTTTGTGTGGAGACGGTTGTATCGGCTGGCGTCGACGAGATTCAAGCTGGAAACGTAGAAGAGAAGTAAAGACGCGATGACGTAATGAAGTGGCGATTTGGAAGAGCCGAAGGGTGAAATCGCGCCAAGCTGGGGCGCAGCGTGCTGCGCCCCTACACAAAAAATGCCGGCAGGATGCCGGCGCTACAAACACCGGGCACGGTGTGCTCCTACCGAACCAGTTCGCGGGCGAGGTTTAGGATTTGGCCGATGTGGTGGTCGGCGTGGGCGGCGCAGTCGAGGACGATGGCGAAGCGATTGTCGCAGGTGACGCCGGAGCCAGAGTATGGAGCGCTCCAGTCTTCGGCAGACTGGTTGCGGACTGTCGCTTTCACCATTTCTATCGCTTTATCGAAATCCGTAAGAGCTTCGAGCTTGCTCGGCACTGTCGACTCGGCGAATTCGCGTGGGCGGTCGCGGACGTAGCCGGTCTGGGCGATTTGGGCGCCGATGTAATAGTTCAGATTGCCGGTGAGGTGCAGGACGAGGTGACCGACGCTGTTACCGTAGGGGAATGGATTCTTCCAAAACTGTTCTTCGGTTAGAGACGCGACCCAGGTGTGGAGATTGACACGGAGTTGTTCGTAGTAGTTTGCGAAACCTGAGTTCACGGTTTTGGATAGTTCGGGCATGAGTGCTCCTTCCGCACTACCAGCATTTCAAGAGGAACGGAAAAACCAAATCGCGGTGGCGTTCAATAAGTGCCGAGCTGGGGCGCAGCGTGCTGCGCCCCTACGCAAGATTGCCGCGCCAAGACGTGACGAGCGATTAGACGGCTACTTTGTGGCTTCGTTTTTGTAGACGACGCCTTCCTTCATGACGAAGAGGACGTGTTCGGTGGCACGAATGTTTTGCGTTGGGTCGCCGGGGACGGCGACAACGTCGGCGAGCTTGTTCGCTTCGAGGGTGCCGGTGCGATCGAGGATGTTGAGAAGTTTCGCGTCGGATGACGTGCCGGCCTTTAGAGCGTCGATCGGTTTCATGCCGAGGTCGGTCATCTGGTGGAATTCTTCGGCGTTGCGTCCGTGCGGATAGACAGCGGCGTCGGTCCCAAGGCCAATGTTGACGCCTTTGTTGATCGCGTTCTGGAATGTCTTGCGAATGTGATCGATGGCCATTTGCGCCTTCATCTGAATCAGCGGGGGCAAGTACAAACCTTTTGCAATTTGTTCCTCGAGTCCCTGCACGGCCATCAGCGTGGGGACGTAATACGTTCCGCGCTGTTTCATCATGTCGAGATCTTCGTCGTTGAGAAAAGTGCCGTGTTCGATGGAATCGACGCCGGCGAGGATCGCGCGCTTGCCGGCTTCGGCGCCGTGGCAATGCGTTGCGACTTTAAGACGGAGAGCGTGCGCTTCGTCAACGAGCGCGTTGAGCTCCTCTTGTGTTAGCTGCGGCGTGTCAACGTCGTCGGTCGGAGAGAGAACGCCGCCGCTGGCGCAGGTTTTGATGATGTCGGCGCCATATTTGTGGGCGAGACGAACGGCCTGACGCGCCTGATCGGCGCCGTTGATGACACCTTCCGACGGACCAGTTTCGGGAAACAAACCCTGTCGAAATCCGGCGGTGTCGTCGCAATGGCCGCCGGTGGAACCAATCGCGTGAACGGAAACGAGCATGCGCGGGCCGGGGATTTTGCCGTTGCGAATCGCGTTGCGCATGCCGACATCCATCTGATCGTGCGAGCCGACGTCGCGCACGGTAGTGAAGCCGGCCATCAGCGTGACGCGCGCATTGACGCTGGCATCGAGCTCTTGCTCGGCGATGGATTTTTGGAGCTGATCGAGTTCGCGCTGTTTCCAATCGTCGGAGTGCATCATTGTCAGGTGCGTGTGGGCGTCGATGAATCCGGGGAGCAGCGTGGCGTCGCCGAGGTCTATCACTTGCGCGCCGGCGGGAACGGAAGCGCCGGAGCCGACGGCGGTGATTTTATTGTCGGTGATGACGACGAGGCCGGGCGATGTGAGCGAATTGCTCTTGCCGTCGAACATGCGCGCGGCTTTGAGGACGACGGTTTTGCTCGGAGCCTTTTGCGGCTGTTGGGCGCTGACGGTGAGCGGAACAAACGCCATGGCGAGCGATGCCGCGCAGATTGCGGCCACGGACCAGTTGCGAATCATGAAATCTCCTTCGCGCTAGGAAAGCCGCACAGACAATAGCTTGGCGATGGGAAAAGTCAAGATTGGAGTGGCCCGGCGTGACAGCGCTGCAAATTGAAGACGGGCACGGCGTGCCGTGCCCCTACAAACCGAGACAGCCTCCGCGCTGGTTAAGACGGAAGCGCATCCGCGGCCGGGAATGGTCCGTATGTCTTTGGAATGGCTGTCGTGCGTAAGATTTGGGCTTCTTTCGAGGAAGGACTAGACGCTTGGGGAAAGTTCCAGTGATTCGGGTTCGGGATTGTAATGAAGCGCCGATGCATTCGGCAGCCAAGTATGTTTTGTACTGGATGATTGCGAATCGACGGGTGACGCATAACTTTGCGCTCGATCGGGCGATCGAGCATTGCCGCGAGTTGAAGAAGCCGCTGGTGATTTTCGAGGCGCTGCGATGCGGGTATGAGTGGGCCAGCGATCGGATGCATCGGTTTGTGATCGACGGAATGGCGGACAATGCGGCGGCGTGCGCGAAAGCGGGCGTGACATATTTTCCGTACGTCGAGCCCAAACCGGGTGACGGACAGGGATTGCTGGAGACGCTGGCGGGCGAGGCTTGCGTGGTTGTGACGGATGAATATCCGTGTTTTTTTCTGCCGCGGATGGTTGAGGCGGCGGCGAAGAAGTTGAAGGTACGATTGGAGGCGGTGGATTCGTGCGGAATGCTGCCGCTGCGGGCGACGGAACGGATTTTTACGACGGCACATTCGTTTCGACGATTTCTACAGAAGACGCTACCGAATCACCTGGGCGAGGCGCCCGAGGCGGCGCAATTCAAGAAAGCTGACGGCCTGGGCGGCGCAAAGATCGCTCCTGAGATTTTGAAGAAGTGGCGGATGGCTGATCCGAAGGTGCTGGCCGGCGAGGGCGGTTCGCTTGCCAACTTTCCAATCGATCATGCCGTTGCACCCTCGCCGATTCGCGGCGGCGAAACTACCGCGCGGAGACGAATGAAGCAATTTTTCGAAATTGGGTTCCCTCACTACGGCACACAGCGCAATGAGCCGGAGAAAGCCGGGCAGAGCGGGCTTTCGCCGTATCTGCATTTTGGATTCATTTCGACGCATGAGATTTTTGAGGCGATTGCGAAACGCGAGAAATGGACCCCTGCGAAACTGGCGGTGCGGGCGCACGGCAGCCGTGAAGGCTGGTGGAATATGAGTGCGAACGCGGAGGGATTTCTCGATGAACTGATTACGTGGCGCGAAGTCGGGTACAACTTCAGTTCGCACTCGGACAAATACGGCGATTACGACTCGCTGCCCGATTGGGCGAAGAAAACGCTGCGCGAACATGCGCGCGACGAGCGGCAACATCTATATTCGCTCGAGGAATTGGAGGCTGGGCAGACGTACGATGCGCTTTGGAACGCGGCGCAGATGCAGCTCGTGCGCGAAGGGTGGATCCACAATTATTTGCGGATGCTTTGGGGGAAGAAGATTCTGGAATGGTCGCGATCGCCGAAAGATGCGCTGAGGGCGCTGATTCAACTGAACAACAAGTACGGGTTGGACGGGCGCGATCCGAATTCTTATAGCGGGATTTTCTGGTGTTTGGGAAGGTACGATCGGGCGTGGGGGCCGGAACGGGCGATTTTTGGGAAAATTCGGTATATGAGTTCGGAGAATACGGCGCGGAAGGTGAGAGTGAAAAATTACGTGAAGAAGTACGCGCCGGGAAAATGAAAGCATGCTCGTCGCGTCGGTCTCGAACGTGCTGAATCTAAACACCCACCCTTGAAATTCACAAGGGTGGGGCACCCAACGGCCACTTGTTTGGTGGGAAATCCAATTGTCGGACAACAACGTAATGCAGATACGGCCGAACGGGGCTGCCGAGACGCATATGCTAGACTCAGCCGCAGTTGCACCTGCCATGCCAGAAATTGCACCAGCCATTTTTCGCTCCAATCGAATCGATCCGGATTTGCTTGCGAAGTACACGTCGCAAGATGGGCAGAGCTTGGCGGAGCTTGCTTCGCGGCCGTTGTTTCTGGTGTTTTTGCGGCATTTCGGGTGCACGTTTTGCCGCGAGGCGGTTGACACGATCTCGAAACAGCGGAAAGAGATTGAGGCCGGCGGGAGCAAGCTGGCGTTCGTTCACCTGGGGACGGAAGAAAAAGCGCAGTGGTTTTTCAAGCCGTACGGCTTGCTGGATGTGCCACGGTTCAGCGATCCTGAAGGGCCGCTGTACCAGGCGTTCGGATTGCTTCACTGGGAGTGGCGGCAGTATTTCAATTCGGAGAGTATTTTGCGGATGCTGCTGGCGTGGACGCACGGACATTTCACGGGGCTTCCGGGCGGGGATATCCAGCGAATGCCGGGCGCGTTTTTGATGGATCATGGCGAAATCCAGAAGGCGTTTCGGCACAAATTGGTGTCGGACCGGCCGAATTATGTCGCGCTGGCGACGCCAAATTGAGAATGGCTGGCGGCGATCTTTGGTGAGCAAAACGCGATTTTGACGCTGATATCCACAGGCGCGAAATTCAAGCGCCGAATCGTTGAAAACCGCGAAAATACTGGGGAAATTGAAGGTCGCGCGCTGCGAGCCAGTACTTTAATACCATTGCTCCGTGCTATACGGGCCGCGAAAATTGATGTCAGCCATGGCCCGATATTCCGCCTTTCTGGGGCGCTGGGTCGAAGTGCATTACCGCGCCGGTGACATCCTGCTGCCTGCTTCTGGAACGTTCGTCGCCGATTCCGGCAAGTCGATCTTTCTGGAGCAGCATCTGGAGCAGCACGGCCAAAATAAGCAGTTCCGCTGGGAAATTCCTTACCAATACATTGTGCGGCTGGAAGAGCCGGGGAAACCGGAGACGGTTGTGATGCCGAATCCGGAGGGCCCGAAGACGCCGCTGCCGCCGTTGACACCGCGGAAGAAGGCTTCGCTGAACTGAAGTCTTGGTGGCTGGTCCTTTTTCGTTTGATTCCAACAACATTTCGACACTCATCGAAATCTCCCTGATTTTGCGATATCAGCTGGTAGCGATTCTCGCGAAATTGAGTTTTGCTTTGCGTTCATCGGCTACAATCGAGGCGAAAAATTTTGCTGAGGAGGCGCCGTGGATTCGGGAGCGAAGGCAAAGATTGGGTTTATCGGGCTGGGGCTGATGGGCCGGCCGATGGCGATGAATCTGTTGAAGGCGGGGCACGCGGTGACGGTGTGGAATCGCACGGCGGCGCGGGCTGACGAATTGGTGGCGGCGGGGGCGAAGCTAGCGAAGTCGCCGAAGGAAGCGGCGAGCGATGCGGATGTGATGATTACGATCGTAAGCGATCCGCCAGCGCTGGAGGAAGTGCTGTGGGGCAGGAGTGGAGGAGTGAGCGCGGCGGATGCGGCGCTGGGGGCGTTGAGGGCCGGCGCGATTTATATCGATTCGAGCACCGTGTCGCCGGATCTGGCGCGGAAGATTGCGGCGGCGTGCGCGGTGAAAGGGGTGAAATTTCTGGACGCGCCGGTGACGGGCGGGGACTGGGGCGCGAAGAAGGGTGAGCTTGTTTTTATGGTGGGCGGCGACGCGGAAACGCTGAAAGCGGCGGAGCCGGTGATCGGGGTGATGGGGAAGAAGTGGTTTTTGCTTGGGCCGAATGGGGCGGGGCAGACGATCAAGCTGGCGATGAACGCGATTTTGGCGCTGCAGGTGGAGGCTTTGGCGGAGGCGCTGGCGCTGGTGACGGCGGCTGGACTGAAGGGCGAGGGGCTGGTCGAGGTGATGCAGTCGAGCATGGCGCGGTCGGGAGTGCTGGACGTGAAGGCTCCTAACTTATTGAAAGGAGAGTATGTTCCGAGCTTTCCGCTGCGGCTGATGTATAAGGATGTGAGCCTGGCGATGGATCTGGCGAAGGAGCTGGGGGTGAACCTGCCGGCGGCGGCGGCGGCGCAGCAGACCTATGGAGCGGTGAAGGCGGCAGCGAAAGAAGATTTGGACTATTCGGCGGTGATGAAGTTTTGGAAGCGGTGATGGCGCTGAGGTTGGCCACGGCGCGGGTGAATTCACTGCTATAGGTCGTGGTTGGGATACTGAGCACGGGCGGGGTCGTTGACATGGATTCGGGCGAAACTGCGTAGTATCCGCGAACTCACCGGCCACTCCGGCTGCGCCCTGTCTTTTGCGGTCACCAATCCAGCCGGAGCGACCGGGCTTGTTTCGTGCGGTCGCTTTATGCCTTCCTGTGGATTCCCAATCGATTCGCTTCTAGTGGTGTGAACTGCTGAGATCCTTCGCTACGCTCAGGATGACAGCGTCTCTTTGTATGTGGCCAAGGCAGACGTTCGCGAGCAGTTGCGCTCGCGTGGCGCGACGTCGCGAAGGTTCACTTCGCGATGGTTGCGTGGCGGAAGCGGAATTTGTTGATGTTGAGTTTTTTGATGCGGAACTCGAGGGTTGAGGCGGGGATGTTGAGTTTTTTTGCGGCGCCTTTGGGGCCGGAGATTTTGCCGCGCGAGGATTTGAGGGCGCTTTCGATGGCGGCGCGCTCTTCGTGCGATTCGTCGTCGGTTGCAGTTTGATTTTCGGCGGATGAGGGCGCGGCGTCGCGCAGCATTTCGGGATCGACGCTGAGGACGCCGTTGCGCGAGAGAATGACGGCGCGCTCGATTGTGTTTTCGAGTTCGCGGACGTTGCCGGGCCAATTGTGAGCCTGCAGGAGATCGAGAGTTTTTCTGTCGATGCTGGAAATTGGGCGGCCGAAGCGTTCGCCGTATTTTTCGGCGAAATGCGCGACGAGTGGCGGGATGTCGTCGCGGCGTTCGCGAAGCGCGGGGACGCGAACGGGAAAAACATTGAGGCGATAGTAGAGGTCGCTGCGGAAGCGACCGGCGCGGACGTCTTCGGCGAGATCGCGATTGGTGGCGGCGACGAGGCGGACGTCGACTTGAACGGTGTGAGCGCCACCGAGGCGTTCGAATTCGCGCTCCTGCAGAACGCGCAACAGCAAAACCTGCATTTCTTGCGGCAATTCACCGATTTCGTCGAGGAAGAGTGTGCCGCCGTGTGCTTGCTCGAAGCGACCTTTGCGGCGCTCGGTGGCGCCGCTGAATGCGCCGCGCTCGTGGCCGAAAAGTTCAGAGGCGAGGAGCGTGTCCGGAATTGCGGCGCAATTCACTTTAACGAGCGGGCCACGAGCGCGTTCGCTGCGGCGATGGATAGCGCGGGCGATCAATTCTTTGCCAGTGCCGGTTTCGCCGGTGATCAGAACTGTGGCGTCGGTCGTGGCGACTTGCTCGACGATTTCGAGCGCGTGTTTTAGTTCGGCGGAGTTGGCGAGGATTTCTTCGAACCATGGGGCTTGGCCGAGTTGTTCGCGGAGAGAAATATTTTCGGCTTCGAGCTGCTGGCGGAGCTTGCGGATTTCTTCGTTGGCGAGGGCGTTGGCGGTGGCGATGGAGAGCGCGCGGGAGACATCTTTGAGGATGGCGCGTTCGTGCGGCGGAAACGGGCGCTGTTTGAGGCGAATGAACGCGGCGACGCCGAGTACCTGGCCTCGCATGACGAGCGGAACGGCGGCGTAGGACCGGACGCCGTCTTTTGCCAGGTGATGTTCGTGGCGAAACCAACCGTCTTTTTCGAGCAGATCGTCGCAGGTATACGGCTCACCGTCGAGTTCGCCAGGCTTTTGTTCGCTGGGGTAAGGAAGGAGCGGGCGAGTTTCGGAGAGCGGCGGAGGTTGCGCATAGCGCTCGGAGCGCGAGGCGAGTTGTTCGGGGGTTTCGCCGTCGACCGGTGCGACGCCGACGACGTGGAGCGCGAGGAGGCGGTGGAGGTCGCCGTCTTCGTCGGGCGTGTCGTTGGGAACGGTGAAATCAATGATGCCGATGGAGTCGAACGGGACGAGCGTGACAAGAACGTCGGCGAGAGAGGCGAGGACGCCGGGGAGTTCGCGCTCGGTGCTGACCGCTTCCCAAGTGCGGAGCATCATGCGGAGGCGGTTCGCTTCAGAGGAGGTAGGTTCAGATTGGAAGATGGTCTCGGGCATTGGCTGCGATTGAGATTAGCAAATATTGCGAATATTGTGAATTAGCAATTCATTCTTGCGACTTTTTCGCGAATCTTGTTTTGCCAAGAGACTAAACCTCTTATTTTGATGGCTTTATGATTACGACGATCTGGCTCATCTCTTGCCCTTAAGAGCATCGTGCGAACCACTTGGTTCGCGATTTCTGAGAGGTTTTGATGTTGCTACGATTTCTGTTTTGTTTGTTGATGAATCATTTAAATGTCTCGCTAGCGTTTGTGCAGATGAATGCGGCGATGCTGGCCGTGGGAGTGTTTGGGTTTGTTGGGTTTCGGTTGTTTGTGAATGCGCGGGAGAGGGAGCGGCGGGTGGCGGCGACGCTTTTGATTTGGTGATGGAAGGCAAAGAAAAAGATTGGGTCGTAGGCCTGGGCATTTGGGGCGCAGCATGCTGCGCCCCTACATATTTATGGCGGCGATCGGTCGGGCTTGTTGTAGTTCGCCGTCGCTAGGCTTCTTCTTCGGCGTGGACCAGGTCGCCGTGGGTGGCTTTGTGGGCGTCGATTACTTTCTGGGCTAGTTCGTTGGGGACGTAATCGTAGTGATCGAATTCCATTGAGTAGGTGGCGCGGCCTTGCGTCTTGGACGTGAGATCGGTGGCGTAGGTCAGCATTTCGGCGAGAGGAACTTTCGCTTTGATGATGACGTTGTGGCCGCGCGATTCGCTGCCGGAGATGCGGCCGCGGCGTGCGCTGAGATCGCCCATTAAGTCGCCCGAGTATTGATCGGGCGCATAGACCTCGACGTTCATCACTGGTTCGAGGAGCGCCGGCTTCGCTTGCTTCATCGCCTCCTTGAACGCGAGCGAGCCGGCGATTTTGAACGCCATGTCGGATGAATCGACGTCGTGATATTTGCCGTCGTAAAGCGTGGCGCGAAAATCGACGACGGGGAACCCGGCGAGGAAGCCGCGTGCGGCTGCGTCTCGAATGCCGCGTTCCACTGAAGGAATCCAGTTGCGGGGAATCGCGCCGCCGAAAACGTCATCGACGAACTCGACGCCTTTGCCGCGTTCGACCGGCTCCATCTTGATACGGCAAACGCCGAATTGGCCGTGACCTCCGGACTGCTTTTTGTGTTTGCCTTCGGCGTCGGCTTTGCCGCGAATCGTTTCGCGATACGGAACTTTGGGCGGCTTGAGCGTGAGATCGACGTGGTAGCGCTTGTGAAGCTTGGCGACGACGACCTCGATGTGCTGCTGGCCAGAGCCTGCGAGCAAGAATTCCTTCGTTTGTGGATCGCGCGAAAAACGCAGAGCGGCGTCTTCTTCGAGAATCCTGTGAATGGAGACGCCGATTTTGTCTTCGTCGGCGCGGGTTTTGGGCTCGATGGCGAAGGTAATCGAGGGTTCGGGGATTTGCGCTGGGCTGTAGAAAATCGGGGCGGCTTTGTCGCCTAGCGTCTCGCCAGTGGTCGTTTCTTTCAGTTTGGCGATGGCGCCGATGTCGCCGGCGTGCAGTTCCAGCACTTCAGTGAGCACTTTGCCTTGGACCACGACCGTGTGTTGCAACCGCTCCGGCGTGGAGCGATTGAAATTGACAAGCGTCGCGTCGTTTTTGAGTACGCCGCTCTTTACCTTGAAATAGTTGATGCGGCCGGCGAACGGGTCGGCGAGCGTTTTGAAAACGAAGACCGAGACGGGCTGGTTGTCGTCGTATTTGCGCTCGATGCGGTCGCCTTTGCCGGTCGGTTCGTTGAAGCCAACCTGGGAATGCTCGTCGGGATGCGGGAAGCAGTCGGCCATGAAGGTGAGCAGGCTCGCGGTCCCGACGTTGTGCAGCGAAGACACCATCAGCACGGGAAAAATCTTTTCGGCAACGATGGCTTTTCGCACGCCGGGAATCAGATCCTGGATCGGGATTGTGCCCTCGCGGAAAAACTCGTCCATCAGCTCGTCGTCGCCTTCGGCGATCATCTCGACGAGTTTTTCGTGCGCTTCCTTGGCTTCGTCGGCAAGCGCGGCGGGAATTTCTTCGATGGACGGCTGGCCGTCGCCATCGGGCTTGTACATATGCGCTTTCATGCTGACGAGATCGATGACGCCGCGGAAACCACGCTCGGTGCCGATCGGCAACTGTAGAGCGACGACATTGCGGCCAAAAACCTGCTCCAACGACTCCATCGCGCGCTCGAAGCTGGAAAGCTCGCGGTCCATCCATGTGAGGACGAAGGCGCGCGGAATGTCGTATTCGGTGCAGTAATCCCAAACTTTTTCGGTGGTGACTTGCGAGCCGACGTGAGCGTCGACGGTGATCAGCGCGGCATCGGCGCCGATAAGAGAGGCTTTCGCTTCGTTAATGAAAGTGGAGTAGCCGGGGAGATCAATGAGGTTGATTTTTACTTTGTCGCCGGAACAGAGGGTGCAGGGCCACTCTGCGTAGGCAAGGCCGGTTTGAATCGAGATTTTTCTGCCGATCTCTTCCTCGTCCCAGTCGGTGGTGGTGGTGCCTTCCGCAACTTTTCCCCAGCGCGGTGTCATGCCCGCGGTGAAGAGCAACGACGACACCAGTTGCGTCTTTCCGGTGCCGCCGTGGCCTACAATGCCCACGTTTCGGATGTCCTTTGTGAGATATGTCTTCATGCAGACCTCCATTTTTATGATCCGGCATCGAGGCCGGGATCGAGTGGCGAGGTCCGCCCAGAAGGGCTGAAGGCGCGGGCCTGCGCCTAGATTGATTTGAGGAGGAGAGCGTGGCCTCAACCTGGGTCCTCGCGGGTGCGAGGGCGAAGGTGTTGCGAAATCTGTCCCTGGTCCGTTCTCCAGCGAGCGGATGCTAGCACAGGGATTTGGAGGTCGCAATCGCGGCCCTGGTCAACGATAGGAGCGCATGCGACGCGGGCAAAGGTTTGGAAGATCGATGTTCGCATCGGACCGCGGAGGCGATGCTTTTTCGCTCGCGCTACTTCTGCGAATTTATCGTTGTCACTTGGCCGGTCAGGGAGTTAACCACGACGACGTCCTTGATACCGTCTCCATTCAAGTCCGCGGCAGCGACGTACGAAATCCCTTGCGCGAGGGTAAATGAGAAAATACCGTTCGCCGGCGGGATCAGGCCAATCGAACCATTCAAGGTAATTTGCAGAATGCCGTTGCCGTAGTCAGTCGCCATGGTATCCAAAACCCCAGTATTGGTGAGGTCGGCCGCAACGGCAACGACTCCCTGACTTTGATTCGTCGGTGTGGAGGAATAGACGAACTCCAGGGTGTTCAAATCGAACTTGCCGTCTCCGTTGCCTAGTTGAATGAAGGCAGCATTCAATGATCCGAGCAAGATGTCTTGCTTGCCATCTCCGTCGAAGTCCCCGCTTGCGAGCGTACCGAGGCCCAAACCTTGAGACCCTGACGTGATGGGGGCGGCGAATGTACCGTCGCCATTCCCTGCCCAGAAGTCGATTTGTCCATTGTCGTCGGCGGCCATGACATCGAGCTTACCGTCACCGTTAAAATCGGCAGCGGCGATGCCGAAGTATCCACCTGGGAACGAGCCAGGTTGCAGGTCGACCGTATCGACAAAGGTTCCGTCACCTTTACCGATGGAAATGGCGGCCGATCCATTTTGTCCAATGACCAAATCCTGATGGCCATCCCCATTCACATCGGCAACAACGATGCTCAAGAAGCCGCCTGAATTCAGGATTGCCGGCTGAACTGCGAAGGTTCCATCGCCGCGTCCCAACAGAATCCGATTTACCTGGTCTCCTCCCGAAACTGTGGAGAGGACGAGGTCAGCCTTGCCGTCTTCGTTGAAATCGCCCCCGGCAATCAAACCGAGGGTGGCCGGAGTTGTCACGGTTGTAGTCACCGGAGATCCAAAATTCCCAGTTCCATCGTTAAGAAAAACGGCGATTGTCTTGGTGTTTTGGTTCGAGACCGCGATGTCGATTTTGCCGTCGCCATTGAAGTCGGCCAGCACGACGCCGCGACAATCGGTATCGCCAGAGTTCAAGGTCTGGCCTATCACGTAGTTGAACGGCGGGACCGGAGGCGCGAAGACAGTCAAGCTGGCGGTGCCGCTGACATTGCCTGAAGTCGCTTGAATGGTCGAGACGCCGGCAGAAACGCCGACAGCGAGACCTGTCGGGTCAATGACTGCGAACGTAGTTGGAGCGGAGCTCCACGTTACGCCGCTTAAGGGCTGCATGGTGCCGTCGGTGTACGTCCCGGTCGCGACAAATTGCTGCTCTTTGTTGATTCGGACTGACGGATTTTGTGGAGACACCGCGATGGAAACGAGCTGCGCGGCGCCAATCGTCGCGGATGTCGAGCCAGAAATGGTGCCGGACTTTGCGGACACCGTGACAGAACCTTGTTTCACAGCTGTGAGAAGGCCGGTTGAATTGATTGTCGCAACGGTTGAATCGGATGTTGTCCAGTTAACGGTGGACAGTGCTTTGGTCGTTCCATCAGAGTAGCCGCCCGTGGCGCTGTACTGTTGTGTCTTGCCCGCTACGACGGAGGCGCCAGATGGAGAGACGCTGATGCTTTGCAAGGTTGGTGTCGGGGGCGTTGGAGGCGTGTTGCCGCCGCCACCGCACGAAGCCAGAAGGCCAAAGCAGCACGACAAAGCGATCCACAGGCGCGAACGATTGGACACAGGTCTTCTCCGTAGTGCGGGCACAAGCCGGTTAAATTTCGGTTTATGTGACGTTACGAGGTGGGTGCTAACACGGCAAGTACTACAAGACTAAAGTGTGCTCAATCCATGCAACTCGATGCGGATTGAGCTCAGCGCGACCACAGAAAACAGCCTAGCGACCCAAAAACTGAGCAAAGGACTCGACGAAGTCCCTTGTTGCAACAGACCGACTCAGAGAATACATTGCTGCGTTGCTGAAAAGGCTTGCGCGGCGCGGGTCGGCGGGTGCGGTGCGGTTGCGGCTGCTGCGGAGGGCGCAAGGGGGGCCGGGTTTGTATTCGTTGATCTGGAGTTTGGTTAAGCCTTACCGCGGATATTTGGCGGTGGTGTTCGTTGCGATGATGCTGCAGATGGCGGCGACCGTCGCGGCGCCCTGGCCGTTGAAGATCGTGCTCGATAACGTTGTGGGCGAGCACAAGTTGCCGCACTGGCTCAGCGACCTGCTTCAGCCGTTTTTTCATCACGGGACGAAGATGGAGATTGCCTCGGCGGCGGCGATCGGGCTGGTTGTAATCGCGGTGATCGGCGCGATCGCTTCGGGAATTGCGAACTATTACACCGCGAGTGTGGGGCAATATATCGCGAACGATTTGCGGCTGCGCACGTACGACCACCTACAGCAGCTTTCCTTGAATTATTACAGCGAACACGATCTGGGCACGCTGCTGAGTACGCTGACGGCGGATGTGCAGACGATTCAGAGTTTTGCGTCGGGATCGACGCTGGACATCGTCGTCGACATGCTGACGATCCTGAGCATGCTGGCGATCATGTTCTGGCTGAACTGGGACTTCACGCTGATCGCGGTGGCGATTACGCCATTCATGCTGGTGATTATTTCGCGATTCAAGAAAGCGGTGAAGAAGGCGCAGAAGGAAGTGAGGAAGCAGCAGAGCAATATTGTGACGGTGGTGCAGCAGGGGCTCGAGTCGGTGCGGGTGATCAAGGCGTTCGGGCGACAGGATCTCGAGGAAGAGGAGTTGAGTCAGGTCAGCAAGGCGACGGTGGATGCGTCGCTGAAAGCGCGGCGGGTGAAGGCGATGCTCTCGCCGTTGGTGACTGTTGTTGTGGCGCTTTGCACCGCGTTTGTTTTGTGGCGGAGCTCGTCGCTGATTTTGAAAGGGACGATGACGGCGGGTGCGCTGACGGTTTTCCTCTCGTATTTAGCGCAGTTTTTCAAGCCGGTGAAAGATCTGGCGACGATGACGAACACGATCGCGCAGACGGCGGTCGGAGTCGATCGGATCCAAGCGATTCTCGATGCGAGCGATGTGATCCCGCAGAAAGCGGACGCGATCGATCCCGGCCCACTGAAGGGCAACATCGAATTTGAAAAGATCGTGTTCGGATATAACAAGGATGCTCGCGTATTGAACGGCGTAAGTTTCAAGATCGGCGCTGGACAAATGATCGGGGTCGTCGGCCCGACTGGCAGCGGGAAGTCAACGATCGTCAGCTTGATTCCGAGATTTTACGATCCGGGTTCGGGACGCGTGACGATCGACGGTCATGATCTGCGCGATGTGAAGGTGAGCGCGTTGCGCAGCCAGATCGCGTATGTGTTACAGGAGACGGTACTGTTTCGCGGGAGCGTGGCGGACAACATCGCTTACGGCAAGGGAACCGCGACTCGCGATGAGATCATTGCGGCGGCGAAGCTGGCGAACGCGGATGAATTTATTTCGCAGATGCCGCAGGGATACGACACTCTGGTCGGCGATCGAGGCGACACTCTTTCGGGCGGGCAGCGCCAGCGCATCGGCATCGCGCGGGCGATTATTCGCGACAATCCGATCCTGATTCTGGATGAACCGACGGCAGCGCTCGATTCGGAGTCGGAAAAACTCGTGATGGATGCGCTCACTCGGCTGATGAAGGGGCGGACGGTCATCACGATTGCGCACCGGCTGAGCACGATTCGTGATGCGGACAAAATTATCGTGTTGACCCAAGGCGTGCTGGCGGAAGAAGGGAGCCACGACGAGTTAATGGCGCGGAACGGCGTCTACGCGGCTCTTTATCGCACGCAATTCGACGAACAGGTGGCGGCGGCGAGACCCGCGCCAGCCACGCTGATAAAAGGCTAGAATATGGCGGGCCTTATCACGGGGGAAGAATGGCGCGCCAGCTGATCGTACTGCCGGATCACACAGCCAAACCATTTGTCGATGCAGTGGACAAAGCGAAGAAGTCGATTCGCGTGAAGATGTTTTTGTTTTCGCACGTCGGGCTGATCGACGCGGTGATTCGCGCTGAAAAACGCGGCGTCGATGTGCGGGTGATGCTGAACCCTGCGCGGCGCAGCGGCAAGAGCGAAAATGCCGCCACGGCGAAACGGCTCAAGGCAGCCGGGGTCGAAGTGAAAGACAGCAATCCGGCATTTGATGTGACGCATGAGAAGTCGATGGTGATCGACGATCGCGTCGCGTTTGTGCAGTCGCTGAATTGGGATGTCAAGAATCTGGAAGGGACCCGCGACTACGCGGTGGTGACCGACGACAAGCGTGAAGTCTCGGAAGTGATTGCGGGATTTGAAGCCGACTGGAAACGGAAGCCATATGCAGTAAACGATCGCAATCGATTGATCTGGTGCAGCGGAAACGGAAGAGAGCGGATCGCAAAATTTATCGATAGCGCGAAGAAGACTTTGTTTGTGCAAAACGAGCGCTATCAGGATCAGGTCATTATCGAGCGGCTGGTGCGAGCGAAAGAGCGCGGCGTGAAGATTCACGTGATGGCGCGGCCGCCGCACAAGTTGTCGAAGCAGAAGTTAACCGAGGGCGTGGGCGGGTTGCGAATTCTGGACGACGTCGGAGTGAAGGTACACAAGCTGAAGCACCTGAAACTCCACGGGAAGATGCTGCTCGCGGATGGTTCGCGGGCGATCGTAGGGTCGATCAATCTTGCGCCGGGGAGCTTTGACAGCCGGAGAGAGCTGGCGATTGAAGTGAATGCGCCGGAGGTGGTTCGAGCGCTGAAGAAGGTCGCCCATCATGATTGGAAGCACTCGCATCCATTGGATTTGACGGACGAAGGGCTGCTGGAAGAGTTGAAGAAACATAAGATCGATGCGGCGAGTGAACTCGCGCTGGAAGGTGCGAACCGTAAAGTAAATCGCAAGAAGTAGCGGAGGAAGTATTGCTGTAGCGGGTTTCGCGCTGTGCGAAAGCGCGTGTTAAGCGATTATGTCTGCGGATGCGCCCACGGCTTCGATGACGGAAGGCATCTCGTTCTGAGCAAACTCCGTGAAACTATTGACGACGGCGGGATCGAACTGTTTGCCGGCGACTTCGTGAAGGCGACGTAGCGCTTCTGGGATGGGCATACCCTTGCGATACGGGCGCGCGGAGACCATTGCGTCGAACGCGTCGATCACCGAAACGATGCGAGCACCGACGGGCGTCTCGTGGCCCTTCAGCTTCGCGGGATAGCCGGTGCCATCGAAATTTTCGTGGTGATGCAGGATGTAAAGGCCGGATTGTTCCAGGCCCTTGAGTTTGCGGATGGCGGTCCACCCAAACTCCGGATGGCGTTTCACGACTTCATATTCTTCGTCGGTCAGGCGGCCTGGCTTATTGAGGATGCTGTCGGGAACACCGATCTTACCGATGTCGTGCAGCAACGCGCCCATCTCGAGCCCGTACATGTCGCGTTCGGAGACGCCGAGGCTGCGCGCTACGAGCAGGCCCCACTCCGCCAAGCGCGTGCTGTGGAGGCCGGTGTTCAAATCTCGCAAGTCCAGAAGCTGATTGAGGCAGCAAACAAAGCCGCTGTGAAGCTCGCGGATCTGATTCTGGAGATCTTCGACTTGAAGCTGCTGCCTACGTAGAAGCGCGTTCTCACGCCGAGCTTGAGTCTCGGGCTTGAGCTCGGGCCGAAACTGAGGTTCGGACTCGAGCTCTAACGGGGGCGCTATTTCGCAGCAGGTGTCCATGGTCGTTGGCTTAGTGAGGCTGAAGGCTCGTGAAGGCTGCGGCGTGGTCGATATCGAGGCGGCCGACGCCCATACCGATCGCGAGCAAAGGATCGGCGTGAGACAGCGAAAGCTTCGCGTTGGTTTCATTCATCGACGTCGACTGGCATTGCAGGAGGTCGACGGCGCCGGAAACAAACGGCGCGCTGAAGGAGGTTCCCCAGCCGGCAGCGTACGCGCCAAAGGGATACGTCGTCACGATCGCTTCGCCAGGGGCGGAGATCCAGACGACCTGGTTGCCGTAGTTCGAGAAGGTGGAGCGCTGGTTTTCGTCGTTGATCGACGCGACACCCATCACGTTGGCGTAGCCGGCGGGGTAGACCATCTCGATCTTGCCGTCGTTGCCGGAGGAGGCGACGAAGACGATGCCCTGGGCTTCGGCCGAGGTGATGGCTTTGGATAGCTCGTTCGACGGGGATGTCAGATCGAAGCTCATGTTGACGACGTTCGCCTTGTTTTGCGTGGCGAAGTAAACGGCGCTGATGATGTCCGAGAGGTTGCCGGTGCCGTCGGCCTTGAAGGCTTTGAGAGGCAGGAGCGACGCCTGGGGCGCAACGAGGTGAAGAATGCCTGCCACCATCGTGCCGTGGCCGAATGCCTCGTACTGCGGGCCATCCACCATCGCGATGCTGCGCTGATCGACCATGGCAATCGAACGCTGATTCACCTGGCCCGGCGTGCAGTTCACGCACGGATTTTCGTTGGCAGGCGTGCCGGCCGGGAGATCGTTCATCTCGTTGCCGCCGACCTGATTGCGGGTGAAGTCGTAGCCCGCCAACAGAACCGGCTTGAGAACCGGATGGTTGGGGTCGACGCCCGTGTCGATGTCGGCGATGACACCGCGGCCCGTGAGATTGAATTGCTGCTGGGTCCGCTGGAGGCTAACCATGCTCGTCGCGGGCTGGTTGAGATAGCCAGCCCAGACGGTGCTGCCGTAATACTGAACCGGGGTCGTATTCACGAGAGACGGCGGAGGATCGGTGGCGGTGGCGCCGCCGGAGACGACGTTGACGACCTGATCCAGCTCGGCGTCAACCACGCCCGGCAGGGCGCGGACGATGGCTAGAAGGAGGTTCGGATCAATCAGGTTGGGTGCAACCACTACGAAGAGCGAGTTGAGAATGCCGTCGATTGGGGCAAGGACTTGGCAATTCAGCAAGAGGCACTGGCTTTTCAGGCTGTTCGGGTTGGTGGTGCGGACGATCAGGCGATTGCCGAAAAGCAAGCCGTTGGGGCCGACAACGTTGTTGATCGTGACGTTGAGAATGCCCGGAACCGACTGGAGAAGGCTAACAAGAAAATTTGCGTTGACGGAACTCGGAGCGGAGACAACGTAATAGTTGTATGGCGAGCCGTTGATGGTCTCAACGACATGGCACCCGCGGAGGAGACAGACCACATCGATGGCGACGGGGCCAAGAGTGCTCTGCACGGTGAGCTGAGTTTGGGCGGCGGCCCGCGAGGGGCAAAAGAGGGGCGCTGCGAAGAGCAAGAGCGCAATCAGAAGTGATTTCTTCATGTTTGGACTCCAAACCGTGAATCGGGGTCCCTGGGAGAAGCTCTAGGCGTTCCAGAACTATCCCGATCCTTGGGTAGTTTCTGGTGGGGCCGGGCTTCCCACAATGGTACGGGGGTGTCTCAAACTGGTACTTTTGATTGAACGCCCCGGAAAATGACCGGCTGGTCCCTTCCGTGGCTTGAGCACCTTTCTGCACACCCTTTACAAACCGCTGATACAAAAACGCTTATGAGTCGTCTGCGGTCGGGACAGCCCGCTTCGGACTCAGGGAGGTACGCGCCGGAGCTCTGGGGGGAAATCTCGCCGCTCCGGCGCGCACCCGTGGTACCGGTAGGAGGAGTACCCAGCGCCGCGGAAAATACAGGGTAACAATTCGTATCTAGTTGGCTGTGCTTATGGGGTCAGCTTGGACGAATCTGGCCGGGGGCCTGTCCGAGGTTCTAAGTCTTTCCCACAATGGTGAAGGGAGCCCAACAGTAGGGGTGGGGGTGTTCCTCACGGATCTCCTTGGCGGCTTCGGCGGCGGCGGTGGCTTTGTTTTCGCCCGTCTGGAATCGCCGGTAGAACGCAGTCATAAATTTGTGGGTGCTGGCATCGTTGACATCCCAGAGGGTCAGGAGCAGGGAGCGCGCGCCGGCGTAGAGTGCTCCGCGAACCAGGCCGAGGAGTTCGTCGCCGGCGGAGATGACGTTGAGGCCGGTGGCGCAGCCGCTGAAGGCAAGAAGCTCAGCGTTCAGGCGCATCTGGTAGAGCTCGTAAAGGTGCAGGTATCCGTCACCGAGGGCGATGCCCGAGAACATCGGGTTGTCGGGGCGGAAGCTGCCGTGAGTTGCCACGTGGAGGACGCGGCTGTCGATTCCCTTTTCGATCAGTTTTTCGTGAGTGGCGGCAGCGCCCAGGTAGAGCTCGGAGTCGGGAAGGATTCGATGGACGGCGTTGACCTCGTCGAGAATCAGGGGCGCTTTTTCGTCGGGGATGCCGAAGATCGCCGAGCCGGCGGGGGTTCCTTCGTAGGGTCGGTGACAGAGCGTGAAGACGGTTGCGCTGGGGGCGTAGGAAATGTCGTGGAGATCGAGCAGGAATTCGTCGCCAGTGTAGAGAGCGTGGAACGGCAAGTAATGCAGGTTGCCGTGAGGGACGACGACCAAGTGTTTTGTGTGGATGAACTCTGCAACCGGGTCGAATAGTTGATTGTAGAGTTCGGCGAGATGGCCAACGGTGGAGTCGTACATTTCCTTCGCGGTGCCGGCTCCGAGGTGCGCCGATAGTTGAATGCGGCCGAGCTGGAAGCGGAAGAAACGCAGCGATTCGGAAACTTTCGCGAGCGTTGTGACGTGGACGATGTGGAATGACTGCCGGCCGACGACTGCGGCAACGATGTAGTCGCCGGCGAAATAGTATTCGAGGAGCGTTGTGTCGGGAGGAAGAACCGACTGAACTTTTTCGATGGACGCGCACGCGGCTGGAGCGATCGTTGAGGCTTCCGGCGAGCCCTGCGGAAGGTCTTCAAGAATGGTGAGGAGTGTTTTTTCTTTCTCGGTGGCCTTTTCGCGCAAGGCTTCAACCGTTTCGGCAGAATTCCGGGCGGCGCGGAGTTGTTCCAGTTCGATGCGGTGCTGATACCAGTTCAGCTCTTCGCGCAATTCGCGGATTTTGTGGACGAGTTCGCTCTGGCCGAGTTTTGAGGCTGGCGCGTTGTGGCCGCGTTGAAACATCAGCTCGGAGAGATTGCGCGACTTGGCGAGCTCGATGTACTTGAAGGCTTCTTCGTCGGTGCCTTCGGTGAAATCGGGATTGATGCAGAGCTCAACCATGCGCTCATAAAGCTCGGACTTATTTTTCATGAACGAAATTTTCAGTTCGTCGCGATAGAGGTTGCTGCGCAGGCCTTCCAGACTGTGCCGGGCTTGTTGATATTGGAGATAGGCGGAAGCGTGGGAGCCCGCCGCCTGGTCGATGCGGCCAAGCAGGAAACGGCCCTGGTATTGAAGGATAGGGCTGTCGAGTTTTTTGACGATTTCGAGGCCGGCGAGGCATTCGGTGCGCGCCGCGGTGAGATCAGCGGTGTGGATGGCGGTTTGGGCGAGCAGGAAATGGCAGATCGCGGCTTTGTTGCGTAACAGCGACTTGTCGAAGTAGCTCGCGGCGCCGGTCGCGAAGTGGCGCGCTTCGTAATAACGGCCGGCAGAAAACAGGACGATTGCCTGATACAGATCGATAAGCCACTGCCAGACTTCGTTTTTTTCTTTGATGAAAAGTCGCTTGGCTTCACCGAACGTTTCGAGTGACTTCGCCGTTTTGCCTTCCTGACCGAACGCGATGGCCTGATTGACGAGCGTTTTTGCGGCTTCGTAACCGATTTCAATCTCGCGGAAGAGTTGGAAGCCCTGGCTGGCGATGTCGTGAACTTCCGAGCTGAGATTCAACTCGACGTAAATATCGGAAAGATCGAGATAGCACAGCGCGACGAGGTACTTGTCGCCGATTTTTTCCCCAGCGAGGCGTGCGCTCTTCAACCCTTCGATCGCGCGGCGATAGTCTCCGCGCAAGTAGTAGAGATAGGCGATGTTGTAATCGGTCGTGAGATGGATGAGCGGGATGTCGTGATCGAGCAACAAATATTTCGCGCGCTCGTAGGTGGCGACGGCTTTTGCGAAATCGTTGAGGCTGATCAAACACATCGACATGTTGTTGAGCGAGATCGTCAGCTCTTCGGCATCGCCGTAGGGTAGCAACTGCTCGTAGGCGTACTCGTAGTGAGTCAGAGCTTCCTGAAAGCGATCCTGGCGATGAAAGATATTTCCAATGTTGTTTTCGAGGCGGGCCAGGCGGCGCTTGTCGCCCATCTCGGAAAATATGTCCTGCGCCTTGGTGGCGAGGGCGTAGGCGCGGTCGTAATCACCGATCATGATGTGGGGATGGATGGCAGCGGTGACGGTGCGGCCGACGCCTTCCTGATCTTTGGCCTGCTCGAAAAGCTTTTCGGCTTCGTTGTAGAGCGCGACGGCGGCTTGATATTCACCGCGTTCGGAGAGAACGTGCGCTTTGATGCGCTTGCTTTGAGCGAGAAGCTCCGTTCGGCAGAGGATGTTGGCGATCAGGATTGCCGCGTCGGCTAATGCGAGGGCAGTGGTCGTGTTAACGCGAAATTCCTGCAAGGTTGCGGCGTTGAGATCCGCCACAACGTCAGCCTGAACCAGGGATTTGTGATCGGCGAGGAACTTGCGGCGATCTTCGGGCGAGTTCAGGGCAGAGATCTTCGCGAGATTATCGGGAGTAAGCAATGGAGTTGTGGCCGTGGGAGTCACCGTGGTTTCTCGTTTTGCCGCTAGCGGCAGGCCGCTCCTGTCGGTCGAACGAATTGTTCATCCACATTCCAGAGCGCGTAAGGATCGAGAATTCCTGGACGGAAATTGCCGACTGTGGACTGAGCGCCAACGAGAATGTCGGGGCTCAGGAGGAAAACCAAAGGCAGGTTCTGCGCGACGAGTTCCTGTACGCGGTCGTACAGTTTTTTGCGGGTTGCGTAGTCGGTCGTCGTCATTTGCGATTCCATCAGCTTGTCGAGCTCAGCTTCCCATGGAGTCGCCGGGGTTTTCTCGCCCATATCCCACAAATGCATTTCGCCGTCGGAACGCCAGAGACCCATTTCCGGTGTCGGATCAACGTCGCCGTTGACGAGATTCATGAGGACGGCGTCGTAGTCGTGCGTATTCATGACGCGATCGACGAGAGCGCGAAATTCGAGTGGGACTACTTTGACGTCGATACCGAGTTGCTTCAGGTCGTCCTGGGCGATGGTGGCGATTTTGGTTCGCTGCGCGTTTGAGGAGCTGACGATGACGGTGAAGGTCACGGGATGCTTTTGTCCGTCAAGCAGTGCGCCGTTTGCGTCCCAAGAGAAGCCGTCGGATTTCAGGAGCGCTTTCGCTTGATCGATCGAGCGGTCGGGATGCTGAATGTTCGCGCTGAGCCAGAGCTTGTTTCCGGGGCTGACGTTGCCCCAGATCGGCGTGGCGCGGCCACCGTAGACGAGGCGCACCATTCCCTTGCGATCCATCGCGAGGGAGACGGCTTCGCGGAATTTTAGATCGCGGAACCATGGTTGCTTGGCTGCAATGTCAGCGTGCTTGGTTGCGTCGAGCGAGTTCATGTTCAGCAGAAGAAAGACGAACTCAAGACCCGGGCCGACGTCGTAGAGGCATTGGCCTTTCGATGAGTTTTCTTTCTGAAGCTGGTTGAAAAGATCCGCGCCGACGCGTTCGAGGATTTGCGTTTCGCCGCTTTTGAACTTGATGACTTGCGCGTCTCCGGTGGCGACGACCGTGAAGAGCAACTCGTTGAGATACGGAAGGGGTGTTCCGTTTGCGTCTTTGCGCCAATAGTTCGGGTTGCGTTCGAGAAGCAACTGCTGTCCGGCTACATAGTTTTTCAAGCGGAACGGGCCAAGTCCGGCGATTTCTTCGGGCCTGGCGTTGACTCCCCAAATTTCGCCGAGCTTGTGATCGCGGTAAGCGACTTCCAACGAGTGTTTGGGGAGGATCGCGAGACTGTCGAAGATTCGCTCGCCGGGACCGTAAGGCTTCGTGAGGTCGAACTCAACCGTATAGTTGTCGATTTTTCGGACGGTGATCGGTTTGTTGTCGATGATCAGGAGATCGCGTTGTGGGGAGTTTAGCGCTTCGTCGAGATATAGCTGAAAGGTGAAAACGACGTCGTCAGCAGTGAATGGCGCGCCGTCGGAAAATTTCACGTCGCGTCGAAGAGCAAGCGTGTATTTGCGACCGTCGGGCGAAACTTTCCATGATGATGCGAGCGCAGGCTCGGTTCGCTGTGTTTGGCGATTGATGTGGACGAGATCGGCTTGCATGGTGCCGATAACTTCGCGGGAAGTGGTGTCGACGGCGAGGATGGGATTGAGCGTTTTCGGATCCGTGGGAAGGGCAACCGTGATTCGACCGCCGGGACGGCCGACTTCAGGTTGCGGCTGCTTGTCTTGGGCGCGCAACGAGACGGTCAAAAATAGCGACAAGACCAGCAAGCCCGTGGCGAACGCAAATCCACGGCGAAACCGGCGCAACGAATTGCGGCGTGCGCTCATGTTAAAGGAACTCCGACCTTTTGCTGAATCGTGGAAGACGCCCAGTGGTAGATCAGGAATAGAGCAACGAGCGCGATTCCGGGCGCGTACATCCACCAGTAGTTCACCAGGACGGTGTACTTCTGCAACTCGGCTAAAAGGGTGCCCCAGCTTGGTACGGGCTCGCCGATGCCGAGGCCGAGGAAGGACAACGTAACCTCGGCCAGAATGAATTGCGGGATGAGGTACGCCGCCATTGTCAGCAGCAACGCCAAAATTTGCGGAAGAATGTGTTTTCGCAGGATGTGAAAGTTCGAAGCGCCCATCGCGCGAGCTGCGAGGACGAAGTTTCGTTCCTTTGCGCTGAGGACCATGGAACGGACGAGGCGAGCGGGGCGAGCCCAGCCGATGATGCCGACCACAGCGATCAGCAGAATGAAAGTGTCGGTGGTTTCGATTCGCAGCGGGAGAATGGCGCGAACGGCGAAGAGCAAATACAGCCACGGGAGCGCCATGAACAATTCGACGAGACGCATCGTGACGGAATCAACCCAGCGTCCCGAATAACCAGAAATCAGGCCAACAATTGCTCCGGTGAACAGGGCGATGGCTGTGCCGATCCAGCCGGCGAGTATCGAGATGCGGCCGCCGTACAACATTCGGGAGAATTCGTCGCGCCCGAGGTCATCTGTGCCGAAGAGAAATAGGCGGCTCGGCTTTTCGACGCCGAGCAAGTGCCTGCTTGCCTCGATGCCTTTGACGATCGTGTAGGTCGAGCCTTTCACGAGAAAGTGGATTGGGTAAATTTGTGAGTAGTCGATGTCGTAGGTGCCGGCGTCCAACGCGGACTGGCTCCAGCCGTAGACGAACGGGCGCAATGAAAAATGTCCATCGGGACGGATGAAGTGAAGGCGCGTGGGTGGAGAGAATGGAAGGTCGCGAGATTGTTCCGCGTAACCTTGCGTGGAGAAAAAGCCAGGGAAGATAACGACGAGGTGCAGCGCGATGAACAGACTCAACAGTGTGTTTCGTTTTGCGCGATCGCTCATGATTGCGCGGCCCGAATGCGAGGATCGGTGCAGTAGAGCAATAAGTCGGCGAGCAGATTACCGGCGATCAAGCAGACTGCGGAAAACATCGTTGCAGCGACCACCACGTAGATGTCGCGGGCGAGGACCGCTTCAACGACGAGAGGGCCGAGGCCGGGCCAACTGAGAATCACTTCGACGAGCAAAGAGATACTGAGGAGCGAGCCGACGGAGAACCCAAAGAGGGAAATCAGCGAATTGAGCGCCACGGGAAGAGCGTGGCGGTAGAGCAGACGGATCTTGGGGATACCGTGGCCCCTGGCTGCGATAAGAAACGGTGCATCCAAGACACCGATCATTGCTGACCGAACGTGACGCGCGAGAATCGGAAAAGTCGTCAGCGCAAGCGCAAGGACAGGAAGAAAAAGGTGACGGCTTAAGTCCCAGATTCGTTGAGCGAAAGAAAGCTGAGCGGCATCGGTCGAGCTCATTCCGCCGGTTGGGAACCAGCCGGTGCGCGCCGCAAGTAAGAGCAGCAGCAAGGCGAGAAGAACATCGGGAATTGCGAACAGCAACGCGAGAATTATTTCGCCGGTCCGATCGACCCAGCCGCCCTTGTACAACGCTTCGGCAATTCCCCAAGGAAGCGCCAACATCCAAGCCAGCAGAACGGCGAACGCCGTGAGGAGCAGCGTGTTTCGCGCGCGCTGCCAAACCAAGCCGCCGACCGGGCAGTGATACGAGAGCGAGTATCCCCAGTCACCACGAAAGATGGATTCAACCCAGCGCGCGTAGCGTTCGGGGAACGGCCGATTCGCACCGTATTGCGCTTGCAGAGCCGAGACTGTTGCAGAAGAAATTTGTGGATTGAGCTTGAGGTCGTCGAAAAAATCTCCGGGCGCAGCCGAGAGTAGTGCGAACGTGCAGAGAGACACCCCTATAAGCAGAAGCAACCTCTGACCCAACCGCAACGCGAGCTGTTTCATGCACTACTCGTTTACAGACGGCATCTCTTGCAATCGTATGTTTTCAGTATCCTTTGCGATTGAGACAGTGCCAACCGATGCGGGTTTTGCGTGTATGTCGGGAGTTAATAGCAGTGAGGATGGTGGAGAGTCCGAGAGGCGACCGGCTTTCATGGCCACGACGTCGTGGGCCAGCATGCGGGCCAGGCGCATGTCGTGGGAGATGAAGAGGTAGGTCAGCGAGTGCGCGCGTTGCAGGTCGAGCAGAAGATTGGCGATTTGCGACTGAGCGGAGAGGTCGAGCGCGCTCAGGGCTTCGTCGAGAATGAGGATTTTGGGTCGCGCGATCAGCGCGCGGGCGATCGCGACTCGCTGGCGCTGGCCGCCGCTGAGTTCGTCGGGGCGACGAGTCAGCCATTTGGAACTGAGCGCAGCTTGTTCGCACGCGGCAACAAGACGCAGAAAGCGATCCTTCTTGCCAAGTGTGGGCTCGTGAATTTCGAGCGGCTCGAGCAAAACCTCCTCGATGGTCATGCCGGGATTCAGGGCAGAAGCTGAGTCCTGGAAGATCAAGTGAATGTCGCGGCGGACTTCCTTGAGTTCTCTTGGCTTGAGTCCGAGAAGGTTTCGGCCGCCGTACAAAATTTCGCCGAAGCTCGGCTTTTCGAGCAGCACGAGGCAGCGAGCTAGACTTGACTTGCCGCACCCGGAAGGCCCGACTAACGCCAGCGTTTTTCCACGTATTAAATCCAACGAAACATTCGTCAAGGCGGTGACGGGAATTCGCCGTTCAAAGACTGTTCTTTGGAAATAGTGAAGCGAGAGATTGCGAACGGAAAGGATTGCCGGATTCGCCGCGGGCACGGGCTGCAGTTTAGTCTGCATAGAGGTGGCACTCGATTCGCCGATTTTCGGGGACGGTGATCGGCGAGGGTGGCTGCGAGTCGCACTTGGTCATGCGGCGGTCGCAGCGCGGTGCAAATTCACAGCCAGGGCTAGTGGTTTCCGGATCGGGCGAGTCACCTGGAATCGTCGGAAGCCGAACCGGATCGTCACCGGCATCTTGGGAATCCAGCTGCGAATCCCACGACGGCGGGGCCGCGCATGCAAGAAGAGACCGAGAGTAGGGGTGCTGGGGATTTTCGAAAAATACACTGGCCGGACTGTCTTCGACGACGCGACCAGCGTAGAGAACCGCCACGCGGTCGGCCAATCCGTAGAGGATACGCGGATCGTGCGTGATCAAGATGAGCGCCATGCGCCGTTTGGATTTTAAATCGGCGAGCAATTGCAGAATTTCGGCTTCGGTTTCGGCGTCTAAAGACGCGGTCGGCTCGTCGGCGATGATCAACTGCGGGTCGCAGCTCAAGGCTTGCGCGATCACGACGCGCTGTCGTTGACCGCCGCTGAGCTGATGAGGATATGCGTTGTAGATGTGACGGTCGGTCGAAGTGAGTCGCACGCTGTCGAGCAGCGATTCGGCTTCGCTCCGGTAGCGTTGGCGGGGCCATGAGTTGTGCGCGCGCAAAACTTCGGCAACCTGCTCACCAATTTTCATCACGGGGTTAAGTGCGAGTCCTGGTTCCTGCGGGACGAAGGCGACGTCCTTTCCGTGGTAACGCTGGAGTTCCGCATCGGAGAGTTTCGAAATATCCCGGCCGCCGAATTCGATCGTGCCGGAAGTGACTTTCGCATTCTTGGGCAAGAGCTGGATCAGCGCTTTCGCGAGCGTCGATTTGCCGCTGCCGGACTCTCCGAGAATTCCGTAGCAGATGCCGGGCTCGATCTGCAGGTGAACGCCACGGAGCGCACGAATTCGCACATTGGCGGGGAGAGTGAACTCGACCCGAAGATCGGCGACGTTGAGCAGCGATGACATCCCGGTCATTTCAGTCTCCGGGAGACTTCGTTGCTTCGCAAGACGCGTGTGTCCTTAAAGCACCCAACTGGCGTTCTTTTCGATGAAGCCGAAACCGCAATTTTGCCAGGCGGTTCCCGGCCATTGTGTGTGACGCATCGAGGCGCGCCCCACGAGAACTTCGGAGCTGCGGCTCAGCAGGAACACTTCGACGATTGCGCCAGGCTCGAGATCGACGCTGCATTTGCAGAGAAAACCGTTTGCGCTGACGTCTTCGGTGGAGGTCAGAAGATCGAATCGTTTTCCGCTGGTGCTTGTGCCAACGAGTTTGAGAATTACCTTGAGGCGAATTCTGTGATCGCGGCGGCGT
>Ga0209169_10000237_pt1 | contig 33111 bp, 25 predicted proteins | sample HubBroMetageWRM4_FD_188346 | JGI IMG/M metagenome (GOLD analysis project Ga0209169, IMG submission 188346) | Warmed soil microbial communities from the Hubbard Brook experimental Forest, New Hampshire - Hubbard Brook CCASE Soil Metagenome WRM 4... | ecosystem: Environmental > Terrestrial > Soil...
CCTGGTCGTCGAGCGGTTCAGGGACGAGCTCGGTGACTGGCGGGTGGTGCTGCACAGCCCGTACGGCGACCGGGTGCACGCGCCGTGGGCGCTGGCCATCGCGGCGCGGCTGCGCGAGCGGTACGGCGGGATGGACGTGCAGGCGCTGCACACCGACGACGGGATCATCATCCGGGTGCCGGATTCCGATGAGCCGCCGCCGGGCGGGATTGCCCTGTTCGATCCCGACGAGGTCTCCGATCTGGTCACCCAGGAGGTCGGCGGGAGCGCGCTGTTCGCGTCCAGGTTCCGCGAGTGCGCGAGCCGGGCACTGTTGCTGCCGCGGCGTCAGCCGGGGCGCCGCACGCCGCTGTGGCAGCAGCGGCAGCGCTCGGCCCAGCTGCTGGAGATCGCTAGCAGGTACCCGGAGTTCCCGATCGTGCTGGAGACGGTCAGGGAGTGCCTGCGGGATGTCTTCGACGTGCCCGCGCTGATCGGCCTGCTCCGTGACATCGCCGCGCGCCGGGTCCGGATCGTCGAGGTGGAGACGGCGAGCCCGAGCCCGTTCGGTAAATCCCTGCTGTTCCGCTACGTCGGGGCGTTCATGTACGAGGGCGATGCGCCGCTCGCGGAACGCCGCGCGCAGGCCCTGTCGCTCGACCCTGCCCTGCTTGCCGAGCTGCTCGGCACCGACGGGCTGCGTGACCTGCTCGATCCCTCGGTCGTCGAGGAGGTCGAACGCGACCTGCAGCACCTGTCCGAAGGCCGCCGCTGCCGCGATCTTGAGGGCGTCGCCGACCTGCTGCGTACCTGCGGGCCGCTGACCGGGGACGAGGTGGCAGGGCGGTGCGCTGTGGCTTCTTCTGCTGGCGGTTGGCTGGCCGAGCTGTCGGTTGCGCGGCGCGCCATCCAGGTGCGGGTGGCGGGGCAGCCGATGTGGGCCGCGATCGAGGACGCGGGGCGGCTGCGGGACGCGCTCGGGGTGCCGCTGCCGCTTGGTGTGCCCGAGGCGTTCACCGAGCCGGTCGCCGACCCGCTGGGCGACCTGGTGGCCAGGTATGCGCGGACGCACGGGCCGTTCGTCTCCGGGGCGGTGGCCGGGCGGTACGGGCTCGGCGTGGCGGTGGTGACGCTTGCGCTGCGGCGGCTGGCGGCGGCTGGGCGCGTGGTCGAGGGCGAGTTCCTTTCCGCGGGGCAGGCAGCCGAGGCGTCGGCGGGTGGCTTGGGGGCCGGCTCTGGCGCGGGCGGAACCGAGTGGTGCGACAGTGAGGTGCTGCGACTGCTGCGGCGGCGGTGCCTGGCACGGCTGCGCAGGGAGGCGGAGCCGGTGCCGCCTGAGGTGCTCGGCAGGTTCCTGCCCGACTGGCACGGGATCCCCGGGGCAGGCGGTCCGGGTGGGGGACGGCGGTTCCGCACGGACGCCGGCGCGGTGCTCGAGGTGGTCGAGCGGCTGGCCGGGGCGGCGGTGCCCGCGTCCGCACTCGAGACGCTCGTGCTGCCCGGCCGGTTGCCCGGCTACTCCCCCGCCCTGCTCGACGAGCTGACCTCGGCCGGCGAGGTCGTCTGGTCCGGTGCGGGAGCACTTCCAGGCGGCGACGGCTGGCTGGTGCTCGCGCCCGCCGACGGGGCGCAACTGCTGCTCCCCGAGCCGGGCGAGGTGAGCATGACCCCGGTGCATTCGGCGGTGCTCGAGACGCTCGGCGGAGGCGGGGCGCTGTTCTTCCGCATGCTCAGCGACCGGGTCGCGGCCCTGCTCGGCGGCACGGCCACCGACGACGGCGAGGTCGCGGCCGCGCTCTGGGACCTGGTGTGGGCCGGACTGCTCACCAACGACACGCTCGCCCCGCTGCGGGCGGCGCTCGGCGGCACGGCGCCGCGTCGAGCGGCCGCCCCACCGCGCGCGGCACCGCGGCCGCGGCCCATGGCTGCCGGTCGCAGGTATGCGTTCGGGCGGCCGGCGATGCCGACGCGTACCGGCCCGCCGACTGTCAGCGGGCGCTGGTCGCTGCTGCCGGGGCGCCTGGCCGACCAGGCACCCGGCCCGCGCGATGGCCGCCGGGACGGCGCCCGTGACGGCTCGGAGGCCGACCGGACGATGCGGGCGCATGCGCTCGCCCTGGCCCTGCTGGAGCGGCACGGCGTGCTGACCAGGGGCGCGGTGGCGTCCGAGCGGATGAACGGCGGGTTCGCCGCGGTGTACCCGGTGCTGCGCGCGATGGAGGAGGCCGGGCAGTGCCGGCGGGGGTACTTCGTGGAGGGCCTGGGCGCGGCGCAGTTCGCCCTGCCAGGGGCGGTGGACAGGATGCGGTCGTTCGGGTCGCCGCCGGGCGCAGCCGGTGTATCGGGAACGGCGAGCCTGCCGGGCGCGGTGCCGTCTTCCCGTACCGGCATGGTGCTGGCCGCCGCTGACCCGGCGCAGCCGTACGGAGCGGCGCTCCCGTGGCCGGACCGGCCCGGTGAGACGCCTTCCTCGCACCGGCCGGGGCGGAAGGCCGGTGCGCTTACCGTGCTCGTCGACGGCTTGCTTGTGCTGTACGTCGAACGCGGCGGGCGAACCCTGCTGTCCTGGACTGACGAGCCAGGCTTGCTGAACCCCGCGGCGATGGCGCTCGCCGCCGCAGTCCGCGACGGCGCGCTCGGGCGGCTGACCGTGGAACGCGCCGATGGGCTGACGGTGGGAGCGCAGGAGTCCCCGCTCGCGCAGGCGCTGGAAGCCGCGGGCTTCCGCCCTACTCCCCGGGGCCTTCGGCTGCGAGCGGGGCAGCTTGCGGCCGCGGGAAGGGCGGGCTCGGCCGCGGGCGCGGCAGGCTCGGCCGCGGGCGGGGCGGGCTCGGCAGGCCGGACGGGCTCGGCAGGCCGGACGGGCTCGGCAGGCCGTCGCTAAATGGCTGCCTATATGACGTATGACACCAAGAGCTTTGCTGATTACCACTTCTTGCATCTTTGGGAAAGCTCGTATTTCTTAGCAAGGGAGTAAGTAACCTGACCAGCAGGCCGACGCGCTTCGCCGGGTAGGACCAGATGGCACCGGCACGACGACTCGATCCCCTGGGGAGAAACCGATGACCGAGCGATCAAACCAGGGCCGAGGCGGCTCTGGAGGCCAAGGTGCCCAGGGAGGCCCACCCGGCGACTGGGGCGGCGGCAGCCACGCCGCCCGCGAGCAGTACTACGGCGCCGGGAGCGCAGACGCGTACGGTGCCGGGGCGCCGACCGGCTCATACGGCACCGGAGGCAGGGCGCCCGGTGGCTATGGTGCGGGCTCGGCCGGGTCTTACGGCGCGGGCCAGGCAGGGGCCTACGGTGCGGGGGCGCCTGATCCTTTTAGCGCGAATCCAGCCGGGGCCTACGGTGCGGGCTCGGCGGGGGCCTACGGCGCGGGCTCGGCCGACGCGTACGGCGCGGGCTCGGCTGACCCGTACGGCGCGGGGGCTGCGAATGCCTACGGCGCAGGGATGGCGGATGCCGGGACGGGCCGTCCGGGTGCCGAGCCGCCGACCGGAGTACGGCACCAGACCGCGGGCTCGAAGGGGTTCCTCAGCTCGCTGTTCGACTTCGGCTTCACGTCGTTCGTCACGCCCACGGTCATAAAGGTCCTTTACGTGCTGATAATGATCGGCACCGTACTAAGCGCACTGGCGTTCACCATCGCCGCATTCAAGGCGAGCCCGATATTCGGTATTGGCGTGCTGGTCATCGGGGATCCGCTGTTCATCATCATAGTGATGGCGTTTTACCGAATAATCCTGGAGTTCTTTGTCGTCATATTCCGGGTCGCCGAGGACATCCGGGCGATACGTGAGCGCGGCGGTGGCCTCGGCTGACGCCGGGCGTCATGCCGACCGGGATCGACCAGGCCGGGCTGAGGAGTCCTACCCGGTTACGCTTACCCGCTGACGTCGTCCGCGGGTAGCGGCGCCGACGGTCCGGCTAGGCCGTACAGCAGCAGCCCGCTAAGCGTGTCGACGATCTCGGCGGCGGAGTAGCGGGTGTCGCCGGGAATTAGCGCATAGGCGAGCATCGACATCATCCCGCCCATCGCCGCCGCGACCAGCGTGGGATCGCCGGGCAGGCGGTGACCGCTTTCCCGGAGGTATTCCAGGTGCCTGCGGAACATTTCGGTGTCCTCGGCCAGCCGGTCCCAGAGCGCACCGGACGCCGGGCCCGACGCCAAGGCCGATTCGAACAGGGCGGTCATCACCGGCCGGTTATCGCGCATCACATTCCAGGCCACCTGGACATGGTCGCGAAGCTGTTTAGGGTCGGTCAGGTCATGCGGAGGGTGATCGCCGGAAGACAGCCGGGCGCCCGCCTGAGCATGCATGTCGGCGAGCAGGACCCGCAGCAGGTCTTCCTTGCTGGCGAAGTGCTCGTAGAAGGAACCGGTTGCGCGGCCCGCGGCGGCCGTGATGTCGGTGATCTTGGTGTTCAGGTAGCCGCGTTCGGCGAACTGCCGCCGAGCGGCCTCCTTCAGGGCCGCCTCGGTCTCCGCGGCCTTGACCTTGCGCACTCCCATCGCTACCTCCGGGGGGCGGCGCCCGCGCTACGGGCCGACCGCCTCGTCATTATGCTGAATTAACGTTCGCTGAAACTATATTCAGGTTAGGTTGGGTGCGACCAGAACGTTGGTGCGATCGGCCTGGCCAGGGAGATGATTGACCGTAGGATGGTTGTACTGCAAACTTCAGTTGTTTAGTTGCGCCAGGCCCAGGCGGCACCCCCGGTTCGGGGTCGCTGACCGCTCCGGGAGGAAGCGCGCCCGCGTAGCCAACGTTGATGAGTGGCCGCTAGGACGGTCCGGGGAGGACGGCACGATGTCCGAACCTGGAGGGCTGCCCGGCGTGATCCAAGAACTCATCCCCTAGCCGGGAGAGTGGGCCAGATGGGGGAATGGTCATCCGGGCCAGGTCCCGCGCAGCCAGCCGACGAAGATGACAGCGACGCGACGGGTAACGTCCCCGGTCGCGATCCGGTCAGCTGGTCCCAGTCGGCCGACCCAGCGGACCCTGCTCAGCAGCCGCCGAACGTCGAGCCGCCGTACCAGCCGACGCAAGCAGCGCGGCCGTACCAGCCGACAGAGGTCGCCCGGCCTTACCAGCCGACGGAAGTCGCCCGGCCGTACCAGCCGACGGAAGTCTCCCGGCCCTACCAGCCGACGGAAGTCTCCCGGCCGTACTCGCCGACAGAGATGGCGCCGCCGCAGCAGCCTGATGCACCGTACGTGCCGCGTCATCAGCCGCCCACGAACGTGCCGCCGGGTCAGGTGCCCACGAACGTCCCGCCCGGCCGGATGCCCGCGAATACCCCGCCGGGCCAGATGCCTACCAGCATCTCGTTCGGCCCGAAGCCCGTACCCGCCCCGCCGGGCCAAGCGCCCCTCCCGCCGGGGCAGGTGCCCCTCCCGCCGGGGCAGGTGCCTACTAACTACGCGCCCGGCCGGCCGCCGGCCCGCTCCTCGCAACCCGAACCGCCCATGAATGCCCCGCCGCCGGCCTATCAGCCACCGGCGTATCAGCCACCGGTGAGTGCCGCATCGTCAGACGTCGTTCGGTACGGGCCAGGGGTTCCCGCCGCGGCCGTGAGTCAGGCCGGAGTGACGGCGGAGCAGGTCTGGCGTACCGGCCGCCTGCCGGAACCGCCCAAGCGCAAGGCGAGGATGCGCCGGATGCTTGGTTCGGCGCTTACCGTGATCTTGCTGATAGCGGCCGGTGTCGTGCTGTATCTGCGGTTTCACCACGCGCCGTTCCAGGTGAGCAGCGTGAAGATTACCTCGGAGACGAAAAACGGGTGCGGGGTCAACGTGACCGGAGAGATCGGCACCAACGGCGCGTCCGGAACCGTCTCCTATCAATGGGTGTTCCAGCCGCAAGTGCAGGCCCCCCAGCCGCTCAGCCAGTCGGTCGTGTCCGGGCAGCATTCCGTCTTCGTGACCGTTGCCGTCGAGGGCCAGGGCCACGGCAGTGCGACGCAGAAGGTCACCTTGCAACTTCTCAGCCCCGGCACGGGGTCCGCTACGGAGTCTGTCACCGTCAGCTGCTGATGGATGCCGGCGGACCGTCCGGCTGATCCTGAACCTATTAGAACCTATGAGCCCGGCTTCGCCTGCCGGGCTGCGCCGTGGAAGGGGGCGGGCTGCATGGCTGAGTGGACTGTTCCGGGCCTGACGGAGCTGAAGACGCTGGGATCCGGGGGATTCGGCACGGTGGTGGCGGCCCGCGATGAGGCATCGGGGACGCTGGTGGCGGTGAAGTACCTGAAGGCGGATCTGCTGGCGGATGTGGAGTTCGCGGCGATGTTCCGCGGTGAGGCCGAGGTGCTGGCCTCGGTTTCCGATCCGAACGTGGTACGGCTGTATGAGTACGTCGAAGGCCCGGGCGGCGCGGCGATCGTGATGGAGCTTGTGGACGGGGTCTCGCTGCGGGAGATTCTGTCGAATCAGGGGAAAACCAGCGGTGAGGCGGCGCTGGTGGTGCTGCAGGGGTCGCTTTTGGGGCTGGCGGCCGCGCACACGCGGGGTGTGGTGCACCGGGATTACAAGCCGGAGAACGTGCTGGTCGACGGTCAGGGTCTGAGCAAGCTGACGGATTTCGGGATCGCGGCGCGGGCGGGGGACAGTGCGTTCCCTGCGGGAACGTTGGTGTATGCGCCGCCGGAGCAGTTCGCCGGGGCGCCGGCCAGCCCGGCCAGTGACGTGTATGCGGCGACGGCGACGTTTTACGAGTGCCTGACCGGGTCGCCGCCGTTTGCCGGGCGGACGGCGGAGGTGCTGATGTATCAGCACATGGCTGAGCCGGTGGCCTTGGAGCAGGTACCCGAGCCGTTGCGGCCGCTGATCGAGGCGGGAATGGCCAAGGAGCCGACCCGGCGACCGGTCGACGGGGCCAGTTTCGTGGCGGCGTTGCACGCGGCGGCTGTGGGGGCGTACGGGCCGGACTGGGAGCAGCGCGGCCGGTCCCATCTGGGCGAGGCGGCGCTGCTGCTGGCGGCGCTGTGGCCATCCGGCGGCCCGCCTGGAGTCGGCGGGATGACGGTGGAGAAGATCCCGCTGTACCGGCGGGTCAGCCCGGCCAGGGCCGCCGTGGTCGCCGCGGCCGCGGTGTTCATCGCGGCGGCCGGCACCGCGCTCGCGGCCACCGGCTTCCGGGAGCCAAGTACCACCACCCCGACCCATCCCGTCGCCGCGGTCCAGCAGGTAACGCTTTCGCCGACGCCGTCTGCGTCGCCGTCACCTTCCCCCTCGCCCACGCCGTCACCCAAGAAGTCGCCGACCCCGCCGCCGACGTCGCCACCGCCGGTGACCTTCTCTCCGTTGCCGCCGCCGAAGCCCTCGCCGTCGTCCAAGCCGTCGCCCACGCCGTCCCCGACACCCTCACCGACGCCATCTCCGTCCCCCTCGCCTTCTCCGTCCCCCTCGCCTTCGCCGACGCCGAGGCCGACCTTTTCGTATCCCTCGCCGACGCCGACGAAGCCGATAGGTAGGTAGGAGCGGGTCAGCGACGGGGCGGCGGCCCTGCCCCGTCGCCGGGCTGGGCCACGACAATAGGACAGCGTGGTGGCTGGTCGGCTGCAGAGCTGCGTCTGGCGGGGCAGTGGTGGCGGGTGGCAGGCGCGGGGAGAGCCTTCGCACGTTGTGTGACGTGGCGCTTTCCGAGGTGGGTACCGATTTCCCCTTGACGGTATGTCTGCCTGACCGTAATACTGAATTTAAGTTCAGTGAATTTAGATTCAGTTTGTGGAAGGGGAGGCAGCATGCGCGCGGTGGTGATCGGTGGCGGGGTGGCGGGATCGGCTAGCGCGATCGCGCTGGCCAGGATCGGTGTGCGGGTCACCGTGCACGAGGCCTACGAGGACCCGGCCGGGCCGGTCGGATCGTACCTGAGCGTCGCGGTGAACGGGTTGCGCGCGCTGGACGCGCTCGGCTGCCTGCCGGAGGTGCAGCGCGCCGGGTTCTTCGTGGACCGCCAGCTCATGTGGTCTGGCCGGGGCAAGCTGCTCGGCGACGTGGCCAGGGGGCGGCGCTCCGAGGATCCGTGGCGTAGCGTCACGCTGATGCGCGCCGACCTGGTCGCCGCGCTGCGCGAGGAGGCGCTCCGGTCGGGCGCCCGCATCCTCACCGGGCGTCGGATCGAGGGCGCGACCGACCCGCAGGCCGCCGGCGCCGACCTGGTCGTCGGGGCCGACGGCATCTGGTCGGTCACCCGCCGGACGGTGGACCCGGCGGCGCCCGGGCCCGGCTACGCCAAGCTCTACCACGTCTCCGGCTGCTCAGACGGGGCCGGGCTGCCCGCCGGGATCTCGCCGCACGGCTTCAACTGGATCTTCGCCAGGCACGGCGTGTTCATCTACCTGCCCGCGCCTGATGGCTCGGTGTGGTGGACCGCCCAGGTCGCCGCGGCCCAGCCGCCGGATCCGGCCGCTGTGAGCGCGGCCTGCCTCGCTGAGCTGTTCCGGGCCGAGGAACAGGCGGCCGCGGTGCTGCGGGCGGCCATCGAGGTGCGGGCCGCGACCCTCGGGTACGTGATGCCCCCGGTAACCCGGCGCCATGACGGCAGGACCGTTCTGGTCGGCGACGCCGCCTATCCGGTCGGCGCGGGCCAGGGCGCGTCGATGGCCATGGAGGACGCCGTGGTCCTGGCCCGGGAACTGGCCGCCGCGGACACCGTGGCGGACGGGCTGGCCGCCTTCGACCTGCGGCGGCGTGGCAGGGCCCGCAAGCTGGCCAAGGCCGAGGCCGCCAACCGGGACGCCAAGACCGGCGGCCCTGTCGCGACCCGGATGCGCGAGGTGATCATGCCGCACGTCTTCAACCGCTTCTACGAGAAGGCGACGGGCTGGCTCTACGACTACGACCCCGGCACGCTCCCCGCCCGGCGGAACGGGAGCGCCGCGTTAACGAGTCGTCGCGGAGGGACTAAAACCTGCGCGTATCCCCTACACCGTATGAAAGATATGATATATGATCAACCGAGATTGGCGGCTATCGCGTCTGTGCTCCGGCCGTAGAGCGGCTGTGTTGGCGTTACGAGGTCTTTGCGGACCGGGGCCATGCCCGCGTTGTTGGGTGTCTGTGAATCTGGCGAGCTCGGGAGAGATCAATGAAAATCAGGTTCAGGTGGCTACCCGCGGCCACCGCTGTCGGCTTGGCCATCGCAGCAGGCCAGGCGCTCGCTCCGGTCGCCTTCGCCACGGGGCCTCCGGCCGCCGGCGCGTCGGCCACCGCGACGCCAACCGCCACTGCGACCACCACGGTGGCGGCGCAGCAACTGCCTGAGGCCACGGGTGACCCGCGTCATCCGGGGCAGCCGTGGCTGCCCGGGGTCTGCATCAGGCTGAGGGCCGGCCTGTCGACCAGCACCGGGGAGTTCAGCAGCGCGGACGAGACGAACCCGCCGGACACCAGCCGCATTCAGCGTGCCCTGGACCTGTGCGCCTACACCGGCCGGGCGGTCGAACTCGTCACCGGCGGCAGCAACAACGCGTTCCTGAGCGGACCGCTCACCATAAAGGCGCGCGAGGTCCTGCTGGTCCAGGACGGCGCGACCCTCTACGCCTCGCTCAACCCCGCGGACTACCAGATCCCCGGCCAGGCTCCGGCCAACACCTGCGGGACCGTCAGCGCGGCGGGCGGCGGGTGTTACCCGTTCATCACCTTCGGCGGCTCCGATTCGGGCCTGATGGGCACGCGCGGCCAGGATGGCAGCCTCGGCGCGATCGACGGACGCGGAAACGGGACCCTGGTCGGGTCCACCCAGACCTGGTGGGACGTCGCCGCGGCCGCGGCCTCGGGCGGTAACCAGAACAACCCGATCCTGGTCCAGGGCAGCGGCGTGAACAACATCACGATCTTCCAGGTCGAGCTGGAAAACTCCCCGATGTACCACATCGAGATCCAGAACGGCTTCGGGCTCACGGTCTGGGGCGTGGAGATCGACTCGCCCGCCACCGCGCGCAACACCGACGGCGTCGACCCGGAAAGCGAGAGCGACGTCACGATCAAGGACGACATGATCCAGAACGGTGACGACTGCGTGGCGGTGAAGGCCAACCCGGGCACGCCTTCGCGCAACATCACCGTCGATGACGTGCACTGCTATGGCTCACACGGGCTCTCGGTCGGCAGCCAGACGGCCGGCGGGGTCGACAACGTGCTGTTCGAGAACTCGACGCTGAACGGCTTCGACAGCCTTGGCAACCTGTCTGCCAGCGACACCGGCATCCAGATCAAGACCGACGCCAACAGCGGCGGGCTCACCCAGCAGGTCACCTACCGGGACATCTGCATGACCAACATCAAGCACGTGCTCATCTTCAACCCGCATTACTCCTCCGGCGGGACCAGCGTCCCCACCCAGAGCGACATCGTGCTGAACGGCGTGGTGTCCACCGACTCGGAGTCCGGCGCTTATTCGATCTTCGAGGGCTACGACGCACAGAACCCGCTGCAGCTCGAGCTCGAGAACATCAACCTGGACAACGTCACGCAGGATGGCAATCACGGCAACGAGGGGCCGACCGAAGGGGAAAGCCCGACGCAGTACGTGGCGGCCTACGTCTACAACAGCAACATCGTCCCGGCAGGCCCGCTCGGCAACAGCGCCGACGACGTAAGCGTGACCCAGGTCCAGGGCACCGGCAGCATACCGGCCTGCAGCATCCCGAGTTTCGGCCCTCCGCCCGTCCTCGGCTGGGGCCAGGGCTAGCCCGGCGTCCCGGTGCCGAGGCGATCGCGCAGGTCGGTGTAGTCCTCGCAGGGCAGGCCGAAATTCCGGGCGAGCAGGCCCAGCAGCAGTTTCTTTACCCGGGTGCTCGGCCGACCGAACAGCCGGCCGAAGCACAGGTCCCTCAGCTCCGCATCCTGCCACTGGCGCAGCGGGAGCATGGCGCCGTGCATCTCGACATGGCTGGGCAGGCTCTCGAATATCTGCCGGCTGGAGACGTCGGTCTCGCCCGTGGCCAGGAGGTCCGCGATCGCGCGCCGCGAGGCGTGCGCCGCCGTGGCCGCCTCGACCGCGCCGCCCGGCCCGGTCGCCCCGCCCTCGCCGGCGAACATGGCGCGATCGCCCCACATCCGGTAGCGGAATCCGTCCGGGCTGCTCGCGACCACCAGCGAGCGCTCGTTGAGATAGTTATGCACGACACCGGCCGACAGCTGGGCCACGCTGCTGCGCAGCAGGGCCAGGTAGCACAGGTACCGTTGCTCCCGCTGCTCGGCGCTGCTTCCGCACACCCCGCTGGACTGGATGCGCGCCTCCAGCGTCTGGCCCTCGAGGGTCGACTGCGGACCGGTGATGGCGCATGGGTCACAGTTCCCGTCCGGGTAGAGCCGTTCTCCGTCTCCTCCCGGTTTCGGGTTGTACAGGTCGGGACCGTGCAGCAGCGGCTGGCGCTGGTAGGTCATCTCGCGGAGCAGGGCCCGGTCCGCGACCGCCGCACCCGATGCGAGCAGCCACTCCACGTACCACTGCATGATCAGGGTCTTGTTGGCGAGATGGCCGGCCGCGAAGGAGTCATGCAGGAAATGGTCCGCGTACCCGGCGTACACCTGGGCCAGGGACCGCAGTCTTTGCCGCTCGGCGGGGGACCTGGTATCGGCGCGCGCGATCATCTGCCGGGCGAGCAGGTGGAAGGACTGCCACCGGTACCAGGAGAACGGCGCGAAGTGAGTGGCGTTGCGCGCGAGCAGGGAAAGATATCGTTCCGCGGCGGGGCGCTGGCACTTCCGGCCCAGGGCATCGATCTCGATGGTCTCCCTGACGTCGGAGAACGTCCGGGCGTTCGGGTACCGCAGGGTGCTCCACTTCAGCCGGGGAGGCCGGCTCCTGCCCATGACCCGATGGAGCTGGCGGTAGCTCTGCGAGCGTATTGCCTGGACGACCGGGCCGATGAAGGCGGCCGAAGCCGCGTCTATGTCGTCCGGGTGGGACAGGTAATCGGGCAGCACATTGATCTCGCCGAGGGTGACCACCAGGCCGCTCGCGGAAAGCCGCACCGTCTGAATTCCCGGGTAGTTCTCGCGCAGCCGGTCCATGTCCACGTCCACGGGATTGCGCCCAAGTTCCTCCAGCAGAGCGCACTGCGCCTCCAGCAGAGGGACGCCGGCGTTCGGGTGACACCCGCCTGATGCCGGGACGACCTGGCCGACGGCGACCGGATCGAGGTTGCCGAGCAGCAGGTGCTCCCACGCCGCGTAGCGCTGGAGGATCCGGACCTCGCTGCGGACTGCCCTGGCGTGAGGAGACGGGGGGCCGAACAGGAACGGGCGACCTGCCAGTACCGCGTCCGCCGCGGCGTCGGCCTCCCTTTCCTCCGCACCGCGGCACGGACCGACCGCCCAGCCGCCGGTCAGGGGTACCGTCTGGACCGGCCCCCGGCGCTGCTGCACGACGTGGGCCACCTCGTGTGCGAGCAGCCACAGGCCCGCTCTGGTGTGCGGAGCGTAGCGGCCGGCCCGGAGGTAGATGTCCGAGCCCACGGTCATCGCGTCGGCACCCCACGCCGCGCACGGGCCGTCTGCTCCCGCGCGGTGAATGCGGATCCCGGACAGATCGACCTCGGCGCCATCGATACGGAAAAGGGCGCGGAAGAGATCCTTCAGCGTGGCCGGGCGAGGCGCCCGCCCGGCGACGCCCGAGGTCTGCATGCCTACAGCCTCGCACAGGAATACCGAGCGATGGCTGATCGTAACCAACTATTCCGGAAGGCTTTTCCGGCCGGCTTCGAGATCATCTAGTGAACGTTCAGCTTTGCACCGTTTCCGGGATCGAAAAATAAGTTGCTGCCCGCGGCCGGCATAAGTAATCCTGGAGCTAGCGAAATGTCATGGCGGGAAACACCATATGGCAGGCGCGCGATGTGGCACGGCCGGCCCCGCGGATGCCTGCCGTCCGGGAGCGGGGCGCCCCAATTCTCCGGCGGCGCCCCGCTTACCGGGCTCCGCGCCCGGGCTAGCATGGCCGCATCACCACGGGGAGTCCCGATCCCGGGTTCGGAACGGATGGTTCATGGACGTGACGCTGTGCGTCCTGCTCTGGGCGCACGAGGGGCGCGAGGCCGCCGTCGGCGATTACGAGGATCGCGTGCTGACACTGCTCGCCGACCATGGCGGGCGGGTGATCCAGCGAGCCCGGACGACCGGAGGGGACGGCGACGGCGAACCGGCCGAGGTTCAGATCCTGCGGTTTCCCTCGCAGGGCGCCCTGGAGAGCTTCATGGGCGATTCCCGGCGCACCGCCCTGGCCGCGGAGCGCGACGCGGCGATAGCCCGGACCGAGGTTCTCCCCGTCAGGCTGCTGCACTCGGCGGAATGCGCCCGGACCGCCGACCTGGCGAAGGGGCTGGGGTGGCCTAGGTAACGGACACGGGCCTGGACGTCACTCCAGCCACGGGACACGGGAGGCGGTTTGGGGTCGGAGTGCCGTCGGACCACGTTCTTGGGTTCCCGGACTCCCTTCGACCGCGCGGGAGCGGGCGCCGCGAATGCGGTCGAAGTGCCATTGGGAACGTTCTTGCGTACCCAATGTGCCATCGACTCCAGTTGGGAGTGACTCCCGGGGCTTTCGTGGCTCAAGTGACGATTCGCTCGGGCACGGTTAGGGGATCTGGGGGCCACAGGACCCGCTGTAGGGGGTACGGGGGGCCACGGGACCCTTTCGGAATCTGGGTCAGGGGGCACGGGGGGCCACGGGACCCCTTCCGGGACCGGTTAGGGGGCGGGGAAGTGTTCGTGGATGGCCGGGATGGCTTCTAGATCAGGGTCTTCGTTGCGGCTGAAGGACTCGGAGGTGGGCGGGGCGTAGATGTCGGGGGCGATCCAGGGCCAGGAGGTCTGCCGGAACAGGTCGGGTGTCCAGCGCCAGGCGGGAACGGTTTGGGCCAGGCGCGGGGCCGGGGCCACGGGGCGGGGGCGGGGGCGGGGGCGGTACGGGAGATTGCGGTATCGAGCCACTCGGGAGGGGACGGTTTGGGTGAGGGTTGCCACTGCTCGTTCGGGACAAAGGTGGGCGTTGTTGGTACGGGGGGACGCAGGGGTACGGCGGTACCTAAATAATAGGTCCCTTTTTTCTGGCTAATTAGTAATAAGGGGCTCAGAATCGTCGCATTTACAAGGCCGTGAAAAGCGTGTCGGGTCGTTCTTAGGTGGCCGGATGGTGCGTGCTTGTCGGGGGTTTTGGGGCGCGGGGAGGCTGGTCAGCTGCCGGTGATGTTGGCCAGGCTCTGCTGGACGGATTGGGTCAGCGGGTCGCCGTAGGGCAGGATCCGCTCGCAGCGGGCCAGGGTGTCGCGCAGCACGGCGGTCGCGTCTCCCACCCGGCCCACGGCGTAGTAGATGTACGCCAGGTTCGCCAGGCGGGCCAGCGTGTCCACGTGGTCGGGGCCGAGGACGCGTTCGGAATCGGCGCAGGTCTGCTCGGCGAGCTGCAGCGCCGAGGGCATCCGGCCGGCCGCGTGATAGGCGGCGGCGAGGCTTGCGCTGGTCGCGATCGTGTCCGGGTGGCCCTGCCCGAGCATTCGCTCGCGGTCGGCGAGGACCCGCCGGTACTGCGAGATCGCGTCCTTGAGCTTGCCTTCGGCCAGGAATGCCGCGGCCAGCTCCGCCCGGGTGGCCATGGTGGCCGCGTCCCTCGGACCCTGCAGGCGCTCGCGGTCGGCCAGGATGCGCTCGAGCAGCCGGACGGCCGACCCGGCGTCACCCGCGGCGCGGCAGGCGGCGGCCAGATGGTCCCTGACGTCCAGGGTGTCCGGATGGCCGGGGCCGCGGAACTGCTCGCTCTCGGCGACAGCGCGCTGCAGTACGGTCACCGCGTCGGCGGATTCGTCCGCCAGGATGAGGGCACGGGCCAGGCTGACGCGGGTGGCGATGATCGCGGGATGGCCCGGCGCGAGCTCGCGGCCCCGCTCGGCCAGTACCCGCTGGTACCAGGTCACGGAGTCGGCGGCGTAACCGGCCGCCAGGTACGCCGCGGCCAGGTACGAGGCGACGACGAGGGTGTCCGGGTGGCCCGGCACCAGCTTGTTGTCGCAGTGCACGGCGAGCTCGCGCCAGTGCTCGACGGCCGGCCCGGCCATCCGGGCCTCGTCCAGGCTCCGCCCGGCGCGCTGCAGCAGCGGGTGACACCCGTCGGCCCACAGCACGTCGGTGGCGGCGACGGCCAGGCTGGCCGCGTTCGCGCGCAGGCTGGCCGCGGTCCACGAGTGCGACTCGTCGATCGGCCACGCCTCGAGCAGCGCGGTCGCGGCGGTCCGCGCCGCCACGTCCTGGAACGAGCCCGGGGCCGCGAGCCTGATCGCCGCCTGCACCACCGAGTTCATCGCGATCGTCGGCGGCGACTCGGCCCGGTTGACGGTGATAAGGCCGGCCCGCTCGATGGCGACCAGCGCGTCCCAGGCGGGCTTGGGGTCGACCGCCGAAGAAAACGGCGTCAGCGTCCCGCCCAGGTAGCTGAGCACCGCCGAGGTAGTCAGCACCGTCCCGGGGATGCCGTGGCCGTCGAGCAGGGCGATGAGGACGAGCATGCGCCGGACCGAGTCGCCGCGCAGCAGCGACTCCGCCTGTCCGAGCGATAGCGTCCAGGTGACCGCGGCCGCCGAGGACACCTCCCCCGCCGCGACCCCGATCTGCTGCCGCCTGCGGGCGAAATAGTCCCGGTAGTCCCGGCAGGCCAGGGTGGAGTTCGCGACCACGGAGGCGGCCTGGGCCAGCGCAAGCGGCTCGCGGCCGAGGGCCTCGATGAGGTCGATGGCGCCCTGGCGCTGCGCCGGGTTCACGCTGAGCCGCTCGGTGAGGCAGTTCAGGGCCTCGCGGACGCTGAAGAAGCCGACCGGGGCCAGCTGGACCCCGCGCCGGACCGCGGCCACGCCGGACTCGGAGCTTGTGAGCAGCAGCCGGCCCGCGGGCCCCTCCGGCCACAGGCCGTCCAGGTCGGCCGACGGCGGCAGGTCGTCGAGCACCACGAGCCACGGCTGGCTGGTCGAACCCAGCCAGCTGACGAAGCGCGCCGCGACCGATTCTGCCGTGCCGGTCGGCTCAATGCCGGTGGCCGTCACCGACGCCTGCACGTAGCCGGATAGCACGGCAGCCCGGCTGGTGGCGGTGATCCAGACGAGCGCATCGATCGCGCCTGATCGCCACAGGGATTCGGCCAGGATCACGGCGATCTGGGTCTTGCCGCACGCACCCAGCCAGTTCTGCGGACCCTCGGCGAAGGCCGAGCCCGGCACGAGCGCCACCGCAGAACCAGGGACGAGCGCATCGACGATGCCGCGGGCGGTGTCAGGCCGATCGGTAAACCCGTCGGCGAGCCGAGGCACCTCGCCCACGCGAAAACGCCGTGGCGTCTGTCCGGTCGACTCTCCCCCTGGCGGCACCACTGCCCGTTAGCCCGATCTATTCATCTTGTGTCGAAACCTTCCTCCCACTGATTAACCCATAACACGCGGAGGTTCAGGCACGGGAGTTCTTGTCCATATCGGGATGTTCGTTTGACATGATCATTATGCACGTGCACCACGCTCAGATGCACGTGCTACTTGGCGGCGGGATGCGCGTTTTACTGGGGGTTTACCGCCGATTACGGGGGGTCCGCTTGCTGTGCCTGCTTACCGGGGCCTGCTTACCGGGGCCTGGTTACTGGGGATCGGCCACCGAGGCGAGCAGCGCGGCGCGGGCCTGAGCCACGGCGGCCAGCATGGCGCCGCGCAGTACCGGCTCGTCCGGAACGCCGGTCGGCACCACGCGCGGGCGCGCCGGGCAGATGCCGGCCACGTCGGCCGCCACCCTGGCCGCCAGCGCGGCGCCGCCGGCCCGGCCCACCTCGCCGCCGAGCACCACCAGTCCCGGGTCGAGCACCACGCAGACCGAGGCGACGCCGACCGCGACCCGGTGGGCGAGTTCGTCGAGGAACGCCTCGGAGCCGACTATGGCGGCCTGGACGGCCTCGGCCGGGGTGGCGGCGGCGAAGCCGTACTCGGCGGCAAGCGCGCGCACCGCGCTGCCGCCGGCCAGCGCCTGGAAGCCGCCGCTGGCCGGATGCCTGATGTCGGTGTGCAGCGGGGCGCCGTGCACCGGCAGGTAGCCGATCTCCCCTGCCGCCCCCGCCGTGCCGCGGTGCAGCCGTCCGCCGAGGATCGTGGCCAGGCCGAGACCGCCGCCGATCCAGACAAGGACGAAGTCGTCGGCACCGGCGGCGGCTCCGGCGGCGCGTTCGGCCATCGCGGCCAGGTTCACGTCGTTCTCGATCACGACGGGCTTGTGCAGGACCCCGCGGAGCGCGGCCAGGGCGCCCTCGTGCCACGCGGGCAGGTTCACCGCCAGCCGCGGGTCGCCGGTCTGCGGGTCGACCACGCCCGGGCTGCCGATCACCAGCGCGCTCAGCCTGGCCACCTCGACCCCGGCGCTGGCACAGGCCCGCTCGACCGCGCCGCGGACCAGTTCCACCGGGTCGTCGGCGCCGTTGGGATCCAGGCTCGCCTCCGCGACCCGGCGCCCCGTGACGTCCGCCACCGCGGCGCTGACCAGATCGGACTCCATGTAGAGCCCGGCGACGTAGGCGCTGGAGGGCACCACCGAGTACAGCGCGGCGTTCGGGCCGCGGCCCCCGGCCTGCTCCCCCGCGATCGCGACAAGGCCGCGTTCCTCCAGCCTGGTCAGCATCTGCGACACGGTGACCTTGGACACCCCGGTGTGCTCGCTGATCTGGGATCTGGTGAGCAGCTCACCGCCGAGCAGCAGGTCGAGCGCGGCCCTGTCGTTCAGCTCGCGCAGCAGGCTCGGCGTGCCCGGGCGACTCCGCGTGTCCTGGTTATGCTGCATCGCGCTCCCCCTGGTCCCCTTCTGTCACGTCGTGGCCGCGGCCCTGGTCTCGATCCGGCAACGGGGCCTATCTTATAGGAAAGTTTCCTGTTAGTTTCTGTCTACGGCTAGTCATAGTTTCAATGCCGAGTTCACCATCTGGAAGGAGAGCTAGCAGTGGGACTCAGGAAAACACCCGCCGCGATCGCCGCACTCGGCGCGGCGGCGGCACTCGCGATAGCGGGCTGCAGCTCAAGCGGCTCGTCGAACGGCGCGTCGACCGGTACCGCGGCCTCGTCGGCTCCCGCGCAGCTGACCGTTTGGCGGATGGGCGCGTCCGTGCCGTCCGAGGTCACCTGGATGAACGGGGTCGTGGCCCAGTTCCATAAGCAGTTCCCGGCCTACGCCAAGACCAAGGTCAACGTGGTGTGGGTGCCGTGGACCGACAACACCGCCGACTGGAACAACGCCCTGGCCAGCGGGAAGAACGCACCGGACATCACCGAGCTCGGCAACACCGAGACGCCCACTGAGGCCACGGTCGGCGCGCTCGCCAACATCTCAAGCTTCGTGAACTCGTGGTCGGGCAAGCCCGACCTGGTCTCCGGCATGCTCGCGAACGACACGCAGAACGGCGACATCTACGGGGTGCCGTGGTTCGGCGGCGTGCGCGGCATCTGGTACCGGACCGACCAGTTCACGGCGGCCGGCATCACCAGCGCGCCGACCACCTGGGCCGAGCTCGTCACCGACGCGCAGAAGCTGATGGCGAAGTTCCCCGGCACCTACGGGCTCGGCGCGCCGAGCAACGACACCGACGCCGTCGCCAGCTTCATCTGGGGCGCCGGCGGCCAGATCGCCACGGAAAGCAACGGGACGTGGGCGGGCGACCTGACCTCGCCCGCCAGCGAGGCGGGCATCAAGTTCTACGTCGACCTCTACCTCACCGACCACGTCTCCCCCGCGAAGTACGTCGGCGAGACCGAGCTCGGCAACATCGGCGCGACCTCAGGCGGCCCGAACGAGGACTTCGCGCTCGGCAAGCTCGACATGTACATCGACGGCCCGTGGGCCTCGGCCAACTTCCCGGCGAACGCGGTGGGCAAGTCGGACTGGGCCTCGTTCCCGATCCCGAGCGAGACCGGCCCCAACCCGGCTCCGGCCTTCGCGGGCGGGTCCGACCTGGGCATCTTCGCCACGAGCAAGTACAAGACAGCCGACTGGGACCTGATCCAGGTGATGGACAGCCAGGACAACGCCACCTCGTTCGCCAACCTGCAGGGGTTCTTCCCGCCGTATACCTCGGAGCTGACCGGCGGCGCCTATTCGAGCAGCCAGCTCATGTCCGGTTTCGCCAAGGCGGCCTCGAACACGCAGATCTCCCCGCTGAACGCCAAGAACTGGTCGACCGCGGACTCCACCGATTACGTCATCCCGACGATGATCAAGGCGCTGATGAAGGGCGCGCCGTTCGCCGCGACGGTAGCCAAGGCCAACACCGAACTAGCGAGCGTCCTCAACACGGGCAACGAGAGCTGACGAGCCTAGTCTGCCAATGGTGAGAACCGTTCCCGGGCCGCCGGGGAGGGTCGACGCGTCGTCCTCCCCGGCCGTGCCGCCCGCTGCCGTTTCGCGCGGCTCGTTCCTGCGGCGCCATCGCCTCGTTCCGTACGCCCTGCTGCTGCCGTCCGCGGTCGTGATCGGCGGCCTGGTGCTGTGGCCCGCCGTCCAGATCGGGATCTACTCGTTCCAGGACTACGGGCTGCAGCAGGTGACCGGGGCGGCCGCGACCCAGTGGGTGGGCGCGGCCAACTACTCCGCGATCCTGTCCGACCCGGAGTTCTGGCTGTCGCTGCGGATCAGCCTGTTGTTCGCCGCCGTTGTGGTGCCGCTGACCCTTGTGACGGGCACCCTGGTCGGGCTGCTGCTGCACCGGCTCGGCCGCCGGATGGCCACCTTCGTGTCCGGCGCCGCGCTGCTCGCGTGGGCGACCCCGGCGGTCTCGGCCGGCGTCATCTTCGTCTGGCTGGCCGACCCTGACGGCGGGATCGTCGACTGGACGCTGAGCCGGCTGCCGCACTGGCTGGGCGGCGGCGCGCACTGGGCCGGCTTCAGCTGGACGAACGCCGCGCTGCCCGCCTACACGCTGCTGACGGTGCTGGTGCTGTGGCAGAGCTTCCCGTTCATCGCCGTCACCGTGCTCGCCGGGCTGAAGACCATCCCGGTGGAGCTGCACGAGTCCGCAAGGGTCGACGGCGGCGGGTCCTGGCGGGTCTTCTGGCGGGTGACCTACCCGCTGCTCAAGCCGATCTTCCTGGTACTTCTGCTGCTGTCGATCATCTGGGACTTCGGCGTGTTCACGCAGGTGTACATCGTCATCGGGGAACTCGGCAACCGGGACGAGTACAACCTGGGCATCTACGCCTACGACCGGGCGTTCAGCGGGCTGCCCAGCTACGGCGGGGCGTCCGCGCTCGCCTTCATCCTCACGATCGTTCTGCTCATCATCACGGTCGGGTACGTCCGTGCGTCGGTCAGGCAGGGGGCGGTGCGATGAGTGCTGTGTCTCGGTCCCAGTCCGTGCCTCAGTCCGTGCCTCAGTCCGTGCCCCGGCCCCGGTCCCGGTCCCGGTCTCGGCGGGTGCGGCGGGCGGGGTGGAACGGGCTCGGGGTGCTCGTCGCCCTGGTGACCCTGTTTCCGATCTTCTGGATGGTGTCCACCGCGTTCAAGCCCGCGACGGAGATCTACTCGCTGACGCCGCGGCCGCTGCCCGCCCACCCGACGCTGGCGAACTTCCGCACGGTCATCGACGGCAGCGTGATCGGCATACCGTACTGGAACTTCTTGAAGAACAGCCTGTTCGTCACCCTGGTCTCGGTCGCGGCGTCGTCGCTGATCGCCATGCTCGCGGCGATCGCTCTTGCCAGGTTCAGGTTCAGGTTCCGCACCTCGTACCTGATCATGCTGCTGATCGTGCAGATGCTGCCGCAGCAGGCGCTGGTGATCGCGCTGTTCCTGGACTTCCGGCGGCTCAACCTGCTGGACAGCCTGGTCGGGCTGATCCTGGTGTACACGGCGTTCGCGCTGCCTGTCACGATCTGGATGCTGCGCAACTTCGTGGCGGCGGTGCCGCGGGAGATGGAGGAGGCCGCGGCGATCGACGGCGCAGGGCCGGTCCGGGTCTTCTTCCGGATCCTGCTGCCGCTTGTGGCCCCCGGCCTGGTGGCGACGAGCGTGTTCGCGTTCATCTTCGCGTGGAACGAGTTCGTGTTCGCGCTCACGTTCCTCGGCACCGACACGGCCAAGTACACGCTGCCCATCTACGTTCAGTACTTCTACGGCCGGGGCTCAGTGGACTGGGGAGGCATCATGGCCGCCTCGACCCTGTTCACCATCCCGGTGATGGTCTTCTTCCTGATCGTGCAGCGCCGCATGATCACCGGGCTGGTCGCCGGGGCGGTGAAGGGGTGAGCCAGGATCCGTTCCTCGACCTGTTCCTCGACCCGGGCCTCGACCCGGGCCTCGACCCGGGCCTCGCCCGGCTGGCCGACGCGATCCTCATCCCGCCGTTCCCCGGAACCACCGCACCGCGGTGGATCCTCGACGCGCTCGGCCGCGGGCTGGCAGGGGTCACGCTGTTCGGCCAGAACATCGCGGATCCGGACCAGCTGGCCGCGCTGACCGCTGCGTTGCGTTCCGCCGCGGCCCCGGATCCGGTGATCGCGATCGACGAGGAGGGCGGCGACGTCACCCGGGTGGCCTTTTCATCCGGCAGTCCCTATCCGGGCAACGCCGCGCTCGGCGCGGTGGACGACATGGCGCTGACCGAGGCGGTCTACCGGGCGATGGGCGGCGACCTGGCCGCGCTCGGGATCAACATCGATCTCGCGCCGTGTGCCGACGTGCTCGGTGCGGCGGACAGCCCGGCCGTCGGCACCCGGTCGTTCGGCCCGGACGCGGACCTGGTGGCGCGGCACACCGCGGCCGCCGTGGCCGGCCTGCAGGGGGCCGGGGTGGCAGCCTGCGTCAAGCACTTCCCCGGCCACGGCAGGACGCGGACCGACACGCACCAGGCGATCGCCACCATCGAGGGCAGCCTGGAGGACCTGCGGCGGTGCGACCTGCCGCCGTTCGCGGCCGCGATCAGGGCGGGCGCGATCGCCATCATGCCCAGCCACCTGCGGGTGCCCGAGCTCACCGGCGACCTGCCGGCGTCGGTGTCGAGCGCCGCCATCACCGGCCTGCTGCGCGGCGAACTCGGGTTCACCGGGGTGATCGTCTCCGACGCGCTCGAGATGCGGGCGCTGCGGGACACGTTCGGCATACCACGGGCGGCGGCGCTTGCGGTGGCGGCAGGCACCGACCTGCTGTGCCTGGGCCGGGACGGCCACGAGGAGGACTACCTGGCGGTGCGCGCGGCCCTGGTCGCGGCGGTCGGGGACGGGACGATCGCGGGCGCGCGGCTGGAAGAGGCCGCCGACCGGGTCGCGCGCCTGCGCGGGGGCCTGGCGCGCGCCCGGCCGGTCCCGCCGGTCCCCCGGGTCCCGTTGGCCTCGCCGGCAGCGGATGGCGTGGCGCTCGGCCTCGCCGCAGCCAGGCGGGCCGTGCGGAGGTCAGGACCGCCTCCCGTGGTCAGTGACCCGCTGATCATCGAGGTCGAACCGCCGGAGAACATCGCGGCGGGGCGGTTCAGCTGGGGACTTGATCCGTGGGCGCCGGTACGCCGGGTGTACGGCCCGGCCGCGCGCGCCGCCGGGATCCTGGAGGCCTCGGTCGGCCGCTCGCTGGTTGTCGTGGTGCGTGACGCGCACCGTGACGACACCAGGTCCCTGCTCGGCACCCTGCTGGACGCGCGGCCCGACATGGTCCTGGTCGAGATGGGCCTGCCGCTGTGGCACCCGCCTGCCGGCACCTGTTACCTCGCCACCTTCGGCGCGTCCCGGGCCAGCGCGCAGGCCGTCGCCGAGATCCTCGGGCTGGCTACGCCGGCGGGCTGAGGTTGTCCAGCAGGTTGATGTCCCAGGTCATGATCACGTACCCGGCGAAGTCATAGGTCTGCTCCGGCGGGCCGAAGGTGGCGTTGACCTGGCTGTCCGTGATATCGTCCAGCGGGCCTGGCGCGGCGAGCAGCACGACGAAGTTGGCGTCGTGGGTCTGCGGGTCATACCACGATTGCTTGAACCCTGAGGGGCCTGGGTACGCGTCGCCGCCTGACCAGGTCACCGGCAGCAGGTCCACGGCGCCGCGGCTGGCCAGGGTGGTGGTATTGGCCAGCCCGTAGTCGGTCAGGCCGTAGCTGAGGTGATGCGCGGTGAGCCAGTCCGCCAGGTTCTGGCCGTCGGCGGGGGCGCCAGGTTGCGCGGCCGTAAAGCCCAGCGCCGCCAGGTAGCAGGCCAGGACGGCCGACATGGCCGGAACCAGGCGCGCCCTCATCATCGGGCGGGCCAGCGTCCGTCCGGCCAGCACCGCGCCGCCGACCAGCACGCCCGCCAGGTACCTGGCGCTGTAGTAGGTGAGCGGTATCGTGCTCATCACGTAGGCGGCCATGGTGAGCACGATGCTGGTGGCCAGGACCTGGTCGACGAGGTCGCCGGGGAAGAACCGCCTGATCACCCGCCACAGTGCCCAGGCAGCCAGGATGAGGCCGATCAGGTGCAAGAACGCGATGGCCGCGGCCAGCCCGACGGAAGGCATCCCGAGGAAGTCGGCCCCGTACAGCCCGAGCACGCCCTCGGCAAGCAGCCACAGGTGGCCAGGCAGCTGGTCGGCTGTGGCCAGCCCGGTCGGGACATTCAGCACCGAGTACCCGATCAGCTTGACCGCGAACCCTGAGATCACGGCCGATAGGGCGGCCGCCGCGATCAGGGAGAGGTCGAACCACGCCGACCGCAGCGGCTCGCGGAGTTGCACCAGAGCCCGGTACGAGCGCGCGATGGCCACGGCGGCCAGCGGCACCGCCGCGACCAGCAGGGCAAAGCTGTCGGCCACCTCGGTCCATGCCAGCATCACCGTGACCACGACCGGCACGTACCAGCGACGCGGCGCGCGGTCGAGCACCAGCCACGTGGCAAGCAGCGGCACCTGCGTGCCGACGTGGTCCGGCTGGGAGACCAGGATGAACACGCCGGGACCGAGCTGCGGCGCGATCATGATCCCGGCCGCGACCAGCGCGCGCAGCACGCCCTCGCGTCCCCTCGCACGCCCCCGCGCGAGCAGCCCGGCCAGCAGGACGAGCAGCGTATAGGTGATCGCCGCCGATATGTGCAGCACGTCCGCGTTCAGCCCGCGGATCGCCTCGACGATCACGTACTCGGGTAGTTCGGTTGTGTAAAACGACACGTGTCCGAGCAGCCAGCCGCTCAGCAGCAGGTTGCCGTGCAGCATGTCCCAGGCCTGCAGCGCGTTCGACGCGCCGTCCGAGGCGACCGGGTAGGTGTTGGACACGAACAGGTAGCCGATATAGAGGGCGACCGCCGCCGCCGCCATGCTCCCCGGCCAGGCCAGCCGGGCACGCCACCGCCGCCCGGCGAGTGGCAGGCGGCCGTCTTCCCCGCCCGGTTCGTCTGGCGTCAGCTCGGCATCGGCGAGCGTGACGGGGCCAACCCCCGGCTCGCTCTCCTTCGGCATGGACATGCACCCCGACCCGGTCGATGACGGCCGCTGTGCGCGGCGGATTCCTGAGGCCTGTTCCGGCGGCGGCAACCCCGATGGCGGTTACTTTGCGACGCCATCGTAGCGCCGCCTGGGCACTGCCCGGGGACGTGCGTCGCACAGAGGCAGCGCCGTCGGAACGCTGCTCAGGGACTTGCAGCACAAAAAGTAGCACCGTCGGCACGGACGGCGTCCTCAGTCAATGCGAGAAAAGCGGTGGGGAACGTGCATAATTACGGTCATGCGACTGTCAGCCCGGGCCGACTACGCGCTGCGGGCGGCGATTGAGCTCGCCGCGGCCAGTAGCGGTCATGTGACCGCCGACCAGCTTGCCCGCGCGCAGCAGATACCGGGCAAGTTCCTCGAGACCATCCTCACCCAGCTGCGGCGGGCCGGACTCATCCGCAGTCAGCGCGGACCTGACGGTGGTTTCTGGCTCGCCCGGCCAGCGGCCGAGATATCCCTGGCCGAGATCATCAGGGCCATCGACGGGCAGCTGCTCGGCGTGCGGGGCGAGCGCCCGGAGAACGTCACCTATCCGGGCGTGGCAGAGCCCCTTCAGCAGGTGTGGATCGCGCTGCGCGCTAACGAGCGGGCAGTACTGGAACAGGTCACGCTCGCCGACATCGTGTCTGGCGAGCTCCCCGACATGGTGCGCCACCTGACCGAGAACCCGCGCGCCTGGGTCTGAGGCCTCCGCCGGGCGTTTTTTAAAGGAGCCGGCCGCGGCCCGAGGGCGGTCAGCGGCGGTAGAGCTCGGTCAGCAGGGCTACGGCGGCATGGGTCGAAGGATGCGGGTCGTGCCGCCGCCAGATCATCTGAACGGCGATCGGCGGCCCGTCTCGCAGCGGCCGGAAGACCACGCCGTCGCGCCGGTACTGGGCGGTGGTGCCTTCGGGGGTGATCCCGATGCCACCCCCCGCGGCGATGATCGCCAGCCAGTCGTCGATATCGCGGGTTTCCCTGATCGGCGGGCGCGCGGCTGACGGCCAAAGATCCGGTGTGGTGGTGCCGGTGCGCCTGTCGATCAGCACGGTGCGCTGCGGTATCTCATCCAGCCTGATGGAGCGCCGCCTGGCCCACGGGTCGTCGGCCGAGATAGCACAGTAGCGCCGCTCGTGGCCCACGACGGCGCTGGAGAAGCGGTTGCCGTCGACGGCCGTGCGAAGGACCGCGATGTCGCACAGGCCCTCGGCCAGGCCGCCGGTCGGCGAGTTGGTGCGGATCAGGTGCAGTTCGACGTCCGGGTACCTGGCCGCCCAGCGGCGCTGGAACTCGCGGGTGTGCCGCCCCATGGCCGACCAAGCGTGGCCGATCCGGAGCCTGGTGTGGCCGGTGGTGGCCTCGGCGACCAGGTTGCCGACGGCGGCCAGGACCTGCCGGGCCTGGGCCAGGACGTGCACGCCGGCCGTGGTCGGGGTGATGCTCCTGCTGGTCCGGTGGAGCAGCCTGACGCCGAGGACCCGCTCAAGGGCGATCAGGTTCCGTGACACCGCCGCCTGGGAGATGCCCAGGTCGATGGCCGCGTCGGTGAACGTTCCCGAGTCGACGATCGCCACCAGGCAGCGTAGCTGCCTCAGTTCCAGATCCATGACTAAAGCGTATAGATATCTCGCTGTATGCATTTTGCGTATGCGCCGGGCCGGTCCATGCTCCTGCCATGAGCATCTCGACGACTGAGCAGCGGGCCGACGGGGCAACCACGGCCGGCCGGGGTTCCCGCCGGTTGCCCGGGATCGCGCTGATGACCGGCAGCGCGGCGTCCAATCAGCTCGGCGCGGCCACGGCGGCGCTGGCCTTTCCTGTACTCGGGCCCGCGGGCGTGGTCGCGATACGCCAGTGGGTGGCGGGCGTCGTGCTGCTCACCACGGTTCGGCCGAAGTTCGCCTCGTTCACCTGGCGGCAGTGGCAGCCGGTGCTGGCGCTGGCGCTGATCTTCGCCACGATGAACCTGTCGCTGTACGTGGCCATCGACAGGATCGGCCTGGGCCTGGCGGTGACGCTGGAGTTCCTCGGCCCGCTGGCGGTGGCGCTGCTCGCCTCGCGGCGTGTCGTTGACCTCGGCTGCGCCCTGGTCGCGGGGGCCGCCGTCGTGGTGCTGGCCCGGCCGCAGCCGAGCACCGATTACGCCGGCATCGTCCTTGCCCTGCTCGCGGCCGCCTGCTGGGCCGGGTACATCCTGGTGAACCGGGTGGTGGGGGCCCGGCTGCCGGGTGCCCAGGGACCCGCGGCCGCGGCCGGCCTGTCGGCCCTGCTTTACGTCCCTGTCGGCATCTGGGTCCTGGCCAGCCATCCGGTGACGGGGATCGCGCTGGCCCGCGCGGCCACGGCCGGCGTGCTGTGCTCGGCCGTGCCGATGGTCGCCGACACGCAGGCATTGCGATGGGTCCAGGCCAGGTTCTACGGCGTCTTCATGAGCGTCAACCCGGTGTTCGCGGCGCTGACCGGCCTCGTCGTCCTCGGCCAGGCACTGCAGCCGGCCGACTGGCTGGCGATCGGCGCCATCGTGACCGCGAACGTGGTAGCCGTCAGCACCGGCGGGCAGGCACGCGGGGTCCCGGCCGCAGCAGCACCGGCGGCACGCGGGTCTCGGGCGGGCTAGGGGCCGGCGGTACGCTGACCACCGCGAAAGGTTGCTCCCGGTCTTACCCGTGCGGCGATGGAGGTGGAGATGAGCATCGCGGGCCTTCCCCGCCCGATCGGATACGTGCTCGGCGGCGGAGGGAGCCTGGGCGCGGTGCAGGTGGGGATGCTGCAGGCGCTCGGCGAGCATGACATCGCCCCCGACCTCGTGGCGGGCACCTCGGTCGGGTCGCTCAACGGGGCGGTCGTCGCGCTCAACCCCACCAGCGCGGCTAACCGCCTGTCGCACGCCTGGGCCAAGATCACCCGCGAGCGAGTCTTCCCCGGCGGGCTGCTCACCCAGGCCCGGATCCTGCAGCACACCAAGACCCACCTGTTTCCGGCCACCGGGCTCGCGGCCGTCATCGCCGACTTCATCGGCGCCGACACCACGTTCGGGGACCTGGCGCTGCCGTTCGCCGCGGTCGCCATGGACATCACCACCGCCCGCGCGCACGTCATGCGCGACGGGCCGCTGCAGGCGGCCCTGCTTGCCAGCGCCGCCATCCCTGGCATCTTCCCGCCGGTGCAACTCGGGCCACTGCGGCTCTACGACGGAGGCCTGGTCGCGAACGTCCCGATGCGCCAGGCCCTGGCCATGGGCGCGCGGTCGCTTGTCGTGCTCGACTGCAATTTCCCTGGCCACGTCCCGGGCCCGCCCGCCACGATCGCCGAGGTGCTGTTCTACACCGCGACGGTGACCATGCGCGCCCAGGCGGTCCTCGACGCGCCGCTCGCCGCCGCCGACGTGCCGGTCATCTACCTGCACGGCCCGGAACCGCATCTGGTGTCACCGCTGGATTTCCGGCACACCGGCCTGCTCATCGAGACCTCTTACGAGGCCGCCAGGTCATTCCTCGCCGATCTCCACGTCACCGGGCCGGGGCTCTACGGCTCACCCTGACTGCATGCTGGAACCGAACCGGCGATCACCTGCCGGGGACAGCTGCGGCTGTTAGACGGGCACCATGTCGGTGACGTCGTGTACGTGGCCGGAGGCGGGGCGGAAGCCGGTCTCGTCTTCCGCGAACTCCTGGTCCGGGTCGATCGGGCCGATCTGGGAAATCGGGACGTAGGCCCGCTCTGGGGTTAGCGCCACGCCAGCCTCCGCGGGCACCCGCAGGCCTGGCTCTCTCGGCATGCCGACCATCGCCGGCTCGTGCTGCAGCTCGGCTAGGGCGAAGTTATCGGAGACCTCACGGAATACCTGCGAGAGAGGTGTGCCGAGCGCGCCGCAGATCGCGGCTAGTAGCTCGGACGAGGCTTCCTTCTGGCCGCGCTCTACCTCGGAAAGATAGCCGAGGGACACCCGTGCCGAAGCGGAGACCTCGCGTAGCGTGCGACCCTGCCGCAGGCGAAGCCGGCGCAGCACGTCACCCAGCAGCTGACGGAGCAGAACCATAGTCGCACTCCCTTCCCAAGGCCGAACCGCCTACCCTTCCACCGTACCTGGCATTACGGTAAGTCTGCGAGATCATGTCCCCTCGTGTTCGCTCCCAACGTAACGCTGTAATCAGCGTCTTTCTTCCCCGAGCCTGCCGAGCAGCAAGCCGAGAACTGCCTCTACCGTCAGTGTACGTATCTCCTGCCTGTCGCCGGCTAGTGCCAGCGTGCGAACCACCGTGTCGCCGGCGTCGCTGACCGCGATGTGCACGGTGCCCACCGGCTGCCCGTCGGCGGGGTCAGGTCCGGCAACCCCGGTCGTGGCCAGTCCGTGGCTGGCGCCGAGCCGGGTCCTGACCCCGGCGGCCATCGCGGCGGCCACCGGCGGGTAGACCGCGCCGTGCCTGGCCAGCATCGCGGCGTCGACGCCGAGCAGCGAGGCCTTCAGCTCGGTGGCGTAGGAGACGACTCCGCCGCGGAAGGAGGCGGAGCTGCCGGGTATGTCGGTGAGCGCGGCGGCCAGCAGGCCGCCGGTCAGCGACTCGGCCACCGCGAGGGTGTGGCCCGCAGCCTGCAGCCGGGCGAGGACCCGCTCCGCGAGCTCGCGGGCCACCGCGCCAGCGCATCCCGGGTCCACGGTCATGCCTCCTCGCGGCTGCGTCGGTGCAGCCTTACCGCCTGCAGCACGTAGTCCGCGCCGGTCACCACGGTGACGACTACCGCCGCCGCCAGCACGAGCCCGCGCACGATCCCCGGCGGGCTCAGGCTGCCCGGAAGCACGTACAGGCAGATCGCGATGACCTGCAGCAGGGTCTTCAGCTTGCCGCCGCGGCTGGCCGCGATCACCCCCCGGCGGATCACCCAGAACCGCAGCGCGGTCACGCCGATCTCGCGGAACATGATCACCCCGGTGACCCACCACGGCAGTTCGCCGAGGGCGGACAGGCAGATCAGGGCGGCCCCGGTCAGGGCCTTGTCCGCGACCGGATCGGCGATCTTGCCGAAGTCGGTGACCAGGCCGCGGCTGCGGGCGAGCCGGCCGTCGAGCAGGTCGGTGAACGACGCGACGCAGAATGCGGCGAGCGCGGTGAGCCGCCAGGCCGTTCCCCCGGCGAGCAGGCAGGCCACGAAGACGGGGACGAGCAGAATGCGGAGCAGCGTGAGCCCGTTGGCAACGTTGACGAGCCCGGGCTGGTCGGTCACCGCCGAACCGGCTGGATTGCGTCAGCCGTCAGGTCCACTCCGTCCGAACTCTGCACCCGGGCGCGGACCATGTCCCCCGCCGCGAGCGGCCGCTTCGCCCGGACCGTGGTCACCCCGTCCACCTCTGGCGCCTGGTGGGCCGCGCGGCCCTCGAACAGGCCGTCGCCGGATTCGGCCTCGATCAGCACGTCGACGGTCTCGTCCACCCGGTCCGCGGCCCGCTGGGCCATTAGCTCCTCGGCCAGGTCGGCGAAGTCCTCCACCCGGCGGGAGATCTCCTTGGCCTCAAGCTGGCCGCCCAGGCCGGCGGCCTCGGTGCCGTCCTCGTCGGAGTAGCCGAAGATGCCGATGGCGTCCAGCCTGGCGTCGGCGAGGAAAAGCTCCAGCTCCTTCAGGTCGGCCGCGGTCTCGCCAGGGAACCCGACGATGAAGTTGGACCGGACGCCGGCCTCCGGGCTCTTGGCCCTGATCTGGTCGAGCAGGGCTCCGAAGCGCTCGCGGTCGCCGAAGCGCCGCATCGCGCGCAGCACCCGCCCGCTGGCGTGCTGGAACGACAGGTCGAAGTAGGGGGCCACTCCCGGCGTGGAGGCGATCACGTCGACGAGCCCCGGCCGCAGTTCGGCGGGCTGCAGGTAGCTGATCCTGACCCGCTCGATGCCCTCGGTCGCGGCCAGGTCCGGCAGCACCTCCTCGAGCAGCCGCAGGTTCCCCAGGTCCTTGCCGTAGGAGGTCGAGTTCTCGCTGACCAGCAGCAGTTCGCGGACGCCGCTGGCGGCGAGCCAGCGGGCCTCGGCCAGGATCTCGGTCGGCCTGCGGGAGACGAACGCGCCGCGGAACGACGGGATCGCGCAGAACGTACAGCGCCGGTCGCACCCGGAGGCGATCTTCAGCGGCGCTACCACGCCGCCGGAAAGCCGGCGCCGGAACACGCCGCTCGCCGGGGCCGCCGACCCCACCCACGGCGCCACCGCGCCCAGGTCGCGAGGCGCAAGGCCATCGTGGGGCGTGAGGTCGCCGTGGGGCGCAAGCTGAGGGTGGGGCGCGGATGGTACGCCGGGCGCGGATGGTACGCCGGGCGCGGATGGTACGCCGGGCGCGGATGGTACGCCGGGCGCGGATGGTACGCCGGGCGCGAGGCTGGAGACGGGCGGGTGGCCGGCGCGGGACGCCTGGCGGGCGGCGGGGGTGATGGGGAGGAGCTTGCGGCGGTCTCGCGCGGTGTGCGCGGGGCGGCGCTTTCCGGCCAGCACGTCGTCCAGGCGCGCGCCGATGTCGCCGTAGTCGTCGAAGCTGAGGATCTGCGCCTCGGGCAGTTCGGCGGCAAGGTCGGCGCCGTACCGCTCGGCCAGGCAGCCGACCGCGGCGACCTTCACGCCGGAGTCGGCGGCGGACAGCAGCTCGTCGATGGACTCCTGCTTGGCCGCCTGGATGAAGCCGCAGGTGTTCACCAGCACCACGCTGGCCTCATCGGCGGAGGTCAGATCCCAGCCGGAGGCGGTCAGCCGGGCCGCGAGCTCCTCGGAATCGACCTCGTTCCGAGCGCAGCCAAGCGTGACCAGGCTGACCGTCCGCGGCGCAGACCCCGCAGACTCGGCGGACCCTGCAGGCCCCGAACTACTAGACACACCGAGAGCCTACGCGACACGGCTCACCGCCTGGCCAGGCGGCAGGCGACCGGAGCTAGCTGGGCTGGGTCGCCGGGGCGAAGCTGAGCGTGACCGGACTACCGCCCTTGGTATTCACCGAACTCGGCGGCTCCGCCTTCCCGTTCACGGTGAGATCGACCCCGCCGGGATTGCCCAGGCGCATCTGCACCGCCACCTTCTCGGTCCAGGTCATCGACGTGCCGGCCTGGAGCGTGCCCATGTAGAGCTGCGACCCGTCGCTGCTGCTCGTCAGCAGCACCCAGCAATTCTCCACGGCGGTGAGCTGGATCACCACGCCGTCGGCGCTTGGCGTGACGGAGATCGTGGGCGACGGATGCGGCTGGGACGTCGGACCGGTCGTGTCGTGCGGCGAGGTGGTCGCCCCGGCCGCGGCGCGGCCGGAATGGTCGTGCGACGACACGTAGCGGTACGAGCTGTACCCGATGATGGCGAGCAGCACCACGACCACGATCAGGCTGAGGCTGGGCGAGCGCCGCTCGCGCATCCTGATCGGCCTGGAGGGCTCGAACACGTCGGCCGCCCGCATCGCGTGCGGCGGGCCGTGCTCGGCGTCGTACTCCCTGATCAGCGGGCCAGGGTCGGCTCCCACGGCCTCGGCGATGTTGCGGATGTGACCGCGGGCGTAGAAGTCGCCACCGCACGCGGAGAAGTCGTTCTGCTCGATGCCCCGGATGATCGACTCCCTGATCCGGGTCTGCAGGCTGACCTGCGTAATGGTGAGACCGGCCTGGCGGCGCGCGGTTGCCAGGGAATCACCGATGCTCACGCTGCGCCTCCACCTGGACTCGTCGCCACGGCCTTCCCCTGGGGTGGGGAAACCATCACCAAGTGTAGACAGTAAGCACGCGAGAATGCCCCGTACGGACGGCCGGTTGGCGGCGATTGCGGTTACCCGCCGCGCAGCATGTTCAGCGTCTCCTCGAGGTCCTCGGGCCTGACCAACACGTCGCGCGCCTTTGAGCCCTCGCTTGGCCCGACGATGTTACGGCTTTCCAGCAGGTCCATCAGCCGGCCCGCCTTCGCGAACCCGACCCGCAGCTTGCGCTGCAGCATCGAGGTCGAGCCGAACTGGGTCGAGATGACCAGTTCCGCCGCGTTCAAGAGGTCTTGCAGGTCATCGCCGATGTCGGAGTCGATCTCCCGGGAGCGCTCGGGCGCCGCCGCGACGTCCTCGCGGTAGGTGGGCTCGGCCTGCTTCTTGCAGTGCGCGACGATGTCGCGGATCTCCTTCTCCGACACGAAGGCGTTCTGCAGCCGGATCGGCTTGGACGCCCCCATCGGGAGGAACAGCGCGTCGCCCTGTCCGACCAGCTTCTCCGCGCCCGGCTGGTCCAGGATGACCCGGGAGTCCATCAGGCTGGAGGTGGAGAACGCCAGCCGGGACGGCACGTTGGCCTTGATCAGCCCGGTCACCACGTCCACGCTCGGCCGCTGGGTGGCGAGCACCAGGTGGATGCCGGCCGCCCTGGCCAGCTGGGTGATCCGGACCACGGAGTCTTCTACGTCGCGGGGGGCCACCATCATCAGGTCCGCGAGCTCGTCCACGATCACCAGCAGGTACGGGTAGGGCAGGTAGACCCGCTCGCTGCCGGGCGGCGTCGTCAGGCGGCCGGCCCGCACCGCCTTGTTGAAGTCGTCCACGTGCCGGAACCCGCTGGCGGCCAGGTCGTCGTAGCGGCGCTCCATCTCGCCGACGACCCAGTCCAGCGCCTCGGCCGCCTTCTTCGGGTTGGTGATGATCGGCGTGATCAGGTGCGGGATGCCGTCGTAGATGGTCAGCTCGACCCGCTTGGGGTCGATCAGGATCATCCGCACCTC
>Ga0209169_10000239_pt1 | contig 32948 bp, 29 predicted proteins | sample HubBroMetageWRM4_FD_188346 | JGI IMG/M metagenome (GOLD analysis project Ga0209169, IMG submission 188346) | Warmed soil microbial communities from the Hubbard Brook experimental Forest, New Hampshire - Hubbard Brook CCASE Soil Metagenome WRM 4... | ecosystem: Environmental > Terrestrial > Soil...
CCAACGCTTAGGATTGCCGCGCGGCTCTGCGGTAGTGGCGGCAGTGGGTGCGACCTTCGTATTAGGCGAAGGCATCCATCCTGGCAGGATCGCGCAATAAGACCGCGCAGTAGCCTCACCGTTTGGACGCGCGTTTCGACGCACTCTTCTTCTTGGTCCCGGTTGCCTTACTCCGCGTATTCTTTTCCACTCTCTTCGTCCACGCCGTACGCAGAGCGCCAGTCAGCACGTCCTCGTTCGCATTCGCGAGGACAATGTGGGTCGCTCCCATCCGTCCCCATCCGCCATGAACGGGCAGGAAAACTTCCGGCAACTCTCGCACAAATTCCGCCTGCTGCTCGGGCGTAAGCATCAAGTTGCCGTAGCCATCTTTCTGCGAGGCCAGGGTGGCGAAGATCCTGCCGCCCACGCGGAAGTCAACCGCGCCCATGTGCGAACCTTCTTCTGCTCCTTCGAAGCTCAGTGCAATCCGCCGGAAATCTGCTACCTTCATCACGAATCACTCCAACTCATCATCGCTCTGGAGCCGACTTACGCCCGCCCGGCAAACTCCCTGTTCTCCGTCGATACTTTCACTTTTTCCCCTTCTTTGATGAAGAGCGGGACGCGGATCTCCAGTCCCGTCTCTAGCCGGGCTGTCTTGGTCACGCTGCCGCTCGACGAGTCGCCCCGTAGCCCAGGTTCTGTATAGGAAACGTTTAACTCAACGAATATTGGAAGCTCTAAACCGATGGGATTACCATTGTATTTGCGCAACTGAATCAATGCGCCTTCGATCAGGAAATCCAACGCATTCCCGACCATCTCACCAGTCAGGGTGAGGGTCTCATAGCTTTCCTGGTCCAGAAAATGAGAACCGTCGCCATCGCTGTACAGATAGGAGGCGTCGACGTACTGTAGGTCCGGCTCCCTGAACTTATCGCTCGCCTTGAATGTCTTCTCGAAGACCGCGTTAGTGAGAAGATTGCGCATCTTCAGACGCACCAAGGTCTGCCCACCGCGGGCAGTGGGTGTGTTCACCTCTGCTTCCAGACAGTAGTACGGAGCATTTTCAAACTCAAACAATGCCTTGCGTTTTACATCAATCGCATCAATTAGGGCGGCCATTAATTCCTCAAAGAAAGGGTTGGTACCGAAAGCAAATTCGGACTTGGTCCAAATTCACCTCCAGTATAAGGTGAAGGGCTCATCCGAGGAGAGGGCTTTGGCGCGTTGTCCAGTGGTTTTTGGTGGAACGGCGATTTTTCGCCAATTGACCACACCTAGGAACAGTCATTTGGTCTTGTCCACTACCTTTGACACGTTTTGTGCCAGCAATTTCTCGAACGTCTGACGCTGCGATATGTCCTGAAACACACGCTTGGGGATGACCGTAAATTGCTCGGAGCCGTAGTAGAGGATAAACGAGTACGCGTCAATCAAGGCGCTCGTGTACATGCTCCATTTGAGGTCGGAATCGATGTGCGCGGTCTGAAAGTGAATTCCTTGTGGCGAAAAGCTCAACGAGTAGTCGTCGCGGAACTTGGGCTCACGGCGAAATGCGACGGTCGGGATGACGGCAAAGGCAGCGACCAGCATTAGTGCGAAGATACCTAACACGCATAGGAGTGTGATTCCGAATCCTTGCGAGCCTGACCGCCATTCGTAAGCACCGATGGCAACACCCCCTACAATGACCGCTATATCGAGGGGCAACCGAAGGCGCGAAGCATAATGAGCGCGGATGGCTCGGACGTAGTCCTGCTGAACATAGCGAAATGAGAGATTCACTGTATCCATACGCGCATCATCATAACTGTTGTTAACAGGCATTTTCACTCAGAACTTCGGTCAATCAGCGCAATCACAATTGTGCTGATCTTTCGGGCGCTGTGCCCAGCATGGTATGTTGACTATTCATCAAGCGGACACTCATCCTTCGCCCATGTCGCGAAGTGATAGGACCGCTAGAACTTTTCCAGCATCTGATAAATCCATGATACGGTCCTTCAAAGGCGTCACTCCCCAATTCCCCGAAACTGCCTACATCGACGACTCCGCCCAACTCATCGGCGACGTCATCGTCGGCGAACATTCCAGCGTCTGGATGAACGCCGTCCTCCGCGGCGATGTCCACCAGATTCGCGTTGGTCACTATTCCAATATTCAGGACAACTGCGTCCTGCACGGCATGAAGGAGGAATATGGCGTCCACCTTGGCGACTACGTCACCGTGGGCCATGCCGCCATTCTCCATGGCTGCACCATCGAGGCACGCTGCCTCATTGGCATGGGTAGCATCATTCTCAACGGAGCCGTCATCGGGTCCGGCTCCATCATCGCCGCCGGTACACTGATTCCCGAAAAAACTATCGTTGAACCGTATTCTCTTTGGATGGGCTCGCCAGGAAAATTCCGGCGCCGTCTGGATGAAAACGACCAGGCGACAATTCTCCGCTACGCCGAAAATTATCTGGGGTATAAGAAGTCGTATTTGCTGGAGAGAAAAGGCTCTTAGCTTTTGGCTTTTGGCTATTAGTTAGGGAATCTTCTCGGAACCGGCGCAGTGGCCTGCGCCTCTACCAACTCGGGACCCGATTCTTGAAGCTAGACGCCGCTCCCAGCCCGTTCATAGTCGCACCGATCAGCAGGACCGTGCGCGCCAAGCGGTCGCGGTTTCTCCGGTGCAGCATATAAGAAGCGGCGATTTCAGCTCCAAACAGAGTCGCCATGGCCGCTACCTGCACCGCCTGGGTATGCACAAAAGGACGGGCTATCGGATCGTATTCCTCGCCGCCTCCATCGAGGTTTTTCCGCGTCGCAAAACTATCGGCCGTCTTCGCCGCGCCGTCGAGCGCTACCAGCGCGATTGTAGCCGGAGTCCAAAAACGTGGGGCTGCCACGTCTACGCGGGTTGTATATGGATGCGCCGCAAAAGCATATTGGGCCTGCTGCGCGCACAATGAGACTGACATCATAACGCTTACAAACAACAAAACCATCTTGGCCATTTTCATGTGGAAAACGGGCACGCGCACGCGCCCTCACATGCTCATCGGAAGGCCACTGAAAATCTTGATCTCCAAAGGACGTACCGCAGTTGAGGAGCGCCAACGAACATCGTCTCCTGCTAGATTTGCCCCGAGCAGCGACGTTCTGTCAGCCTAGTTGGATGTTGCTGGAGGAATCTCGGGAACAACGCCGGTCGGATAACCAATCAAATATGTGATCGGGACTAGCCCGGTAGAAAGCACTCCGGTTTCCCACTGATATTGATCTTCGCTACCCAGACCGCCTACCATTTCACGCAATTCCACTGGGCGATAAGTTCTAAGGCAAGACACAACTCCATCAAACGTCAGGACCAGCGGAATAATCGGAATCAAGTAAGTCCAGAGTAGCCGTGACCATCGGAACGGACGGATCCAAACACTGCAGACAGACAACAAGAAAACGTATGCGAACACTATGCCCATAGTTGCAGGAGTCCGCTGCGAGATTTCAAATATACCAATGCCTTCGCCCGCCTCCACCGCATTGCGAAGTATGGCGCAGGCGTCTTTGGGCGAAAAATGATGGAACGAAGTGAACATCGTTCGCATCCCTTTTAATTCCGCGGGAACTTTCATTGCATCCACCGAGCCGGGATAGAAAGCGATGCGATCCTCGGAAGCAGCGCTCACAGCTTCCAACGCCGGAGTGTTTGGATATTTATCCGTGAGCCAGACTCGAATCCCCGGAGACTCAAGCGTGCGCGAGAGCTTTGCCCAAGGTCCTCCGCCACCGGAACACATATCGACAACCGATCTACCGACTTCCGATTGGTCACCGGACGCTCCATTTCCTGTTGAATCCAGCGCGCGTTGAAGCAGCGGAGCCACGGTCCCATACAACCCCGACAGATTCACCCCAAACTGGAGAGCATCGGTAACCCCGTCTCGTAGAGCCGAAGGGCACCACCGCTGTTCGTGAATCTCGATAAACTGTAAGCGACGCATGCGATTTTGGACTGCTGAGTAGTATCACGGCGAGAACGTTTCGTCCAACTGTCAGATCGGTAACTCGACCAAAACCATAGATTCAACGTTAAACTAATAACATTAAACTGATAGGGCACCATAGCGATCGAATGAAAGCCTCGACTGGCGATTAACGATCAGCGACTCACGACCGACGACTAATGACCAACAACCAATGATCAAATCCCCTCGAGGAACCCGCGACCTACTCCCGCCTGATACCGCGCTCTGGAACTACGTCGAAGCCACTGTGCGGGACGTCTTCCGCGCCTACAACTTCCACGAAATCCGCACTCCTATCTTCGAATCCACTGAATTGTTCGCTCGAGGCGTTGGCGAAGAGACGGATGTTGTCCAGAAAGAAATGTTCACCTGGGAAGATCGGGGACGCGCCGAAAGCGATAGAGGACAATCCCTAACACTCCGCCCCGAAAACACTGCCGGAGTAGTCCGCGCCTACATCGAACACAAACTCTGGGATCGTGGCTTAAACAAACTGTTCTATATAGGACCGCAATTCCGCCGCGAGCGTCCGCAAAAAGGCCGCTTTCGCCAGTTCTATCAGATCGGAGCCGAAATCATCGGACCGGCCGCCGCGGGCAGCCAATCTCCCGCCAGAGACGCAGAAATCCTCGAACTCCTGGCCACATTTCTCGACCAAGTGGGCGTTGTCAATTGGACGTTGGAACTAAATTCCGTGGGCGATCTCGCCGACCGGGCAAAATTCAACGAAGCCTTGCGTCAGGCGCTCGCTCCTGTAGTCGATAAAATGTGCACCGACTGCCAGCGCCGCGCCGTAACCAATCCACTCCGCGTCTTCGACTGCAAAGTTCCCGAAGACCAACCCATCATAGCGACGCTCCCTACGGTTACTCAGTTTTTAAGCGAAGAGAGCCGCGCTCATTACGAGGAAGTAAAAAGCATTCTGGACGCCGTCCAGATTCCTTACACAGAAAATCCGCGCCTGGTCCGAGGACTGGACTATTACCAGAAGACTGCATTCGAATTTACCCATGGCTCGCTAGGAGCGCAGAATGCGATTTTAGGCGGCGGAAGATATGACGGATTATCCGAAGCACTCGGAGGTCCGCCAGCTCCCGGCATCGGCTTTGCTATCGGAGAAGACCGTCTGGTGCTTTCGCTGACCGCCTCGGCGGAATCGGTCACCCGGAAGCCCGACGTTTATATTGCTCCGCTAGGCGCGGGCATGAATCGCGAGGCCGCTCGCGTAGCCCGTGAACTACGCCGCCATGATCTAGTAGTCGAACTCGGAGACGAATCGTTTCGAAAACTGAAAAAGTCATTCGAAGCCGCCGACAAGATAGGGGCGCGCTATATCCTGATCGTCGGCGAGAACGAAGTGGCGGCCAATGCCTTCGCGCTCAAGCATCTAGCTTCCGGCGAACAGGTAACCGTTCCGCGAGCGGAACTGGCCCAGCGAATTTCACGAACAAAGTAGCAGATCTGAAATCCGCCTTGGAGACGGGGCTTGCCCCGTCTCTCAAGACTCAGAAGCGAAATCATAAACAACAAAATCTGGAATAAGTCTGATTGAGAAGTAGAATGCTTCACCAGGAGACAACTATGCGAAGCACTTCCCTGTCGTCCGCATCTTTGTGCGCGTCTTCATGCGCAACTTTGTGCGCAACGATTCTCACGGCTACTTTAGTCTTTGCTCAGGCGTCCAAAATCGACTCCGCCTTTGACCAGCAACTCATCGATCAGCAGAAACAACTCCTACAAGCCACCGAGACCAGGAACCAGTCCGCTGTCGATCGCGCCGTTAGCGACGATTTCCAGGGCATCGAAATCAATGGCGATTTCTATGGGAAAGAGGAGGTTGTGGAATCCGCTCGCAACGGCGTGCCCAAGGACACGCGTGCCTACGAATTCCAGGTCGTCAAGCTGACCAAAGACGCTGCCGTCGTGGCTTACAACCTCGTTGTCCCCGGAGAACATCCCCGCTATCGCCACATGGCCGACACCTGGGCGAAAGTGGACGGCCAATGGAAACTCAAATTCCGCCAGATCACTCCAAACCTTTGGAGCGCTACTGATCTGGACTAATCGCTGTTATTTGTTCACCGCGAACGTAGGCCACGCGCCATTTCTCAGCATGTAATATTCATTGACTGGGCGATCGTCGCGCATGGTAGGCGCATCCGGATTCGCAGCGAGTATGCGGTCAATTGAAACTTCCTGCTTTAGGATCGCAGCAAATTGCTGTTCAGCAGTTGGGAACGGTCCCCATTCCACCAGGTCGGCAGCTGCGCTCGCTGGCATGCGTTCTGCTAATTCAGCCGCCGATCGATTCGGAATCGGCTGGCGGCTGGCAAGATAATGGATTCCCCAACCTTCGATCGAAGTAAACGCGCGAATGTAGGGGAACGATTCTTTCAAGGCCCGCGCGACGGCGACGGTCGTCGTCAGATCTCCGCCTGGAAACCACTGCGCTAAGATGCCGTCCGGCCGCAAGCGCTTCTGCGCGGCGGAATAGAACTCACGCGAGTAGAGCAAGCTTGAGCCGGCGGCTTGAATCGGCGGAGGCGGATCGATGACGATCACATCGTATTGTCCGCCAGTCCGCTCCAAAAAACGCCGGCCATCGTCAACAACGACCTTTGAATGTGGCGACTTCAGCAGCTCCGCGCCATCCGCGTGAAAGTACCAGAACAGGGCTGGAACGCTCGGGATAAGGTCCACCGCCGTCGAATCGATGCCCCAAGACAGCATGGAACGGTGGGTCGTTCCCATGCCAAAACAAACGACCAATGCATTCTGAGGAGCATGATCCAGGAATGCCAGAGGCAAGGACGCCATCACTTTGGTGGTAGGCGTAAGGATGGTCATGCTCACCCCGTTGACCAGCAGCCGCTTCTGCCTATCCACGCCAGTTGCGATGACGGTTGCCGTGCTGTCCCGGCGTACTTGGGCTTTAGGAACCTCGTCTTCATAGCTTTGTGTCAGGAATATCAACCCAAGCGACGCCGATAAGATTGTGCCAACAACTATCACACGCTGTGCCGTGAGACGTGACCCAGAGCCCGGCTGCCGGAACAACATCATCGACACAGCCACCAGCAACCACGGTAATGCCATCGCCACCAGACAGTAACGCTCATCGAGATAGGGCAGCAAAACAAAACCTGCAAAGAGCGGGCCCAGGATGCAGCCGGAAACATTCACCGCATAGCCGATTCCGGCCTGATTGGGATCGCCTTGCGAGAAACGGTCGACCAGCATCGGAGTCAGAAACCCAAGAAGACCGCTGAACACGGCGATACCTAGAGGCACGCGCAGCGGCCCCGAAATCTCAAGACGCGTGTCCGCGGTGAGCAGGGGGAGCAAAGAAGCGAGCCAGACGAACAGCCAGATTAAATATCCCTCAGTGGTGCGGCGGCAGCTCCAGAGCCGGTAGAAGCTTGACCCGGTAAACGTAGCGGCCAGGTAAACAGCCAGAATGGCGGCGAAGGAATAGACGAATGTGCCGACATAGGGCGTGAACTGCCGGATCCACACCACCTCCATGCCCATGCTGGTGAACCCAGTCGCAAAAAGCAACCAGAGGGTGCCACTCCCAAGCATCTGACGTAACGCAGGTGAAACCTGGTCAGCGGCATCCTGTTCGGCTTCGTGATTGTTGTCGCCACTTAATCGTGGTATTTGCCTGCGCGCAAGCACGAGAGCAACGCCACAGATTGCAAGATTGAGGAGCATCCCAACCCGCAGGGTACCGGTGAAACCGAACACCTCAACCAACAGCAGGGGAATCAGCGCACCGGTCACAGCGCCGAATACATTTGCAAGATAAAGAAAGCTGAATGACCGTAGCGACTCGGGCCGATTGTAGCTGCGGAGGGCAAACATCCCCAGCGGGATGGTCGCGCCCATGCACGCACACCACGGAATCAAACTAAATGCCAGCCAGAGCCCGGCGGCAATATAGTAGCCAGCGGATGAGAGCGACAGGCTGTTCTCCAGGTGCTCCAGCAGGAAGCGGCCAGTCCGCAGTTCCCAAGGCACGATTACGGCAGAACATCCAATCAATAACTCGGCGATGGCGTAGGGGCGCAATGGGCGAGAGATAAAACGCTGTCCATACTTGCGCACCAAATGTCCTGAGCCCCAGGAGCCGACGCCCAATCCTGCCATGAAGCTCGATAGCACAATCGACACCATGGCCGTGGTGACGCCGAATTGCGCCATGGCCAGACGAAGCCAGATCAGCTCATAGAGGATGCTGCAGAACCCGGACGTGTAGAAGAAGTAGAAATACCATCTCCGACCGATAACGGCGCCAGTTGCTTCTGTTGGGTGTTTCGCCGTAGCCGTTGTCGAAGAAGGTCGTATGGAACGAGTCTCCGCCGCGTTCGGCATAATCTCAATGCTCACAGATGACTCCGTTGTACCACGAAACTCAAATCAGGCGGCTCATGGTTCTGCGGTTCGTTGTTCCTTAAGAACAAACTCGAGCGAATGCTCGCACAAGTCTCGCAGACAGTTACAGAGCAACCGCAGAAACAACTCGGCGTCAGGGTAACGAAAGTCATTAGTCCTTCACACAGAAACCGCGCATGGGTCGCCCGCCCCCTGCGTCGAGCAAGGGAGTGAAAATGTGTTTCTTGCACGAAGAGATAAACGCGATCCATTTTGCCAATAAGGCGAATAGGGCTGAGGAGGAGCACAATCACTCAATCACCACTAAATATGAACGCAAGAAAATCGTCAGAGAAAGATTCGTTGTGAACTTTTCAGAATTGGGGCAACCGCGTAATTCCATGTCAAAGACCCGCGCGCGAGCGTCCATGACCTTCGGGAATCTTGTTCGTGAGAAGTTGCTTGTCCTAGTCTCGATGTTGGAGTCCATTCGCTGTCCCCGTCCGCTCGATTCGGGGGCCCCCCAGCTAGCAGCTTGGAACCAAAAGAAGGCTTTTCCCCTGCAAGGGGACTGCCCCTATATCTGCATGGATGCGCGTGAGTGTACACAATGACGCGCATAACCGGTGTGGGCATCCGGGCAATCTGGACGAATGTGGGATTGGCGAAGTTATGGATTTAGACGCCCCTGTCTAGCGTGATTGACGCGGGCAGAGCATCGTGACGTAAAGATGCTCTTAAGGGAGAACTAATAATGAGCCCACAGATTGCAAAAAGGTATTTTTCCCTCTTCACATTCATCTTTACTCTCATTGCCACGGCGTTTCTTTCCGCCCAGAGCAACTACAAGGTCGTCACCGTCTCCAACGGTGGGACAGTCTCCGGCACCGTGAAATGGTCAGGCCCAGTGCCACATCTGGCCGAATTTCCCATTACCAAGGATCCAGAGGTCTGCGACCCCGACTCGAAGAAGACGGTTGATCTCGAACGTTTGATCGTTGGGCCGCAAGAAGGCGTCGCCAATACCATCGTCTATCTCAAGAACATCACTAGTGGAAAAGCGATTGACCTACCCATGCAACGACGTCATCTCGATCAAAAGCGATGCCACTACATCCCACACATTTTGCTCGTCCCGGAGAATACAGAACTGCAAATGCAGAGTTCCGACGCCACACTGCACACCATCCATATGGAAGGCGCGGCCACCTTCAACCTGCCTTTCCCGTTCGCGAACCAAGTCACATCTCGTACCATGTCGACGCCGGGGCTGGTCACTCTAAGATGCAACGGAGGCCACGTCTGGATGAGCGCTGAAATGATGGTTGTACAGCATCCGTACTATGCGGTTACGGATGAGAGTGGGAAATTTGAGTTTACCGATGTGCCTCCCGGAACGTACCAGATCGTAGCCTGGCATGAAGGCTGGGGCCATGTTGGGAAAGAGCAAGTCTACGACGTTTTGTCGCAACACAAGGTCGACCGACCTCTCTTCACGGAGCCAAAGACCTGGGAAAAATCGGTCACGGTCACTCCAAGCAACACCAGCGTCGTCAACTTTACGATTTCTGGGAAATGATCGGCTGAATATCTGAAAGTGCCCGTCCAGGCTTCACATGGGCGGGCTTTGTTTTTCACATCATAAAGTCGGGATGGACGAACTAACGTCCGACTCTTCACTTACGTCTCTGCGCCCGATAAACCCTGAAGCCAGTTCCATTTATAATCCTTATTTACAATCTTGGTTTCGGCTCACCACCGTAGTCCAGCTGGACTAACTTCGGCAACACAAGGCGAAAACGTGCTCGATTTTTTAGGCGATCTCAGACGAACTCATATGTGCGGGGCTCTCCGGCCCTCCGACGCCGGCAAAAAAGCGGTGCTCATGGGATGGGTAAACCGGCGTCGCGACCTCGGACAGATCATCTTCGTCGATCTCCGCGACCGCACGGGAGTGACCCAGGTAGTGTTCAATCATGAACTGAATGCCGCCGTTCACCAAAAAGCAGAATCGCTGCGCAACGAATTTGTGATCGCAGCCATCGGAACCGTGAAGCGCCGCGACGCCGACACCATCAATCCCAATATTCCAACCGGCGAAGTGGAATTGGTGGTAGAAGAGCTGCGCATTCTGAACGTGTCCAAGCCATTGCCTTTTCTGCCATCAGACACGGTTCTCGCCAACGAAGAAATGCGCCTGAAATATCGCTATATCGATCTGCGCCGCGACGCCATGCAGTTCAATATTGAACTGCGGCACAAAGTAGCGCTCGCCATCCGGGACAACCTTGCATCGCAAGGCTTCTTCGAAATAGAAACCCCGTTCATGACTCGTTCCACGCCCGAAGGCGCGCGCGACTATCTCGTTCCTAGCCGGGTACAACCGGGGTCTTTCTACGCGCTGCCGCAGTCGCCGCAACTATTCAAGCAGATATTAATGATCTCCGGCTTCGACAAATATTTTCAGATCGTGCGTTGCTTCCGGGACGAAGACCTGCGAGCCGACCGCCAACCCGAATTTACTCAGATCGATCTTGAGATGAGCTATCCGCAACCGGAGCGGGTTTGGGAAGTAGTCGAGAGCTTCCTCACTGCCGCATTCAAAGCGGCCGGGCATGAGATCGAAACGCCTTTCCTACGTATGGATTTCGATGATGCCATCCGCCAATATGGCATCGACAAGCCCGACCTGCGCATACCTGCTTTCACCGACGTACGCGATTGCTTCACGCCAGCGGATCTGGAGCAGTTGGCAATCAATAAAGAGCTGCCGGTAATTGCGATTCGCATTCCGAAGGTGGGCGAGCTTTCACGCAAAGAACGTGACGACATTAAGCCACTGTTTGTTTCAAAGGGTGGAGCGCGAGTCTTTGAAGACTTCAAGCGTATAGAAAACAAGTTCCCCGAGGCGGGGGCCAAGGTCCGCGAAAAAGCAGGTGCAGCGGCCGACGATCTGCTGGTGCTGGTAGTGGGCTCGGCGCAATCGGGTGGAGACACGCATCCAGCCAGCAAGCGCAAAGTGATGCCAGCAGAATTAGCGATCTATGCCTCGGCTGGATTGCTGCGCGTAGCTCTGGCGCAGAAATATTCCGATCGTCACCAGCTTTTCCAGAAAGGCGACTACCGTTTTCTGTGGGTAACGAACTTCCCGATGTTCGAGTACGACGAAGGCGAAAAGCGCTGGATGGCCGCGCATCATCCGTTCACCTCTCCTCATGATGAGGACATGGACAAACTGGAAAGCGATCCCGCGATGGTGCGAGCGCTGGCCTACGACGTGGTGCTGAACGGAACGGAGTTGGGCTCGGGCTCGATTCGTATTCACCGGCAGGATGTGCAGAGCAGAATCTTCCATGCCCTCGGCATGACAGAAGAGGAGGCTCGCTCGCGCTTTGGCTTCTTCCTCGAAGCGCTTGAATATGGCACGCCTCCGCACGGCGGGATCGCGCTTGGTCTCGATCGTATCGTGATGATTCTGGCGGGAGCAGATAGTCTGCGAGAAGTGATTCCCTTTCCCAAAACCGCCGCCGCTAAAGACTTAATGATGGAAGCGCCCACGCCCGTAGCGGATAGCCAGTTGCGGGAGCTGGGGATTGGAATCGTAAAGAAATAGGCGCGTCATGAAGAAGAGGCTTGCCGCGCAACTACAGTGAATACGGCAGTGTCAGAACTGGACCAGGGAGCTATACTCACTCCGTGGGTTGAGTGATTGAAGTTTGAACATCCAAATATCCTCAGGAGAACAATATGAAAACACTGATAGCAATCTGTTTTGCAATGGCCCTCCTAAACGTGGGAGTAGCTTCGGCTCAGGACACGATGAACAATGACACGATGAAAGCCGATGCTCCCAAGAAAACAATGGACGTCAAAGGCAAAATCAGCGATGACGGCAAGATGTTCGTCAGTGATAAGGACAGCAAGAGCTGGACCATCGTCAACCCGGACGCAGTCAAAGGCCATGAGGGACACCACGTCATTCTGACGGCACATGTTTATCCGGACAAGAACGAAGTGCACGTCATGTCGCTTAAGATGGCAAAGTAACTCTTCTGCCAAGCGGAAGCATGTAAACATTCAGGCGATCGAACTGTGCCGGCGCACCAAACGCCGGCATTTTCTATGACGCAAATAGCTGGGATAGACAAGAGCTAAACGCGCCACAGCATCGTACAATTCACGGAACTGCTCGCAAGAGAATGACGACTCCTTTTCAGCTCGACGATTTGCTGGCGCTCGAGCCCGGCGACTCACGTGAAAGAGCTACCTGGGTTTATGGTGCGCTTCGATATTTTCTCGATGTGCCTGCAGCATCGCGGACCGATAGTCTTCTACAGTTCACCTCGGAGATTGATGCTCATCCCCGCCGGCAGGAAATTCGCGATATCTTTCATGAATTCTGGTCGCACCATTCTTATGTTCGTGTGATTTCCGAAGCGGGATTGCCCGACCAGGTATTTTTGCTACGCGAACTGCTGGCGCGAGCGCTCTGGCACCTGATGCCGGTCGATGAAGTTCAAGGAGACCTCTATATTTTGTTGGACTCGCTGAATGTCAGCGAGGCCGACGCCCAGTGGGTGGCTTCAGTTCCAGATTCGCTGGCGGATTGGTGGACCGATATTTTTCGGCCTTCGCCAACTTCAATTCTCGCTTCCTCCAAGCTTTTGGCGCTGCGGGCAACGCACGTTGCCCTGGCGCGCGATTTTCTGATTCTGGCGAATGATGAAGACGTCACCAAATCTAGCTTCTTTGACCTCCCTGCTTTGGTGGCGCATGTGGCTCAGCACCCTGAGGACTATGCGCAATGGGAGACGCGGCGAGAAGCCTGCGAAGCGCAGCTGTTGGAGAATACGCAACTGCTCGAAGAAAGAGGCTCGTCGGCCAGCCTGGTGTTCCGGGTTCGTCTGCTGCGATCTCTCTTGTTTCGAATTCAGCAAGTGCTCAACTTGCAGCGCGCGGATTCCGATTCGCGGAAGTTTGCCGTCTCCATTGTGCATGGCTTTGCAACCCAGCGCAAAATTCGGAGCGTGATCAGCGCCAGTACGCGCCGCCTGGCGCGCAGCGTGGTCGAGAAAACGGGGCGAGTTGGAAAGCATTACATCGCTGGCAACACCGCGCAATGGAAAACAATGGGCTGGGGAGCCATCATGGCCGGCATGATCACCTGCTTCACAGCGCTCTTCAAATATTCAATTTCAGCAACCATTCACGCGCCTTTCCTGGTTGCGATTGGCCATTCATTGAATTATGTGGTGAGTTTTTTATTGATGCAGGCGGGAGGGTTTTTGCTGGCATCGAAGATGCCCTCGGCCACGGCAGCCACTCTGGTCGATGCCATGGAAGATCCCGATAAAGATCATATGGCGAGCTTGCAGGCTATTTCACAGACACAAACTCTGGTCACGATTGGAAATCTGATTGGCGCGGTACTGTCTTCAATCGCGGTCGATCGAATCTGGGATGCGGTTACCGGACATCCTTTTCTTACGCCCGAAGAGGCTGAACACGGCATCCATATGCTCTTCCCGCTCCATTCGCTGACCATACCTTTCGCCATTGTCACAGGTGTTTTTCTCTGGCTCTCCTCACTCGCCACCGGCTGGACGGCGAACTATGTGGCGCTCACGCGAATGGAATCCGCCATTGCGAAAAGTCTGCGGATTCGTCGCCGGCTGGGACCAACGCGCGCGAACTGGATTGCTCATTGGGTGAAACATCACGCCGCAGGCTCGGTCGGATACATCGTTCTCGGATTTCTACTCGGTTCTGTCCCCATTCTGGTTTCACTTTTTGGAATCCCGCTGGAGGTGCGCCACGTCACTCTGGGCGCAGCCAGCCTCGGCTATGCTCTAGACGCGGCTCGACTGAGTGGCGAATTGAGACGCTCCGACGTGCTGTTGTCTTTCACCGGCATCTTATTAGTTGGAGTATTCAACATCATTACTTCGTTTGTGCTCAGCTTCTTGTTAGCGGTACGCGCTCGCGACATCGGCGCTGCAAAAGCGCGCCGCTTTCTGAAAGAAGTTGGAGCTAAGCTGGTGACTGATCCAGTTACGTTTTTGCTGCCCAGATTCGATTATTCGATGAATAACGATAACGAGCACGCCTGACGCCTTCACGCGCTCTCACATTCCTAACTCGCCTTCGGCCTCGACGAAAAATTAGGCAGCCTTCGCTTGAATGGCTTTTATCAAGCTCACCGTCGTGTCGACGTCAATGCCATGACGTTCCCCGCCGCGCACAATCGGGCCGCCAATAGCATCCAACTCCAGCTGACGGCCGGCGGCAAGATCCTTCTGCATCGAGCTGCGCATGCCCGGAGGCGAGTTGGCAAAAACCGCGTCGATCTGGAGCGCGTCAATCTCCGCGCCGCTAGCGTTCGCCACCGCGGAAGCCTCGGAAACTGCAGCGGTCAACTTCGGTTTCCAGGCAGCATCCGCCAAAATCTCTCCAACGTTCATTCCCGATGCCGAAGTTACTAACGCGAACGGCCCAAGGAAACAAAGCTTGCCCCAGAGCAATGTCTGCTCGTTCGCAATAAATCGGCAGTTAAATCCAAGATTGCCCAACCGTATAATGATGGCTCCTAGAAGCGATTCACCACTGGCGGCGAGATTGAGGCGAACAACTGGAGAGCGCTGGATGAATCTTCCCGGCGCCACACTTTCCGCCTCCACCGCGATCGTTCCAGGGACGACCTGATCCTGTCCAAATCGTGCACGGAGCACCGCAACGTGATCCACACCGTTGAGCAGCGGAACAATGCACCTCGGCGCTATCTTCACAGAATCCAGCGCGTTTTGCAGTTGGTAAGTTTTGGTTGCGATCCACAATACATCAACCGCTTCTATCAGCGAGGACACAGCTTTCGCCGGCGCCGTAAGTGAGCCCGCGGGACGCTCCAAAACCAAGCTCGTGGGGTAACTCGACAACTTGTCAGCGCGAACGATCACGGTGACCTCTTCGCCAAGCGACGACAGCATCGCGCCTACTAACCCTCCGATCGCTCCTGCACCCAAGATTGCATGCTTCATCTGAGCACTCCCTGGAAAATATACGATACGGTAGATTTGGATGCCACAACCGCCAAGGTCGACCCGCCTTTACGCTACACCCAAGAATCTGTCACACTGAGCTCTGACTAGTGACCTCTGACCTCGATCCGCTGACTTCATGGGCAAAATTCACGTCCTTTCCGAAAGAGTAGCCAATCAGATCGCCGCCGGCGAGGTGGTCGAGCGTCCCGCATCGGTGGTAAAAGAGCTGCTTGAGAACGCTCTGGACGCCGGCTCCACGCGCATTCGTATTCAGGTTGAAGCGGGCGGAAAGAGACTCATCCAGATCACCGACAACGGATGCGGCATGGTGCGCGATGATGCCATGTTGGCTTTCGAGCGCCACGCTACCTCCAAAATAAAAGAGACCGACGATCTGTTAAGCATTTCGACCCTGGGATTTCGAGGCGAGGCTCTGCCCTCCATCGCCTCCGTTGCACGTCTGCATCTGGAAACTCGCGCCGAAGAACAAGCGGCAGGTACAGTCCTCGAAATTAACGGCGGCAAAATAATCCGTGTCGAAGAGGCTGGCTTGCCGCTGGGCACTTCAATCACGATTCGTGATCTTTTTTTTAATACGCCAGCTCGCAAGAAATTTTTGAGATCGGAGTCGACCGAGCTATCTCACATCGCATCGCTAGTGACTCACTATGCGCTGGCGCATCCTGAGAAGCATTTCGAGTTGCACTCCGCAACGAATGCCTTGCTGGTAGCGCCGCCCGTGGCCGGGCATCGTGAACGCATTTACCAGGTCTTCGGACGCGAAACGTTAGACCAACTAATTCCGCTGGCGGCCGTGCAGCCGTTAGAGCGCATCGGGTTGCCGCAACCCCCGCCATGGCGCCACGCCGCGGACAGTGCTCCGTACGGCGCCCCCCAAGTTGAGAACGAAGCCGTGCCGACAGTCGTGTCCGCCCCCCAGGATTTCGGCGAGGTGCGACTGCACGGATTTGTCTCGAAGCCAGAAATTCAGAAACTGAATCGCAATTCGATCTTCATCTTCGTCAATGGACGCCTGATTCGCGACCGCCTGATTCAGCATGCCATCACCGAGGCCTATCGCAACATTCTTCCGCCAACGGTATTTCCCGTCGTGTTGCTTTTTATGGAGATGCCGACGGCAGAAGTAGATGTGAATGTGCACCCCTCGAAGACCGAGGTACGCTTCCGTCAACAAACGGTGATTCACGATTTTGTCCGCGAATCGGTGCGGGCAGCGCTGATGAAAGCGCGGCCTGTCCCGCAGTTCTTGACCGAAATTCGCGCGCAGCCATCGGCAATATCCGGCCTAAGCAGTCCCGGCCTGAGTAATCGTTCATTTACCGATGGAGCAAGCGTTACCGAAGGTGGGCAGCCTCCGCCATGGCGCGATTTATACGAGCCAGCGGCGCCGGGAGGTTTTGCGTTACGGCCGCCGAGCATTCCCGCAACCACGGCGCATCTCGAATTTGAGGGGGGAATTGCGGTAGAGGCAAACGCAGCCGTATCGCTGGCACGAGAATCGGAGGCAGCGACAGCTCAGCAGTCGTTCGCAGATCAGCCAGTTCCCGATCATGGCTGCGCTCCCCCAATCCCGCAAGAGCCGCAACCAGCGCCAACTCTGGAGTCGTTGCGAACGCTACACCCGCTAGGCCAGATTAGAAATTCCTTCATTCTCGCCGTGAACGAAGACGGGCTCTGGATCATCGACCAACACGTAGCCCACGAGCGCGTGTTGTTTGAGAAAGTACTGCGCCAACGCGCAGCGCAGCGCGTTGAGAGCCAGCGTCTACTCATGCCCCTGGTAATCGATCTGACTCCCGCGCAACAAGCGATCTTTAGCGAAATTGCCGAAGAACTAGCGCGCAACGGCTTTGAGGCCGAACCCTTCGGATCCCGCAGTGTGGCCGTAAAGTTAGCTCCAGCGGGCGTGGATGCCGCGCAGATCGAACACATGCTGAACGAAATCTTCGAGCAGCTAACTCGTGAAGATCAAGCCATCAATCTGGAAGCCGTGCGGACCCGCATAGCCGCGTCAATAGCCTGCCACGCAGCAATCAAAGTCAACATGCCGCTGGAACAAAACAAAATGGAATGGCTGCTATCCGAACTTGCGAAGACCGAACATCCTATGACATGCCCGCACGGACGCCCGGTGGTATTGCGCTATTCTATGCAGGATATTCAGAAGGCATTCAAGCGCATCTAATCGCTGCTTTCCAACTGTGGTCTAATCAATCGTGATCTGATCAATCGTGGTCTAATCAATATATGACCGACACGGAACTCCTGCTGGCTCGCGCGCAAAAGTGGCGTCTCAACGGCCAGCCCGTGCGCACTCTCGATGATGCCCGCGCCTTCCTTGAAGAAATGGGGTTTTGTCTGATGTATCCCATGCGTCCCGCGCTACTGGTGCCGACTTTCATCGGGGCGTGGGTTGGAGCCGATGACAAGCTGCCGACGCGCCAACATGCATATAACGATCCGCGAGCCAAAGAAGCCACCGAGCTTATGGTGCGCGCCCTGCGCGATAAGTCCGCCTACGAAGCTCCTTTATTTGACGAGAACAACGCCTTCCTGCTGGCGCCTTCGGTCTTTCCATATTTCTATTCACTGGTCGGCGAGCGCAATCCGAAACAGCCGCCCGCAAGCGGCCCCAGGTCTCCTTATTCCCCATTAGCTTGTGACGCTTTTGAAATCATCCGTCGCCGAGGACCAATTTCGAAAACAAAGCTGGGCGAGATGCTCGGCGGGTCGGTCTCCAACGCCGGCCTGGATCGCGCGCTCAGCGAACTATGGGCGAAACTACGCATTACGCGTGTCGACTACACGGTGGAAGAAGGTTCTGTGTGGGACGAATTATCACGCTGGGCACCCGAAATCGTGCGCGAAGGCGTGGGGATTTCCGTGCCCGAAGCGCTCTCGGCGCTGGTCTCGAAGTATCTCGATTGTGTGGTCGCCGTTGATGAAGGCGAAGTAGAAAACTTCCTAACGAATTTTGTCGCGCGAACACGGGTCAAAGAAGCTATCCACGCATTGTTGTCGGCGCGCGAATTAAGCTTTGTACATGTTGGGAGCAAGTCACTTCTGCAAGTAACTCCACCAAAACAAGCCTACGTTCCCAAACCGCGCCCCGAGAGGGTGAGCTAACGCAAGCGTCAATTACGTTACTCTACAGAAGCCCCTCACATCTCTAACTACATTAGCTCGAACGCCTCGCAGCCTCCGTGTACAATGCTTCATTCGCCAGATGACGGCTCCATCCCAACGCAAACTAATCATCGCCATAGACGGCCCAGCCGGAGCCGGCAAAAGCACCATCGCCGCCCGTCTGGCGCGCAAACTCGGCTACGTGAATCTGGAGAGTGGAGCAATGTACCGTGCGCTCGCGCTTCGCGCCATCGAGTGGGATGCTTCGTTCGACGACGAATCGGCGCTGCTGAAAATGGCGCAGGATTTACGCATTGCGCTCGAGCCCACCGTAGGCGGCAATCGTGTTCTGCTCAATGGAAAAGATGTTTCCGCTCGCATACGCGAACGCGACGTGACCGAAGCAGCGTCGCGGATCTCGGTGCATCCCAAGGTGCGCGAGTGGATGGTGGCGCGTCAGCGCGAGATGGGTATCGGCGGCGGCGTAGTAATGGAAGGCCGCGATATTGGCACAAAAGTTTTCCCCGACGCCGATTTGAAAATCTTTCTCGACGCCGACCCGGTAATTCGCGAGCAGAGGCGCCTCGACCAGCAGCGGGTGAAAGGGCCATCGGCGCAGACGATAGCCGCGGAACTCCGAGAACGCGACCATCGCGATCGTACGCGCGCGGCTTCTCCGCTGATAGCAGCCGAGGATGCAGTCGTGCTTGACTCAACGAGCTTAAGCGAGGATGAAGTCCTCAATCGCATTGAGGAACTGGTAGCGCAGCGACAAAAGGCATAACAATAGTGCCCGGTCGGCGTGAATGAACTGTAAAGGCGGTATAGCCCTTTGCTGCGATTACTTTCCTGTTCCCGGATCGGGGCTGTCGTTTCCCATGTCGAGGACCACCTTCCACTGACCGTCCTTTTGTTTCTTCCAGATCGATGTGTACTTGCCGTAGTTGACGACTGGTTTCCCGTTTTTATCCTTGGCGGTGTAGACGTAATTGCCATAGGTGTAGCCGAGATCGCCTGAAGCGGCCATTTCGGCTTTAACGGGACTCCAAGTGAGAGTCGTGCCTTCAGGCCAGGGCGGTTGCTTGCGCATGTCATCTTTAGTGTTGATGCCGCCGCTATCCACGAGTTCGACTCCGTCTTCGGCGAAGTAGGCAAGAAAAGCGCTATGGCCGTCCTTGGCAACATCGCCAGCAAAATTGGCTTCGAGTTGGAAAAGAAGAGCGGAGCCTGTGGCAGATTGTTGCTTTGTAGCGACGGAAGTGGAAACCAAAAAAAGCAGAAGCAGAAATGTTGCAGTAATTCTGTTCATCGACGATTCTCCGGCTGCAATGGCGGCTGATCTGGGCCTACTCGGCGATAAAGTTATCACGCAGTGGAAGCTTCTGGAAAATTCTAGGCGTTCTCTCTGAGCAACTGTTGTTTGATTTGTTCGGGAAGGCGCGAACTGGCGAGTAGTTCGCGCAGTAGTGGAGCTTGGATTTCGCGGCTGAACGCGAGAGCGCGGGCTAGCGAAAGATGCTCCGTACGCAAAAGTGCGGCGCGAACCTCTCTGCGAAGGGACCACTTCGCATGTTGCGCGACCGCATGCACCAAGGCTGCGCTGGCAATGGGACGGAGCACCGAGTTGATGACAAGAGTTTCGGTGAGACGTGGATTCTCAAGCGCCGTGTGCATAACTCGCGTCTCGCGGGCTATCGACTGAGCGTCCTTCATTTTTATTGTGCCGTCTGTTTTGTTGGCTTTGATTTTGCCATCCATGTTTTCCACATCCAGTAGAAGCGCGGCAGCTACTCGGCCGGAAGCTCGCCGGGCCAGCGTTAAACGTTCACCTTTGGTTATGGCTTTCAGGCGCGAGATCAGGGTATCGTCGGCGATAACTTTTACGTCGGCGGGGACACTCGGCGAGAGTGCAATTTTCATCAGATCGAACGCGTAGGACTGACGCACCAGTGGCACCGACACATGACGCGGCGCGTTCGCATGGCAGGCAAGCGCGATTTTCACCTTGCGACTGTTCAGCGCGTGCGCGTTCTGCGCCAGTCGTTCGAGGACTTCCCCGGGCAAGTCCGGGCGCTTTAGAAGGGCTAGGGCCAGGTCCTCGGTAAGGTCTGGATCGGATGCGGTGCGGAGCAACTCGGCAGATGTAGAGCTGACCGCTGTTGCCGCTTTCCCTAAGTTCGATGCGGCCTCGGATGAGGAAATTTGATTGTCAGACATTTCTTGGAGTTGCGCGTGCTCTGGCCAGTGCTCCTTCCACCGGGTCTGCCAGATCATGGCGCACATCGACGCCGGGAAGTCTTTGTTGCAGGATATTGTAGAAAACCTGGCGCACATCCGGAGACTGACGAAAGACGCTGCCCGTCGTTGCCACAGGGAGAGAAGCGTCGCCGTTCGGAGCCAGACGATAAACGACGATGACCACGAGCTCAGCCAACTTAGCCCCAGCGTCGGCGAGAAGCTCGCGTGCGATCGTGTCGTTATCGTCAGCGGCGCGAAGAACAACAGGAAACAGGCGGGGGAAATCCGGTGGCAGAGTCGAGTTGGCTTGCTGCACGAGTTCATCGATGCTGTTGAGCTTCCATGCTTGGAGGATCATCGTGGTGAGCGCGGTTTCCTGACCCTGATCGCGCGCCTTCAGGATGGCGGATACAGCGCGACGACCGATCCAGTGGCCTGAACCTTCATCGGACACGGCGAAACCCCAACCTCCGGCACGCGCGGTCTGACCGCCTGCATTACGGCCGTAGACGATAGAACCGGTACCGGCAATCGCAATTACTCCGGGAGCCGCGCCGAAAGCGGCTTCGAGGGCGATTACGGTGTCCCCGACGACTTCGATTCTTGTGAACGTTTCAGAAGTTAACTCGGCGAGGATGCTGCGAATCTTTGCGGCGATCTCGGGCCGGGCAGCGCCGGTGGCTCCGATACAGACGGCACTGACCCGATCGGGAGAGATCTTGGCGGCAGCGCAGACCTGATGAATCGCAGTGTGCAGGGCTCCTCTAGCCTGCTGCTCGCCGTGGCGAATCACGCTGCAGCCGCCGGTCATTGCCTTCGCCAGTACAGTTGTTTCGTCGGCGAGCACGCAGCGGGTTTTGGTGCCGCCGCCATCGATTCCGAGATAGTAGGCCATCGCGCTAGTTCTAACACAGGTTCCCTCTAATTCGTTAAGCAGTGGTATCGGTCGACGGACATGCTTGTACAATGCTGCGAACCAGTTACTGGCTACTACAGACGCGGCATGGCGTGTCTCTACAATTAAAGCTCGAAGGGATAGCGCTTGGGATTAAATCGAATCGACCTGCTGATTATTGCGGCGTACCTGGCGGGGATCACACTCTTCGGGCTGCGCTTTCGCAAGCGGCAACGGACGATGCGCGATTACTTTCTCGCCGACCGCAACATTCCATGGTGGGCGATTTCGCTCTCGATTGTGGCCGCGGAGACCAGCACACTGACCATCATCAGTATCCCTGGGCTTGCCTACGATTCGAATTTTACTTTTTTGCAGCTGGTAATGGGGTATGTGATTGGGCGCGTCGTTATCAGCTTTGTCTTGCTGCCGCAATATTTTCGCGGCGAGTTGTATACGGCGTATCAACTGATTGAGCGACGGTTTGGTCCGGAGCTGCGCACAGTGACAGCGGGCCTGTTTCTGCTCACGCGTGCGGCTGCTGAGGGGGTGCGCATTTATGCCGTGTCGATAGTGGTCTCGATTGCCCTGGGCACAGGCGAGGTCGCTTCGATTGCAATCATCACCTTGCTCACTTTGATCTATACGTTTGAGGGCGGTCTGGCAGCGGTGATCTGGACCGACGTGGTGCAGACTTTTATTTATGTAAGCGGAACACTGATCGGGCTAGTTACGATCCTCCATCTCGTTCCGGGCGGATGGGAATCGGTGCAGGCGGTTGCACAGGGGCTGCACAAGTTCCAGGTGTTCGATACTTCCGTTTTGACGCACTGGCCCTATCTTAATTTTTCGAAGCCTTACACGCTTTGGGCGGGGATTATTGGTGGAGCATTCCTGACTACGGCGAGCCATGGCACCGATCAACTCATCGTGCAGAGATTGCTGGCCGCGCGGAATCAACGACAGTCGATATTGGCGTTGCTTTCGAGTGGAGTGGCGGTCTTTTTCCAGTTTGGCTTGTTTCTTTTTGTGGGCGTGATGCTCTTTGCTTACTACCGGGTTCCTTCGGCTTCCTTTGGACGAGCGGATCGGATCTATCCGACATTTATCGTGAGCCGGATGCCACACGGAATCGCGGGGCTGTTGATCGCAGCGATTCTAGCGGCAGCGATGTCGAACTTGAGCGCGGCGTTGAACTCGCTGTCTTCGAGTTCCATTATGGATTTTTATCTCCGATTTCGTGTGGGGGCTCGGTCAGGCTCTAATCAGGAGATGAACGAAGCGGCGCGTCTGCGGCTTGCCCGACTGGCCACGCTTGGGTGGGCGATCGTGCTGTTCGGGCTGGCAATACTAGCGCTGCACCGGGTAGGACGCGTAGTAGAAGTCGGATTGCAAATCGCCTCGGTGGCTTATGGATCGTTGCTTGGAGTTTTTTTGCTGGGTGCATTGACTAGGCGTGCGAATCAACCTGGAGCAATGGTCGGTATGCTTTGCGGATTGGTTGCGGAGCTGTATTTGTGGGGATGGTCGCAAGTCGCTTTCACCTGGTGGGTCGCGATTGGCACTTGCGTGACTTTTGCGGTGGGATATGCGGCGAGTGTCTTGTGGCAAGTTCCATCCAAAGTTGAACCGCAAGCTTGATCGGGAAAGACAGGTAAGAACGCAGAGAGACTGCGGTTAGAATCGTTCTTTCACAAAGCGTATAGAAATATGAACACACTCACCGCAGAGAAGCATCCCCGCCCAGAACTGGCGCGCGACCTGAAGCTATCCCATGCCGGCGCAGTCGTAGTTGGGACCATCATTGGGAGCGGGATTTTTCTGGTTCCGACCGAGATGATGCAGGCTGTCGGATCGGCCGGCCTTGTATATCTAGCGTGGGTGGTTGGGGGATTGCTCTCTTTTTTCGGCGCACTTACTTATGCCGAGCTGGGCGCGATGAAACCGCAGGCCGGTGGCGAATATGTATACGTTCGCGATGCCTACGGACCTCTGGCAGGATTTCTCTATTCGTGGACCTGGTTTCTTATTGCCAAACCAGCGTCGATTGCGACGATAACTACCGGCTTGGTACGGATCCTGGAAACCTTCCCGGCTTTCTCTTTTTTCTCTCTTGCTTGTATCTCAAATCCCTTCACTGTCAGCTACGGACAACTGGTAGCGATCGGAGCTACTGTTTTCATCTCGTGGCTGAATTACATCGGGGTACGGCGAGCCGGCGAATTTCAGTTGTTATTCACACTACTGAAGATTGCCATCATCCTCGGAATTGTTGGGGTGGGATTTTCGTATAGCGGAGGAACCTGGGCGAATTTTGCTACTGAGTTTTCCGGTGCGAAAGGCGGCATCGCCGGATTTTTTGCGGCGCTGGTAGCAGCGCTGTGGGCTTACGACGGTTGGAACGATCTGAATATGGTAGCTGGAGAGATACGAAATCCCCAGCGCAATATTCCGCTCTCGCTGATCTGGGGCGTGGCGACCGTAGGTGCGCTCTACATTCTTGTAAATGCGGCGGTGCAGTATGTGCTGCCAGCGGCGGCAGTGGCCGCTTCCGAGCGTCCTGCATCGGACGCAGTCGCTTTGGTTCTGGGGCACTTGGGCGCGAGCCTGGTATCGGCGGGCATGGCGATTTCGATGCTCGTGACTTTGAACGGCACCATCATGAGCGGAGCGCGCGTGCCGTTTGCCACCGCGCGCGATGGATATTTCTTCAAGGCGCTAGCTGAGGTTCATCCGCGCTTCCATACGCCGTCAATGGCAATTATTGTGCAGTGCGCGCTCGCGATTGCTCTGCTATTGCTTGGAGGCAGCTTTCGCCAATTTTTCTCGCTGGCGATTTTCGCCGAATGGCTCTTCTACATGATCGCCGGGAGCACTGTATTCGTTTTCAGGCGACGGGAGCCAAACCTAGATCGGCCTTACCGCGTTTGGGGATATCCGGCGGTTCCGGCGGTGTTTGTGCTGGTTGCGGCGGCACTTCTCTACTACACCTTCACCGACAATCTGAAAAGTTCGGCTGGCGGATGCCTGGCGATTCTAGCGGGCGTTCCCGTGTTCTACTTTTTTTCGCGGCGTCGCACAACCACGCCAAAGTAGATACCTAAGTAACCGACTATTCCCTCAAACAGCCCTAAATATCTCTAAATATCCACAGTTAGTTACCAAAGGACAGGCGCATGCGACACGTTTACCCCCTGCCCATTCTCCCATAAGGTGAAGACTCCAACCCCGAGCGCTCTCCCCAGCTTCGGGCCCCTTTTTGGAGCTCATGGATGCCTACGTACGATCGCGGTTTTCAACTCGGTTTGCTGCCAGAAAAGAAGTGGAACTGGCGGACCTTCGCAACCAGCTACGGAATCCTCGCGGCCCTGATTCTGCTTCTGATTGTAGTCGGGATCATGACTTCGGATACGTTGCTGAACACCGCGAATTACCACGTCACCGAATTGATACCTCGGCCTTCTCTGCGGCCGGAAAAACTACCCAAAGCGAAGCCACTGCCAATACACGCGAAATTGTTGCCGCCGGAGCCAGTGTTCCAGGCGCCGAAACTGATTGTGCCGCGCGAAGTGCGTGCGCCCAAACCACAGCAGCAGGAAGTTGAGGCGCCAAAGGTCGTCATGAACAACCTCGCGCCTGCTGTACTGAAGCCAACAAGTGGAGCGCGTCCGGTGCTGATTCATACCGGCGACTTTGCGGGAAGTTCAGTTGCGCCGACAGTGAATGCTCCAATTGAGAAAGTGCAGACCGGTGGATTCGGCGATCCGAATGGATTGAAGCCAAGCGACAACAGCAAGCCGAACGGCAAGCTGATCGCATCCACGGGCGGTTCGTTCGATATGCCGGTGGGAGCGGGACAAGGCAACGGAGCAGGCGGCGCAAAAGGGATTAAGGGCACGGTGGCAAGCGCCGACTTTGGCAGCGGAGTAGCAACCGGGGGACAGGGCGACGGACGCCGAAGTGGCCGTGGCAATGTGCAGACCTCAGGCTTTGGCTCGCAGGAGATCGCGCAGAACACGCCCCATATTCAACGTGTCGATAATGGTCCGCCAACCTCGTCAGTCGAGATCACCTACAAGCCCAACCCGGTTTATACGGAAGAAGCAAGAAATTTAAAACTGGAAGGCGAGGTTTTGCTCGAAGTCCAGTTCGCTGCGAATGGGCAGTTACACGTCAACCGCGTGGTCCGTGGACTAGGTCATGGACTTGATGAGGCTGCGATAGCCGCCGCCAACAAGATGCGTTTCAAGCCAGCCATGAGGAACGGGCAGGCTATGGATTCAACAGCAGTAGTGCACGTCGTATTTCAAATGGCGTACTGACCACTTTGGAGACAAGAGTTATGCGGAGATCTATGACGAAGTTTGCGAGCAGTACGAATTGGATGGTTTTGGTTCTGCTGGCGTCAACCATGACGGCGGCAGCCCAGCAGCCGGCGTCCGCGCCGCAGAACCCACAGCCGGTCGCGGCAACGCAGCCAGATCAGTCGGCAGCTCAGCCGAGTCAGGCTCCAGCCAATCTGGCGCCTCCAACCACCATGGATCAGGTTGTAGATCGCGTGGTTCTGCGCGAAAAAGAGCTCATCAAGTTCTTATCGCCGCGCACTCCAATTGTGGAAACCTATCTCCAGAACCTGACCCAGGATAAACAGCTGGGGCCGGTTCCTCAGGACGATCATTACTTTCTGGGACGCATGGACTTGAGTGAGTCGATCGACCGCAGCGACTACCTCGACGGCAAAGGCAAAGACACCAAAGACGAAGGTATGGAGAAGCATCTCCTGGGTGAGTTGACCAGAAAATTCAAGTTCCAATACCAGCCTCTGGGCTTTTCTTGGATGATCTTCGTCGACCGCAACGACTTTGATCGACAACACTACGACTTCCACTATGCGCGACGTGAATTTCTGGGCGACGTACGCTGCCTGGTATTCGATCTGACGCCAAAGAAAGATGCCGGACGCGGACGTTTCCTCGGCCGTATCTGGGTCGAAGATCAGGAATTTAACATTGTGCGCCTGAATGGCACTTATGCGCGTCCGCAGCGCAATAACTATTACTTCCACATGGACAGCTGGCGTTTGAACCTGATTCCCGGTTACTGGGTGCCAGCTTACATCTACAGTGAAGAAGGCGACTTCACCGCCGGAGCTCAGAACAAGATTGCCTTCAAGGCTCAAACCCGCATGTGGGGATATAACCTCAAAGCGGCAACAGCGAATGACGAACTTACAAACATTCGTGTGGACAGCGTGAAAGACGATACGCCGACCGCACAGGATGCAACTCCATTGGCCGCTGAGCGCGAATGGCAACAGCAAGCAGAAGATAACGTGGTCGAACGTTTAGAACGCGCCGGACTATTGGCCCCGGAAGGCGATGTTGACAAGATTCTGCAGACCGTAGTCAATAACATCGAGATCACGAACAATATCGAACTGCCACGGCCGGTCCGGACGCGTGTTCTGACTACTTCTCCGCTGGAAACTTTCAGCGTCGGCAACACGATCATCGTAAGCCGTGGGCTGATCGACGTACTTCCGGATGAAGGCAGTCTGGCCATGGTGCTCGCTCACGAACTGGCGCACATCGTTCTGGGACATAACCTCGGCAGCCAGTATGCATTCAATGACCGTATGCTGTTTTCCGACGAAGGGACTTACCAGAACCTTGGGTTCAAACATATTCCCGAAGAGGAAACGGCCGCCGACAAAAAAGCTATCGAGATGCTGAAGGCTTCTCCCTATGCTCAGAAACTGGATACGGCTGGGCTTTTCATCAAAGCTCTACAGGCGCGCGCTCCGCAATTGAGCGCTTTACTGCAAGCCCACCTCGGAAACAACATCACCGAAAACGGCACAGTCACGCGCATGGCCGCACTCGCCACTTCGGCACCGGCGCTCGACTGGAACAAGCTGGATCAGATCGCTGCGTTACCTCTAGGTGGACGCGTCAAGCTGAATCCATGGGATGACAAAGTGGAGATCGTGAAGGCACAGCCGGTTGCGATCACCTCGGCCCGCGACAAAATGCCGTTCGAAGTGACGCCGTTCTACCCAAGGCTGTCGCGATACACCGCTGCCAGCGCGCCTGCGGCAACCACCGCAGCAGCGCCAGCAACGGCTGCGGATACAACCGCCAACGCCAGCCCTACCCAGTCGAACTAAGGCGGCGATCAAGTTGATAGAAGCGCGGGCCGGGACCGGGAGAAATTCCGGCTTCCCGGCCTGTGTCTATTGGGGCTGAAATCGCTTCTAGGGCAGAAAGTTCCATTGTGGCGAAACACCGCGCCGAGACGGCCTTTTCATTCCTACCCAATCTGATCTGCATTTGCTACTATGGTGACCCTCGCGTTTCCTACTCCCAGGAGGGTTGCAAATGAGCGGTGCGTTAACTCTTCGGAAAAGTTCTGTCTCCGCTGCCTGTGGCAGCTTTCAAGAAAGGTCGTGCATCTTGTCCATGAAGTTTATTTTTACAATGGTTTTGATCTCACTGATTGTCTCCGGCACCGTACTCGCCCAGACGCTGACCAGATTAAAGAATCAGCCGCCCGACGGAATTATCTACACCTTCCAGCTGACCGACGGCACCGTAATGGCACAAGGGGGCAACTGTGCCGATTGGTGGAAGCTTACGCCCGATAACACCGGCAGCTATGTCAACGGCACGTGGACCCAACTCGCCAGCCTCCCTTCCGGATATGCACCGTATGCCACGGCATCAGCAGTCTTGGCTGACGGACGCCTGCTGCTCGAGGGCGGTGAGTATTCCAACTGCGGCGCTGAATTTACGCTGACTAACCAAGGCGCCATCTATGATCCAGTAGCCAATACCTGGACCGCCGTGACCCCACCGAAAAACTGGGACTACATCGGAGATTCGCCATCGCTCGTCTTGCCCAACGGCGACTATGTGATCGGAAATAAACTCACCAAGCAAATGAGGGAACTCAATCCCAAGACTATGAAGTGGACGTCATTGCCTTCGACGGGCAAGAAAGATTTCGATGCCGAGGAGGGCTGGACTCTGTTGGCGGATGGGTCGATTCTGACAGCGGATGTGAAAGACGCTCCCAATTCCGAGATCTATACGCCGTCGGCAAAGAAGTGGGTGACTGCCGGCAGCACGATCGTCGACCTGCATTCACCATCGCCGGACGGCTGCATCAATTATGGCCCTGGCGGCAGTCTTTGTTACTACCCGCCTGGGGAAATTGGACCAGCTATCCTTCGTCCCGATGGCACAGTCTTCGCTACCGGATCATATTCGAACAACAACGGCCCGGGGAACACGGCCATTTATGACTCACTCACAGGCGTGTGGACTGCCGGTCCTGTCTTCCCGAACGACGACAACGCCGGTGATTCGTTCGCTGTTCTGCTTACCAATGGCAACGTGTTGGTGGAGGGCGACTCCGGAACTTCCTACATATTCAATGGGACGACCCTTAAAGCAGGAGCTTATACTCCGGGAAGCCTGATGATATTGCCTAACGGCCAAGTATTAGTCGGAGGTGGTACCACGGAAGTTTACACGTCCGTGGGAACTTACCAGACTTCATGGCAGCCGGCAATTTCGAGTTATCCATCAACGCTAACTCCGGGATCGACCTACCCAATCTCGGGTACGCAGTTCAACGGATTGTCGCAAGCCGGTTCTTTCGGAGACGAGTTTCAATACGCGACGAATTATCCTCTGGTAAGGATTACAAATAACAGCACGCATCATGTGTTCTACGCTCGAACTCATGACCATAGCACCATGGGCGTGGCGACAGGCTCAGCAACGGTTTCGACCAACTTCGACGTACCGGCAACAATAGAAACAGGAGCCAGCACGTTGGTTGTAGTAGCAAACGGCATTCCTTCAGCAGCCGTTGATGTTACGATTCAGTAAGAGAAGAAAGTTGAATTAATTAACTGCCCTTGCGTCTCCTGTAATCGGGAGATCCAAGGGCAGTTTTGCAAACGCCGCCGCCCGTGTAGAGCGGACATTCCTGTCCGCTGCCCTTGTTTTTGATTTTGACTTTGACTTTGTTTTCGATTTTGACTTTTGTAGGACGAACCCGTGCCCGAGGGTGCCCCATCCTTGCGCGTTCTGTGCGCAAGAGCCTGCCCTGAGCGAAGCCGAAGGGGCGGGATTCCAGAGAACCGTCCCCCTTGGGATTGGCGTAGCACATGATTTTTGGGTGGCGCAGCGGTTTACCGCTACGATAAACCGCCCCATTTTTTACTGAGGTCGAAGCCACGGCCTCGGACTGATTGTATTCGCTTAAAATTCGCTTCTAATAAAACTTAAAAAACTCCGTAAGTGGACAAGGAGATGTTGAAGGCGGTGATCGCAACTGATGATTCGTCGAAAGAAACGGAAGCATTGCGTGCGCGAGGGAAAGCCACTGCTGGCGCGGAGTTCGGCGAACCAGGAGTGGGCGCTGGATTTTGTGCACGATGCGGTGGAGTAGGGACGGGCGATCCGGGTGCTGAGTGTGGTCGATGCCTTTACGCGAGAGTGTCTGGCTTTGGAAGTGATACCAGTTTCGCCAGCCGCAGAGTGACGCGTGTGCTGGATGCGATCATCGCCGAGCGCGGGATAGCGGGAGCGATTCGGGTGGACAACGGGCCGGAATTCACCAGCCGGCATTTTTTGGCATGGTGCGTCGAACGGCAGATTGAACTGATCCACATTCAACCCGGCAAGCCGACGCAAAATGGGCGGATCGAAAGTTTTCACGGACGGCTACGGGAAGAATGTTTGCGCGTGAGCTGGTTTCAGAATCTGTTCGATGCACGGCGGAAGCTCGCGGCGTGGCGGATCGAGTACAACGAGGAGCGTCCGCACAGCAGCCTGAGCTACCGCACGCCGAAAGAGTTTGCTGTAGCGCAGGCGGCAGGCTTCTACACAGCTGAGCGAGAGGCAAGGGACTCAAACGCCGTCCCTTGCCCCTCGCGCTCCCCCATCCCGGCTCGAACCGGAGATGGAGAAAAAAAGTTGTCGCGTTCTTACGTGATCGGAAATTGGGGGCAGATCACTGCCGCAATAGGTAAGGAAAGAGGACTTTGTTCATGCCAGATTGGCACTCACTTCTGAGGCCGCCGTATATTTTCTTAATATTTGGGTGCATCCTATTTTTCGCGGCCGTGGTTTGGACGTGCATCGGAAAAGCGAGGACACGCTTTCAGGGTTGGGTCTACCGCGCCGAAGAGCCGGTTGTGTTTTGGTTAGTGGTCGTAACGTATTATCTAGGTGGTATTTTGTTCATTGGGCTCTTCTTGTGTGTTAACGCTGTTCGATAGCGAATTCTTGAGGCGGTCCGCAGCTGACCGTACTCCGCTCTATCAGGGAGAACCATGTTGCGGACGCCATGTGAGCGCGGTCGCATTTTTCTTCGGACGAGACCTATACTGCCAAGTCTGCAGCCCATACGCCGTGTTCCAGTCCTAGAGACAGGCTGAGGCATACGCCCTAGAAAGGAAGTACGATCCGATGCAGAAGAGACTCCGATGGATTATTGGAGCCAGTACCATTCTAATCGCTGTCGGGGTCTATGCGGTGTTGGCGCACCTTGCTCGTTCTTCCGGGCTTACAAAGACCGCACCGGCTACAAAACTTACGGAGACTGCCTCGTCCCAAATTGGTCCATTCGCTGTAGCCCCTCAGTTCGATGCCGCCGCGCCGTTCGTCAACGGCTTGGCGGAAGTTCGCGTAGGCGACGAGAAATCGGGCAAATGGGGTTATATCGATAAAGCCGGGAAGATGGTCGTCGATCCGCAGTTCGATCGGGCTAATGGGTTCTGGAAGGGCGGCTTGGCGGTTGTAAAGATATCGAACAAATGGGGCGTAATTGACACCAGCGGCAAGTACGTCATCAAACCGCAGTTCTCAGATATCGAGCCATTTGTGCAGGCCTTTATTGCTGACGACAGCGGTGTCGGGTTCGATTCGGACGGGCCGCTTCTCGATGCCCAGTCAGCGAGGCTCCTCGACTCGGATTTGGCCGTTGCTGCGATCAATGAAGGTGGTACGTCCAAGTATGGTTTGTATGGGTTCATCGCAAAGGATGGTCAGTTCGTGATCAACCCGCAATTCGATTACGCTTGGCCGTTTATCGATGGTCTGGCTGCTGTTCGCGTGGGAGATTCGGAGACGGGTAAGTGGGGCTTTATTGACACAACTGGGAAATACGCGGTCAGCCCCCAGTTTGATGACGCAATGCCGTTTACTGACGGGCTAGCGCGAGTGCGCATTGGCGACCGAACTACTGGCAAATGGGGTTACATCGACAAGTCAGGGAAATATGTAGTAAATCCCCAATTTGGGTCGGCAGATTTCTTTCTGCAACAGGTGGCCCGAGTGCGTGTTGGCGATCAGAAAACTGGGAAGTGGGGATATATTGACCTTACCGGAAAAATGATCGTGATCCCGCAGTTCGATTCAGCACGTCCAATGGTTGATGGCATAGCTGCCGTGCGCGTAGGCGACGAAAGGACAGGCAAGTGGGGCTACATTGATGAGAGCGGGAAATATCTAGTCAGCCCCCAATTCGGCGATGCGATGAACTTTTCGGATGGCCTCGCAGAAGTTCGGGTAGGCGATAATGAGACCGGGAAGTGGGGATATATAGAGCGAAGCGGAAGAATCTTAGTGAACCCTCAGTTTGATGCGGTCACGCCCTTTGGTCACGGTATCGCCGTGGTTCGGGTCGGAGATGAGAAGACCGGGAAGTGGGGATATCTTGACCATGCAGGAAGATACCTTGTAAGCCCCCAATTCGACGAGGCACATTCGTTCACAAATGATGGTCTCGCACGCGTCAGGATTGCTGGCAAATGGGGTTATATCCGACGCTGAGGCGGATTCGTCCAAGATCGCTCGGAGAGGATGGGGGGCTGGCCCACCCTTGCAGCGTCACGCCGGGTGCCCCACTCATCGCGCTCTTTGCGATGAGCGGGTGCCGCGAGCGCCGATTCTGTCGATCCGCTCACGATCCGTTTTCATCACAAACCCGCTGTGCATCCATCACAGACATCCGACGCGTCATGCGCCAGAATCATGATCGGTGTGTCCGCCTCCTAGGAGGCGTTGGTAATTGGCCTCTTGCAGTCGCCCTTTGAAAATACGATTTGACGCAATAGCGCCGACTCACCCGCTCCGCAGAACCTGCGGATTTGCTGGGAAATTGAGGACAGAGCCGAGCTAAGTCCTTATTTCTGAATATTTTGAAATTAACTACTTTAGAATCAATATTTTGGAGCAAATC
>Ga0209169_10000240_pt1 | contig 32930 bp, 22 predicted proteins | sample HubBroMetageWRM4_FD_188346 | JGI IMG/M metagenome (GOLD analysis project Ga0209169, IMG submission 188346) | Warmed soil microbial communities from the Hubbard Brook experimental Forest, New Hampshire - Hubbard Brook CCASE Soil Metagenome WRM 4... | ecosystem: Environmental > Terrestrial > Soil...
GAAAATATTGTAAGTGGGCATGCCCCAGGGCGTGCATTTGTAATTGCGCTTGCCCATGAGAAATTCCATGAACAGCGGGCTGAGGTTGAAGCGCCAGCGTTCGCTGCGGTTACTCAGAATCTGGCGGAAAAGCTCGCGCGTTTTTTTCCTGCTGAGGAAATGTTCCTGGTCGGGAGCTTTGTCGTAGGTGTAGCCGGGCGAAAGCATCATGCCTTCGACGCCCAGGTCCATCATATCGTCGAAGAAGTGGCGAACACTTTGCGCATCGGCGCCGTCGAAGAGCGTGGTGTTGGTGGTTACACGGAAGCCGCGCTGCAATGCGAGCTGGATCGCTTCGACAGCCTTGTCGTACGTGCCTTCGCGGCAAACGGCGAAATCGTGTTCTTCGCGCTGGCCATCCATGTGAACGGAAAAGGACAGATATTTGCTGGGCGTGAACAGGTGCAGCTTTTCTTTGAGCAGCAGCGCGTTGGTGCAGAGGTAAATATATTTTTTGCGCGCCACCAGGCCGTCCACAATTTCGGCGATTTGGGGATGCATCAAGGGCTCGCCGCCGGGAATGCTGACCATCGGCGCGCCACATTCTTCAACCGCGCGAAAACATTCCTCGGGGCTCAGCTGCTTTTTCAAAACGTGGGCGGGATACTGAATCTTGCCGCAGCCAGCGCAGGCGAGATTACAGCGGAGAAGCGGCTCCAGCATCAGGACGAACGGGTAGTGCTTGCGTCCCTTCAGCCGTTGGCTGATGACGTAAGACGCCGTCGTCCACATTTGTGAAACTGGAACTGCCATCTTTCGCCTTTCCCTTGTCGCGCAATCGAGCCATCACTTCGCGCGTCCTGTATTAGAGTCTAATGTTACCGGATTCGATGCCTGCTGTGAACCCCTGGACTCATCAGGGGGTTATCGATAGGCAAGGGGCCAGGATAGGCAGACGAATTCCATTGCGGAGCTCTCCAAGCTGTTAATTCCTTCGCTTAGGTTTCGCCGTTCGGTACTTCAATCGGCTGCAAGAGAATCGGACGGCGTTAAGGCTGCTTACTCTTGACAACTTCCGGCGGATGAATATGCTGTTGCGCATCCCGAGCGAGGTGCAGCGGGAAAATGTGTCTTCGGGGGAGTCCTGCCATGATTGAACAATTCGTATTGCGCCGGTGGACGGTAATTTTTGTGGTCCTGTTGGGTTTGATATTTTTGCGGCCCGCAGCAGCGCAGCAGAGTTCGGAGCCGGCTAGTCATCCCGTGATCGGATCGTCGGACACGGTGACGGCCGATCCGCCGCTGGCGCACCCCAATACGACACCTTGCGTGGTGAGCCTGTTCAGCAATCTGGAATTCGCGGACTTCAATATCAAGCCGTTCGACTACGCGCCCCCTGCGAACTGCGCAGGGCCGTGGGCGAAAGTGATATTAGTTTTGGACTTCAACGAAACGGCGGGAAATCAGTTCGACCGTACGGCGGAAATCACAATCGGCAACGTCAACGTTTATTACGGGACGACGCCCGAGCCCTCCAGCACGTTGGGGCCGACGTGGCACATCGAACGGGATCTGACCGATTACAGCGCGCTGCTGAAGGCCGCGCAAGCAGGACAAGCGAACTTGGGAAACCTAGTGAATTCGACCTACACCGGAATTATTTTTGGCAACGCGAAGATCGAGTTCTATCCTCCGGATTGGTTCAACCCAGCGCCGAAGACGCCGGATGTGGTGCTGCCGCTGCCAGATGCGCCGGGAGGTGCTGTGGGATTGGTGGGTACCAGCAGCTTGCTTTCGCAAACGTTTATGCTGCCAGAGAATATCGAGCGCGTTTATCTGGATTTGATCACGCAGAGCCAGTCCACTGACGAATTCTGGTATACGTGCTCGCCGAACGATCTGGTGACTGAAACCGAGAATACTTGCGGCAACACGGGATTTCGCGAGGCAGAAATTTCGATTGATGGAGAGCCGGCAGGCGTCGCGCCGGTGTACCCGTGGATTTACTCGGGCGGTCTTGATCCTTTCTTGTGGTTCCCTTTGCCCGGAGTGCAAACGCTGAATTTTGTGCCGTACCGAGTGGACTTGACGCCGTTTGCAGGCGTGCTGAGCAACGGAGAATCACATAGCGTGGCGATCAGCGTGTTTAACTCCGACGACTACTTCAATGTGACGGGGACACTTTTGCTTTACCTGGATCACGGGTCCAAACACGTGACGGGCGAGGTGACGGAGAACACGATTGGCAGCGGGCCGAACCCGAAAGTGACCGAAGACTTCAGCACTGCCGGGGGCAAGGTTGTCGGAACGGCAACCGTGACATCCGCGCGGCAATTCAGTCTGGCCGGTTACGTGAAGACTTCGCACGGACGCATGGATACGACCGTGCGGCAGGATTTCAAGTTCTCCAATACGCAGCAGTACAACATCACGGCGACGGTGTACAGCGAGGACGTCAGCCAGACGACCACAGTGACTTCGAAGACCACGACGAGAGAGGGATTTATCGTCACGGAAGTGGATAATACTTTTTCCTATCCGCTGACTGTGGACTTCTCGGAAGTGGAGAACGCGGACGGAACGTTCTCGTTGCCCACATCGATTCAGCAGAAGTACAGCGAGAATGAAACCGTGAAGCTGAATGGCTTCCCGATTTACCTGCGTTCGGTTTCGAATTCTGTGGAGCCGACGGATACGCTGGACTTTGACGCCTCATTCAACTTTCTGGGGAACGAGGGACAGGCAAGCTCGCAGAATTACGTGTCATTTGACTCACTCGGTGGATGCTACAGCAAGAAGCTGACCGTGGAGAACAACGTGCTGACGGATATTTCTAGTGGCGAGGGGTGCGGAGGCGGGGAGCACCATTGACGGACAGACGGGCCCAATCTGGAAGCAGCGAAATTTCTTCTGCAAGGGCTGGACCGTGAAATCTGAGTCGCGGCCCCGGCTTTCTGACGCGCACACGCCGCCCGCCGTGGCCGACGGAGACCGTGCGGGACGCGGCCATTCAACAGTCTTCCGACTCGAACGGTGCGCGGATTTGCGCCTTTTGCGTGTGGCCCTGCATCGAATATTCGTGTAGATTTTCTTATCGTGACAACACAAACAAAATTTAGCATCGGCCTGGTGCAGATGGCCGTGAGTTGCAATCCGCAGGAGAATCTCGCGCGGGCCGTTGCAAAGATCGAAGAGGCGGGGCGCAACGGGGCGCAGGTGGTGTGTCTGCCGGAATTATTTCAATCGCAATATTTCTGCCAGCGGGAAGATACCGCGAATTTTGATTTGGCTGAAGCTGTGCCGGGTCCGACCACCGAGGCGCTGGGCCGCGTGGCGCAAAAAGCCGGAGTGGTAGTCGTGGCGCCGCTGTTTGAGCGGCGGGCCGCGGGCGTCTATCACAATACGGCCGCGATCATTGATGCGGACGGCAAGATCGCAGGCATCTACCGGAAGATGCACATTCCCGACGATCCTGCTTACTACGAGAAATTCTATTTTACGCCGGGGGATTTGGGGTTTCGCGCTTTTGCAACGCAAGTGGGGAAAATCGCGACGTTGATTTGCTGGGATCAGTGGTATCCGGAGGGAGCGCGCTTGGCAGCGTTGAACGGCGCGTGCATCCTCTTTTATCCCACGGCGATCGGGTGGCACCCCAGCGAAAAGGAATCGCATGGCGCGGCGCAACGCGATTCCTGGCGAACGGTGCAGCGCGGTCACGCGATCGCGAACGGAATTTATGTGGCGGCGGTGAATCGCGTGGGCCACGAAATTCCGGCGACGGGCGGGGACGGCCTGGAATTCTGGGGCGGTTCATTTTTGTGCGACCCGCAGGGAGCGGTAATAGCGGAGGCGTCCACCGATCGCGAAGAACTTTTGTATGGCACGGTGGACCTAGCGCATCTGGAAGACGTGCGGCGCAATTGGCCATTCTTGCGCGACCGGCGCATCGATGCTTATCACGGCATCGAACAACGATTCCTCGACGACAAATCTTGAAACGGCCTTTTCGTGCAAACCTTATGAATGATTTTACCACGCCTGCTGCTCTTGGCTTTTCCATGCCTGCCGAATGGGAGAAGCACGAGGCCACCTGGATCGGCTGGCCGCACAACCCCACCGATTGGCCGGACAAGCTGGAACCGATTCAATGGGTGTATAGCGAGATCGTACGCAAGATTACGCCCGGCGAGATCGTGCGGATACTGGTGAATTCAGTCGCGCATGAAAAACAAGTTCGAGGGGTTTTGAAGAGAGTCGGAGTGGACTTGAAGGGCGTGCAGTTTTTTTGGTTTCCGACAAATCGTGGATGGACGCGGGATTTCGGACCGATTTTTGTACGGCGTGCTAAACCGCGGCGTGAAGTGGCTATCGCGCGATTCCGGTTCAATGCTTGGGCACGCTATCCCGACTGGAAGAAGGATGATTCGATTCCGGAGCAGGTAGCCCGGCGCTTGAAATATCAGATTCTGCCGGTGCGTTATGGCGGACGCGACGTCGTGCTGGAAGGCGGTAGCATTGACGTGAATGGCCGCGGCACGGTGCTCACTACCGAGGAGTGCTTGCTGGATCAAAAGCGGCAGGTGCGCAATCCCGGATTCAATCGGGCGGACACGGAAGCGGTGCTGCGCGAAGGTCTCGGCGTGAAAAATATTGTGTGGCTCGGCAGGGGCATCGCCGGCGACGACACACATGGACACGTGGACGATCTTTGCAGGTTTGTAAATCCGCGCACGGTCATGCTGATTCGCGAGAAAAACCAGCGCGACGCGAACTACAAACCGCTCGAGGAAAACTGGGAGCGTTTGCGAAGTGCGCGCCTGGAAGATGGAAGCAAGATTGAAGTGGTGGAGCTGCCGATGCCCGCACCGCTGCATTTCGAAGGTGTGAGGCTGCCGGCTAGCTATGCGAATTTCTATATTTCGAACTCGGCCGTCCTGGTTCCCACGTTTAACGACCCCAACGACCGCGTGGCGCTGGGAATTCTCGGTGAATTATTTCCGGGGCGCGCGGTGGTTGGCATTCATGCGGTGGATCTGGTGTGGGGATTTGGCACGCTGCATTGTTTGACGCAGCAGCAGCCCTCGCGATAATGTCTGGCGATTTTGCGGTATGGCGTGCCTGTGTGATTGGTGATCCCGCACGCGTCGTGCCGAAACGAAACAGCGCGGATGCATGATGAATTTGCGCGTGGCTTGATTAACGAACGCTAATACTTGCGCAGAGCTGCGGAGATTTGAACCGCGCAATTCCGCCTTGGCAAGTACGGCGCAATCTTTCCGGTCTCGCGGAAGCCCACTACTAGAGCGTTTCGCAAGATTCACTATTTACGAGACTCGGGGCCAATCGGCAACGCGATTGCCTGAGCGGCTGAGAATATATCCATTGGTATTACCATTTTTCAGAATTGTTGCGCACATGGGAAGAAGAACTGGTTCATGTCTCGCCGGAATCGCTGCAGGCTGTCGTTCAGGACGAAGCGTACATTTGATCGGCTTGCGATTCCATCGTCGCGCGGCGGAGTTGTAGTATTGTTTCCGTCGAACCGATTGATGGACTCGACCTGTATATGACATTCGACAATTCGAACTGGCGGAAATGGCCGCTGGCCGAACGCGAGCGGCAATATTCGCCGAGCAGCTGTGTGGCTGCGATTGAACCGTTTCTGGATACATACGTCGCGCGTAGCCGCGACGCGGAAACGCGTTTTCGCTGCCAGAAGAATTTGGTCTGGGGCGAGCGGATGGACGAAAGATTCGATTATTTTCCTGCTGCCTCCGCTGCTGCGCCCTTACTGGTTTATATCCATGGAGGTTACTGGCAAGAGCACTCAAAGGACGAATCTCTTTTTGCAGCGCCGGATTGCGTGGCGAATGGAATTGCGTTTGCGGCGATTGATTACACTTTGGCGCCGCGGGCCAGTGTTGGAACCATCGTGGAGCAATGCCGGCGGGCGATTGCTTCGCTGCATCGCCAGGCTACGCAGTTGGGATTCGATGCGCGGCGTATTTATGTTTCCGGTAATTCGGCGGGCGCGCATCTTGCGGCGATGCTGTTGGTGGCTGGTTGGCAGGCTGGGTATGGACTCCCTGACGATGTTGTTGCCGGCGGCGTGCTGCTGAGCGGGATTTACGATATCGAGCCTTTGATGGGCACTTACATTGATAAGGCGTTGCATTTGACGGCTGAGGACGCCGCTACACGGAGCCCGCTGCGACTGAAGTTGGGGCGACCGGTGAAAACGATCGTCGCGTGGGGCGACAACGAGACCGACGAATTCAAGAGGCAGAGCCGCACGTTCGCTTCCGCGCTGGTGCGTTCTGGATTTCCGGTTTCTGCGTTTGAGCTTGAAGGAACGAATCACTTCGATATTGTGTTTGGGTTGGCGAATCGGGAGAGCATGCTAGGTAAAGCCACCATAGAAATGATTGACGGGACAAAAAACGACGACACGTAAATGCGTATTTGGGCGGTGCGGGAGCGCGTGATTCATTTTGCGGTCGCTACGTTTTCACTTCGGACAGGAACTTATCCGCGAAGGTGTGGACATCCGTGAACGAGTTGTAGAGCGGGACCGGCGCGACGCGGAGAATGTCTGGTTCGCGCCAGTCGCAGACGATCCCTTGTTGGGCGAGGCGGTCGCAGACGGCGCGGCCGCCTTTTTTAATTCCCAACGAGAGTTGTGCGCCGCGTTCCGAGGGATCGCGCGGAGTCAGGATGGAAAAGTTGTCGCCGGGCCGCTGCGCGAGGAGAAATTCCAGATAGCTGGTCAGGGTTTCGCTTTTTGCGCGAAGGCGTGCGATGGTGGCTTCGTCGAAGATTTCCATCGAAGCACGCAGCGCGGCCATCGACAAGATCGAGGGATTGCTGAGCTGCCAACCTTCGGCGCCAGGAATTGGTTGAAATTTCGAGGGCATCTGAAAACGGCTGCTTTTGTCGTGTCCCCACCAGCCTGTGAATCGCGGCAGCTGCTGACTTTGTGCGTGACGTTCGTGGACGAAGCATCCGGCGACGCAGCCGGGACCGCCGTTAAGATATTTGTAGTTGCACCACACGGCGAAATCCGCGTTCCAATCGTGAAGTTGGAGTTGCAGATTTCCAGCGGCGTGCGCCATGTCGAATCCTGCGACGCAACCTTGGGCGTGCGCGGCTCCGGTGATGTGCTGGCAATCGAAAGCTTGTCCGGTGTAGTAATTCACTCCGCCGAGTAGAATCAACGCAATCTGCTCGCCTTTTTCCGCGAGCAACCTGTCGATCTCTTCGGTGCGAATCGTTGTCTCGCCGGGGCGCGGGGCAATTTCGAGCAGTGCTTCCGCCGGATCGTAACCATGGAAGGCGATCTGTGATTGCACGGCGTATTGATCGGACGGAAAGGCGCTGGATTCGATGACGATCTTGTGGCGCGTGCGCGTGGGACGGTAAAAAGTAACCATCATTAGGTGCAGATTTGCGGTGAGCGAGTTCATCACCACTACTTCGGTGGGTAACGCGCCCACGAGCCGCGCGGTCGGCGCCGCCAAGATTTCGTGATACGGCATCCAGGGATTTGTGGCGTGAAAATGTCCTTCGACTCCGAGGCGTTCCCAGTCTTGCAGTTCCTGTTCGATATACGCGCGCGCGGATTTTGGTTGTAGGCCCAGGGAATGGCCGCAGAGATAGACGCAGTCGGAACCTGCGGACGTCTTCGGAATGTGGAAACGATCGCGATACGCCGCGAGCGGATCGGCGGCGGACATCGCCTGCGCGAAATCGCGGCCGGTTTCGAACTTGAGGCTCGGCACCTAGAGAGTCTCCAAAGGCGTAAGGTCGCGCTGGATCAAGTGATCTGCTTTCTTCCAGTCGAGATCTTCGATGCGGCTGGTGGAATCGCACAACTCCGCGAGCAATCGATCCTGGATTGTTCCGCGCGTCAGTGCGACGGAGTACGGGACGCGATGGAAAGTAACCATGGCGTATTTTGGCACGAAGCGGCGCGGATATTTGGCTTGCAGCGCCAGTTCGACTTTCTTCCTGAAGAGGAAGCGGGGATCCGCGACGCGATCGCGCATTTCGATAAAGTTTTCCAGAGCCATGTCCGCGATCGCGTCCGTATTGTGCTTGCGAGCGTGCTCTAATTCCCGGAATAGCTTCGGCCAGTCTGGGCCGTATTGATCGAGCAGCTCGAGAAATACGGTGCAATCTTCGAACGCGCAATTCATTCCTTGCCCGAAGAAGGGGACGATGGCGTGAGCCGCATCGCCGAGTAGCAGGACTTTACCGTCCACGTGCCAGGGCGCGCATCTCACTGTCACCATCGAGCCGACTGGATTTGCTAGGTAATTTTCCTGGAGCTGCGGCATCAGCGGAACGGCGTCGGCGAATCGCTCCTGGAAAAAGCGCAGCGCTTTTTCTCCGGTGTCGAGGGTAGCGAAACTTTCGGGGCCTGCGCGGGGAAGAAACAGAATGCAGGCGAACGTGCCGTCAATGTTGGGCAACGCGATGAGCATATAGGCGCCGCGCGGCCAGATGTGCAGCGCGTGGGGTTCGAGCACATGTTTTCCGCCGGAGCCAGCAGCGATGGTCAATTCCTTGTAGCCATAATCGAGGACTTCCTGCGAAAAATTCAGGCTGCCGTGTTTCCGCATATCCTGACGGAGAGCGGAGGCGGAGCCGTCCGTGCCGATCGCGATTTCGGAATCTACCGTGGTTTCGCGGCCGGACTCTTCGTTGCGGAAACGCGCGGCGCCGGTGTTCCAATCCATTCCGGTGCAGTGTTCGTTGAAATGAATCGTTACGCCTTCGGCTTCCGCGGCATTCATCAGCGCGACGTTCAAATCCGCGCGCGAAATGGAATTGATCACCTCGGTGTTGTCTTTCCCGTATTGCTGGAACGTGAGTTCACCAGAGAGCGAATGCATCATGCGGCCTTTCATGGGGATGATGATGCGGCTCATCAGGTCCCATAGGCCGGCTCCGCGCAGGGCGTGAATGCCGCGCGTGGAAACGGCGAGGTTGATGGAGCGGCCGGCGCTGGCGCGAGTGCGGCGCATGTCCGGGCGACGCTCGAAAATCTGCACGGGAAATCCGCGCTGCGCGAGGGAAATTGCGAGCAAGGGACCGGTGAGGCCGGCGCCAACAAGCGTTATCGTCTGGGAATTCTTCTGCATGTCGCGGAACGGCGCTTCGCCAGTCGCAGGATCGCGGCTCAAGCGATCATCCTTCCAGATACGTTCGCGCTTCCCACAGCTCGGGGAAGAATTTCTTATCCAGCGTGAGCTTCAAATAAGACGAGCCGGCGCTGCCGCCTGTGCCCATGCGAATGCCAATCGTGCGTTCGACCATTTGAATGTGGCGCAGGCGCCAGCCGACGACCAGTTCATCGAATTCGGTCAGGCGTTCGCAGACGTCAATCCAGTCGCGGTGATTGCGTTCGTCGCGGTAGAGCGCGTGGATCGCTTTGGCGCGAGCTTGAAATTTTTCTTCTTCGGTCGCGGTGGCGGCTGGCGGTTTTAAGGTACCCAAGGCCTCGAGCGCTTTGAAAAAAACGTCGCGCAGGGAATCTTCGCGCAGGCGACGGAACAGTATGGCATGAGTTTCAGGAGTGAGCTCGTGATACCGGAGCATTTTTTCGTCTTTCAGGCCGCACAGGAATTCGAGTTCGCGGAATTGTTCGGATTGAAAACCGCTGGCGGGGGCCAGTTTTTCGCGAAACGCGAGGAAGTGCGTGGGCAACATCGTTTCGAGAATGGTGAACTGTTCGACCAGCACACGCATGATTTCGGTGCAGCGGCGCAGCAGGCGCGCGGCTTCGTACACGCCGTCGCGCGAGGTGGGATTCTCGCACGTGGCGCGTAGGTTGGCGACCACGGCATCGAGGTCGTGGAGTAGTTCCTTGAACCAGAGTTCGTAGGTCTGATGGACGATGATGAAGAGCAGCTCATCGTGGTGTTCGGGAGAAGATTCGGGATGCTGGAGACGGAGCAACTCCGGAACCTGGAGATAGGAGCTGTAGGTCAATTTCTTGCCGGATTGCGTCTCGCTATTTTTGCTTGTCGAGCTCACGGAGTCCGCGGTGGCGCGGGCTGGGCAGCCGAAGGAGCTGCTTGTTTGCGCTACTTTATTTTCAGCTGGCGCCGCCGCTTCCTGCGGCAGGCCGAGCCACGTTTGCGCATTCGCGCCGAGTAACTTCGTTTTCGCTTCCGGCGAAAATCGGCTCTCGCGAATTAGCGCACCTACACGCGCTTCCCCGAGTGGGAACGGATAGTCCGAGCCGAGCAGGACGCGATCCTGGCCCATGATCTCGACCAGAAATCCCAGCGCACGTTCGTCGAAAACCGCGGAATCAACGTAGAACCTGTTGAGATAATGGTTCGGAGGAAATTGTGCAGCGCCGCGGCAGAGTTCCTGCTGCTGCCAGGCGTTCTGCAGGCGGCCGAGAAGAAACGCGAAGCTGCCGCCCCCGTGCGCGAAACAAATGCGCAAGCTCGCGGGCAGGCGATCGAGCGCGCCGCTGACGATCAGCGACACGAGCGAGAGTTGCGTTTCTGCAGGCATGCCGACGGTCCAGGGCATCATGTATTTAGGCATGCGCTGCGCGGCCATCATGTCCCAGGGATGAACAAGAACGGCGGCGCTTTGGTCGGCGCAATGATGAAGGAACGTTACTATGCCCGGGTCGTCGAGATTTTTATCACCAACGTGATTGCCAATGTGCACGCCGAGATGCCCTGCACGCATGCAGCGGGTGAGTTCGGCGCAGGAGGCATCAATATCCTGCAGCGGCACCTGGCAGAGCGCTCGCAGCCGCCCTCTGCCTCGGGCGCACAGCTCGAGCGCTGCATCGTTAAATATTCGAGCGCACTCCAAAGCCTGCTGCGGTTCGCGGTTGTAGGCAAAAAGCACGGGCGTGGCGGAAACGATCTGTTGAGTTACGCCGTCGAGATCCATTTCTTCCAGGCGCACGTTCGCGTCCCAGCACGCCGAGGTGACGTGACGGAACACGCGATTGCCGATCATGATCACGGCTTTGCCGGGGTCGGTGTGCCGGATCGACGGCCAATCGGGCGTGCCGAATCGCGCCGCAAGATCGGGCCACGATTCCGGGAAGAAGTGGGTGTGAATGTCTGTGACTGGCATCTGTTTTCCGATTCGCGAACTCGACGCTATTTTTTTACCGGCTTTCCCGGGTGAACTTCGCCGCAGTTAGGACACACGCGCAAGTTTTCGTTCTGATAGAACTTTTCGAACAGCGGCGGCAGGTCGGTGACAATGCTCTTCAAAAGCACTTCCGCGCGATGAACCAGGTGATGGCATTTGCCGCAGTACCACTCGAACGCGTCTTTCGCGCCCTCGGGACGTGGGATTTCAACCACCAGGCCAATCGTGCCGGGAGTAAGACGCTGCGGCGAATGGCGCGTGTGTTTCGGGAGCAGAAAGATTTCGCCTTCTTTGATGGGAATCTCGATGGGCGGCTTGCCGGGCTGTTCCATCACGCGAATGAAAATATCACCTTTCAGTTGGTAGAAAAATTCCTCGGTGGGATCGTCGTGATAATCCACGCGCTGGTTCGGCCCGCCGACCACGGTGACGATGATGTCGCCGTCATCCCACACCTGGGCATTGCCGACGGGCGGCTTCAGTTTTTCGCGATTGGCGTCAATCCAGCCCTGAAAATTGAACGCCTTCATGGTTTTGATAGATGGCATTATTTTTTCCTTCCCGCTTCGGCGAGTGGCTTGTAGGCGATTGCCTTCATCTCGATGAGCAGATGAGGGTGAGGCAATTGATGGACGGCGACGGTCGTGCGCGCAGGCCCGTTTTCGTTGAAGTACTCGTTGTAGACTTCGTTGTAGCCGGCAAAATCATTCATGTTGACCAAGTAGCTGGAAATTTCGACTAGGTCGCTGAGGCTCGCGCCGACGCTCGCGAGAATGTCGCTGATATTGTGGATTACGGCGCGGGTCTGCGCGCGGACATCGAGTTGCGTCGCGCCCAGGGTGTCGGCTTCCGCGCCGGCGATGGTGTTATCGGCGCGGCGCGAACTGGTCCCGGAGACAAAGAGATAATCGCCGGCACGCTTGATGTGCGGGAATTTACCGCGCGGCTGCGCTTTCCCGGGAACGACTTTGCTTTCCATTGCCATCAATCACTCAACTTAACGCAGATATTGTTCAGTTCGGAATAAAAGTTCAGAGAATGTACTCCGCCTTCGCGGCCGATGCCGGAAAGGCCCATTCCACCAAAAGCCGTGCGCAGATCGCGCAAAAACCAGCAATTCACCCAAGTGATGCCGACACGCAGTTTTTCGGCGACGCGGTGGCCGCGCTTGAGATTCGTAGTCCAGACCGAACCGGCGAGCCCGTAGTGTGTGTCATTGGCTTTGGCGATGGCTTCTGCCTCGGTATCGAACGGCGCGATGTGGCAAGCGGGCCCGAAGGTCTCTTCCTTCACGCAGCGAGCGGATTCAGGCAGACCGGTGAAAATCGTGGGCTGGACGTAAAAGCCGGCGTCGCGGGCGTCGTTAAATTTCGGGATGCCGCCCCCGGTGATCACCGTGGCGCCCTCTTGGCGAGCGAGTTGATAGTAAGCGAGAACTTTGTCGCGATGTCCTTTGGAAATCAAGGGGCCGGTGGTCGTGGCCTGATCCATGGGCCATCCGACGCGCAGGGATTCGGCTTTTTGTTTGAGCGCTGTTACAAAGCGATCCATTAGTTTGCGCTCAACGTAGATGCGTTCCGCGCAGAGACAGACCTGCCCGGTATTTAGAAAAACGGCGTCCGTCAAGCCATTCAGTGTTTCATCGAAATCGCAGTCGGCGAATACGATGGCAGCGTTCTTGCCGCCCAGTTCAAAGGATACCGGCTTCACGGTGGGAGCGACGGCGCGCAGGATGGCGGCGCCGGTGCGCGATTCCCCGGTAAAGGTGATCGCGTCCACTCCGGGGTGCGCGGTGAGAAATTCTCCGGCAGAGTCGGGACCGAAGCCGTGAACCAGGTTGAATACGCCCGCGGGCACTCCGGCAGTTTGCATCACTTCGGCGAGCAAGGTAGCCGTGGCAGGCGTTTCTTCCGAAGGTTTGACGACAACGCAATTGCCGCAAGCGAGTGCGGGAGCCACTTTCCAGGTGAGCAGCAGGAGCGGCAGATTCCACGGAGTGATGATTCCGACGACACCGAGAGGCTTGCGGACCGCGTAATTGAGGGCGACAACGCCATCGGGAGTTTCGGTGCGAAATGATTCCAGGCCAGCGGTTCTGATGACGTCCGCGAAAGCGCGGAAATTCGCGGCGCCGCGGGGGACGTCCATGCGCGACGCGAGCGCAATAGGTTTTCCGGTGTCCGCGACTTCGGCGTGCAGAAAATCCTGGAAGCGCGCTTCGATGCCGTCGGAAATCTTGTTCAGCATCGCGGCGCGCGCTGGAACCGACAACCCGCCCCATTCTCCGCCCAAGGCTTGGCGGGCCGCGGCGACGGCTTCGTCCACTTGCCCTCTACCAGCTTCGGATACTTGGGCGATTACGGAACTATCGGCAGGATTCACGTCGGCGAATTCGCGCGCGCCACGCACAAAACGGCCGTTAATGTAATTTTGCAGGAGTTTCACGGAGTCATCTGCACTTCTGAGCGCATCAGCCGCGACACAGCGCAGCGGCTGAGGAGCTATTAGCACGATACCAAAATCACGCGGCCTTGGAACGTGGAAAACGCGCGAGCAGCCGGCGAGCGAGATGGGCCCGCAAGCTGTCCGAATCCTTACTTGGTGCCTTGTGGCGGCGCCTGTGGAGGCGGCGAATCCTGATGCAAGACCTGGCTCGGCGTGGGAATTAGCGATGTATCCCAGCCGCCACCCAAAGCCTCGATGAGTTGCACGCTCGAAGTCATTTGCTGAATCCGCAGATTTACGGCCGTTTGTTGATTGCTGAGCAGCGTCGTCTGGGCGGTGATGACGTTGAGGTAAGGATCGATGCCCAGTTTGTAGCGGTCCGTGGCGATCTTCAAATTGCGTTCCGCGGAAACCACGGCCGTATCTTGCTGCTGGATTTCGATGGAAAGAATTCGCAGCGAGGCAAGATTATCTTCCACTTGTTGAAAGGCGGTCAGCACCGTCTGTCGGTAATTGGCCACGGTTTCGTCGTATTGCGCCCGGAACTGAAGCACGGTGGCATGGCGCAAACCGCCGTCGTAAATGGTTTCAGACAATCCGGGGCCCGCGGAAAAAAACCGGCTCGGCCACGTAAACCATGAAGTGAATGACTTTGATTCAAGGCCGATGGATGCGCTGAGAGTAAGCGTGGGATAGTAGGCGGCATAAGCTACGCCAATCTGCGCGTTGGCTTGCTCCATGAGCCGCTCGTTCGCGGCGACATCAGGGCGGCGCTCAAGTAATTGAGACGGGACGCCGAAGGGAATCGCGGGCGGTTTGGACTTCAGAGGCTCCGCGGGAATCGAAAATGAAGACGCGGGCTGACCAACGAGCATGGCGATGGCATGTTCGAATTGCGAACGCAGGATGCCGAGATTGGTGTCCTGGGCTTGCGTGGTCTCGAGCTGAGTCTCGGCTTGGGCCACAGATTCGTCGGAGTCGATTCCCGTCTCATAGAGAGCCTTGGTGAGATCGAGCGATTCCTGGAATGCGATTACGGTGGAGTCCAGCAATTGCTTCAGGTCGTCCTGGCCGCGAAGCGAATAATAATCCACAGCGACTTCGGCTTGGGCCGTCAAGCGCGCGTTTTCGAGATCCGCCGCGTTGGCTTGCGCCGAAGCTGTATTGGCCCGAACCTGATTGCGAACCCGGCCCCAGAGGTCGGGAACCCACGTGGCGTCGAACGGCAAACTGTAAAACACCGAGGTTCCGGGTGTGACGGCTAAGGATGCTGCAGCGCCTTCGCGTGATGCCGTGATCCCGGGGCCCACGGTGACCGTCGGATAGTATTGCGCGCGGGCTTCCTTGACCAGGGCACGCGCGGCCATGTAGCTGGCCACGGCTGATTGAACGTTCTGGTTGGAAATGTTCACTTGGTCTTCCAGAGCGTTCAGTTGCGGGTCGTTGAACATGGTCCACCATTTGCCGTGGAGGACGTTGTCTTGCGGTTGCGCCACCTTCCATCCGTCGGTCTTGCTGAAATCGGCCGCAGTTAATTCCTTGTAAGCTGCGGGAGCCGGCGCGGTTGGCCGCTGATACTTGGGGCCGACGACGCAGCCGTCCAACACGAACGCGGCGAGCAGGATGGAGGCAATTAGAACTTGCGAACTGGAGTGAGTTCTTTCCATTGTAGAAATTTCAAGATTCCATTGTGCTACTGATTTGCGTGCCGATCTAAGTAATTGCGAAACGTGTTTCATCAGTCCGCCGGCTCCTCTACGGTACCGCCAAGTGAGTGATGGTGCGTGCGAGCCCAGCGAACCCGCATGCGATCCAGATAAAGATAGACGACAGGGGTGGTGTACAGAGTCAGCATCTGGCTGACGATTAAGCCGCCGATAATGGTGATGCCCAACGGCCTGCGCAGTTCCGAACCGGTGCCGGTGCCCAGGGCCAGAGGCAGAGCGCCGAATAATGCGGCCATGGTGGTCATTAATATGGGCCGGAAACGCAGCAGGCAAGCCTGGTAGATCGCTTCCTGGGAAGTTTTATTCTCCTGGCGTTCGGCGGCCAGCGCGAAATCAATCATCATGATGGCATTTTTCTTTACGATACCGATGAGCAGGATTACGCCGATGAGGGCGATGACGTTGAGGTCCATGTGAAAAAGCAAAAGCGCCAGTACCGCACCGACCCCCGCGGAAGGAAGCGTCGAGATAATCGTAATCGGATGGATGTAACTCTCGTAGAGAATTCCCAGAACGATGTAAACAGCAAGCAGCGCGGTGATGATCAGAAACGGCTGCGTGGAGAGCGACGACTGAAAGGCTTGCAACGTTCCGGAAAACATTCCGTGGAGCGTGGAGGGCACGCCCATTTTCTGCTGCATATCAGTGATGGCATTGGCGGCGTCGCTCAAGGCCACGCCCGGCGCCAGATTAAACGATACGGTGACGGACGGAAACTGGCCCTGGTGATTGACCGCGAGCGGAGCTATGGTCGGAGCGAAGTGCGTGACTGCGCTGAGCGGGACTTCTTTACCAATCGACGGGCGGATATAAATGTCGCGTAATGATGCGGGATCCTGCCAAAACTGCGGAGCGACTTCCATCACCACGTGATATTGGTTTAGCGGCGTGTACATCGTGGAAACCTGCGCCTGGCCGAAGGCTTCGTACAAAGTGTTGTCAATCATTTGCGGAGTGATGCCCAGGCGCGACGCGGTGTCGCGGTCGTAAACCAGCGAAGCCTGCAAACCGCTGTTCTGCTGATCGGTGTTGACGTCGGTGAGGATGCGCAGTTTGCGCATTTCGGTCAGGAGACGCGGACCCCAAGTCACCAGATCTTCAATGTTGTCACTCTGCAGCGTGTACTGATATTGCGCGTTGCTTTGGCGGCCGCCAATGCGCAAATCCTGCCCCGCTTGCAGGAACACCGTTGCGCCCGGCAGGGAAATCAGCTTGGGGCGGAGGCGATCGATCACCTGGCTGGAACTAATTTTGCGTTCATCGAGAGGCTTCAGCGCCAGATACACAAATCCCGTGTTCACGGCGCCGGTGCCGCCGGTGAATGCGCCGACATTTTGCACGGCGGGGTCGGTCTTAATGATGTCCACGAAGCGCAGCGTTAAACTCTGCATCGCCTGGAAGGAAATGTCCTGCGCTCCCTGAATGCCGCCAAAGACGGTGCCATTATCCTGCTGCGGGAAAAAACCTTTGGGCACGATCCAGAAGAGGAACACGTTGAGGCCGATGGTTACAAACAAGACGAAAAGAGTGATAGCCGAGTGCTGCAGGACCCATTGCAGAGTGCGTTCATAAAATCCCAGCATGGCGTTGAAAACCTTTTCGCTAGCCTGAAAGATTCGCCCGTGCTTTTCTTGGTGGGGATTCTTGAGGAGCCGGGAACACATCATCGGCGTGGTGGTCAAAGAAATGGCGAGCGAAACAAGAATCGCGACGGACAGCGTGACGGCGAATTCGCGGAACAGGCGTCCTACGATACCGCCCATCAACAGAATGGGAATGAACACCGCGACGAGAGAGATGCTGATGGAGAGCACGGTGAACCCGATTTCCTGCGCACCTTTCAGCGCGGATTCCATCGGACTCATGCCCTGCTCGAGATAACGCGAAATGTTTTCGATGACTACGATGGCGTCGTCTACCACGAAGCCCGTGGCGATGGTGAGCGCCATCAAGGAAAGGTTATCAATGCTGTATTTGCAGAGGTACATCACGCCGAACGTGCCGATTAGCGAAACGGGCACGGCGACGCTGGGGATCAGAGTGGCGCGCACGTTGCGGAGAAAAACAAAGACGACCAGAATCACGAGCGCGATGGAGATGGCGAGAGTGCGTTCGACGTCGCTGACGGACGCACGGATCGTAGTGGTGCGATCCAGCACGATGGTGAAATCAATGGCCGCGGGGACCGAAGCCTCCAACGCGGGAATGGCATCGCGGATGCGGTCCACCGTATCAATGATATTGGCTCCGGGCTGGCGGAAAACGATCAGCAGCACGCAGGGTTTTCCATTCAAGAAACCGGTGGCGCGTATGTTCTCCACTTCGTCGATGACATCAGCGACGTCGGAAAGTTTTACGGCCGCGCCGTTGTGATAGCCCACGACCAAGTCTTTGTAGTACGCGGCTTTTAGCAGTTGATCGTTCGCGACGATATCGGCAGTAGTCTGCCCGTCGCTGATCTGACCTTTGGCGACATTCGCATTTTGCGTGCTGAGCATCGAATTGACGTCTTGCAGGCCGAGGCCGTAGCTGTTCAGCTGTGTGGGATTTAGCTCCACACGCACGGCGGGCAGCGAGCTTCCGCCCACGCTAACTTGTCCGACGCCTTGAATCTGCGAAAGCCTTTGCTGCACGATGGTGGACGCTGCGTCGTACATCGGTCCGCGATCGTAGACCTTGGAGGTCAGGCCGAGGATCATGATCGGCGCGTCGGCAGGGTTGACCTTGCGATAGGTGGGATTGGCGGGCAGGTTCACGGGCAGATAGCTGCGTGCGGCGTTGATGGAAGCTTCCACGTCGCGCGCGGCGCCATCAATGTTGCGATTCAGGTCGAATTGCAACGTGATGCTGGTCGTGCCGAGGAAACTGGAGGACGTCATTTCCGTGACGCCCGCGATGCGGCCGAACTGGCGCTCGAGGGGCGTGGCTACCGAAGAAGCCATGATTTCGGGACTGGCTCCTGGCAAACTTGCGGCGACAGAAATCGTGGGGAAATCAATTTGCGGAAGCGCGGAGACCGGCAGCACCTGGAACGCCACGGCGCCGGCGAGCGCAATCGCCACAGTAAGCAGCGTGGTGGCGACCGGGCGATGAATGAATGGCGAGGAGATGCTCATGGCTAATCCGCGGGCACCGACTCGGTACTTCCGTGGCCGGCGCGCGAGGTGGCAACTTTCTTAGCCAGGTCATCGAAGAAAATGTAAATCACCGGCGTGGTGTAGAGCGTGAGCACCTGGCTGAGAAGCAGGCCGCCGACCATGGCGATGCCCAGGGGCTTGCGCAGTTCGGAGCCGATGCCAGTGCCCAGCGCGAGTGGCAGGCCGCCGAGGAGCGCGGCCATGGTCGTCATCATGATCGGGCGAAAACGCAACAGGCAGGCTTCGTAGATGGCGTCCTCGGAGCTCATGCCGTGCTTTCGCTCAGCTTCTAGGGCGAAGTCGATCATCATAATGCCGTTCTTTTTCACGATGCCGATCAGCAAAATAATTCCTATGAGCGCGACGACGCTGAGTTCCTGTCCGCAGATGAGCAACGCCAGGATGGCGCCCACACCGGCGGAAGGCAGCGTGGAAAGAATCGTGATGGGATGGATGTAACTCTCGTAGAGGACGCCCAGCACGATGTAAACGGTGACGAGCGCGGCCAGAATCAAAATTGGCTCGTTGCTCAGCGAAGCCTGGAACGAAGCAGCGGTGCCTTGAAACGCGGCCTGCACGCTGAGCGGCATTCCGATTTCCTGCTGAGCTTTATCAATTGCTTTGGTGGCTTCGCCCAGCGAAGCGTCGGGAGCGAGATTGAACGAGATGGTGACGACGGGGAATTGTCCCTGGTGATTTACTGACAATGGCGCGGTTCGGGATTCGAAATGGGTGAACGCGCTGAGCGGCACAGCTGCTCCGTTCGTGTTGGACACCGCCGCGGGAGTGGCGGAGCCGTTATTCGGCGTGGACTTGGTGGATGCGGGACTCGGAGTCGAATTGGCGTTGCCGGAAGCGGTGCTGGAAGTGACGACGGTTCCACCAGGGGGCGAACCCGAACCCGTGCTCCCTGTGGTCAAGGACGAGGAAGCGAGGGCGGACCGCACATAAATATCCTGGAGCTTCGCAGGATTTTTCTGGAAGTCCGGCATCGTTTCCAGAATGACGTGATACTGATTTAGCTGGGTGTAGAGCGTGGTGACCTGGCGCTGGCCGAATCCGTCGTAGAGCGTTTGGTCAATGGCGGAAGGTGTGATGCCCATGCGCGAAGCTGTGACGCGATCTATCACCAGCGCCGCTGCGAGGCCGCCGGTTTGCTGGTCAGTGGCCACGTCGCGCAGTTCGGGAATTTGTTTCAGTTTGGCTACCAGCTTCGCGGTCCAATCGTTCAGCTCGTTCAAATCAGGATCTTCCAGCGTGTATTGATATTGCGTGCGGCTGACCCGATCTTCCACCGTCAAATCCTGCACCGGTTGCATATAGAGCGTGATGCCGTCCACTTTTTCAAGTTCCGGTTGCAGGCGGCGAATCACTTCAGAAGCGTTGATGTGGCGCTCCTCGAGTGGCTTCAAGTTAATCAGAATGCGGCCGCTATTGAGCGTGGTATTGGTGCCGTCGATTCCGATGAAGGACGAAAGGCTCTCCACGGCCGGGTCCTTCAGAATAATGGAGCTAAGCTGTTGCTGCCTCTGGGCCATCAAGGGGAACGAAATCGATTCGGTGGCTTCGGAGATGCCTTGGATGATGCCGGTATCCTGCACGGGAAAGAAACCCTTGGGCACGAAGACGTAAAGAACGATCGTGAGAACGAGCGTGACGACGGCCACTACGAGTGTGGCCACCTGATGTTTCAAAACCCACTTCAGGGTGCGCCCGTAAAAATCAATGACGCTCTGAAAACCGCGTTCGGAAAGTTTGTAGAAACGGCTATTCTGCGCCTCGGGATCATGCTTCAGCAGGCGCGAGCACATCATCGGCGTCAGCGTGAGTGAAACTACGGCGGAAACCAGAATCGTGACGCTGAGCGTGATGGCAAATTCGCGGAAGAGACGGCCGACGATGTCTCCCATGAAAAGTAGCGGAATCAACACGGCGATCAGGGAAATCGTCAGCGAAACGATGGTGAATCCGATTTGTTCGGAACCCAACAGGGACGCACGCAATGGATCATCGCCCTCTTCGATGTAACGGACGATGTTCTCGATCATGACGATGGCGTCGTCCACCACGAACCCGGTGGAAATCGTCAAAGCCATGAGCGTTAGGTTATTCAGGCTGTAGCCCGCCAGGTACATCACTCCGAAAGTGCCCACCAGCGACAGCGGAACGGCCACGCTGGGAATTATGGTGGCGCGCACGTTGCGCAAAAATAGAAAGATGACCATCACCACCAGCGCTACGGTCAGCATCAATTCAAATTCCACGTCCTTCACCGACGCGCGGATGGTTACGGTGCGGTCCGTGAGCACATCCACGTGCACAGCGGCGGGCAAATTGCTCTGCAACAGCGGCAGCAGCGCCTTGACGCGATCCACCACCTGAATAATGTTCGCGCCGGGTTGCCGCTGGATGTTGACGATCACCGCGGGCGTTTCGTTCATCCAGGCGGCTTGCCTCACATTTTCCACGTCGTCCACCACGCGCGCGACGTCCGACAGGCGCACCGGCGAACCGTTGTGGTAGGCAACGACTACGTTCGAGAATTCCTGGCTGGTCAGCAGCTGGTCGTTCGCGTTGATCTGATAGTCCTGATGCGGCCCGTCGAAATTTCCCAGCGCGGAATTCAGGCTGGTGGATTGCAGCGCGGTGCGTACATCTTCCAGGTTGATTCCGTAGGAAGAAAGCGCCGTGGGATTCACTTGCACGCGCACGGCGGGCTTTTGGCCGCCGCTGATGCTTACCAGGCCAACACCGGGCAACTGCGCGATTTTTTGAGCGAGGCGCGTGTCCGCGAGGTCTTCCACTTGCGAGAGTGGAATTGTTTTGGATGTCAGCGCCAGCGTCAGAATCGGCGTGTCGGCAGGATTGGTCTTGCTGTAAATCGGCGGTGTGGGCAGGTCCGCGGGCAAATAGGATTGCGCGGCGTTGATGCCGGCCTGCACTTCCTGCTCGGCGACGTCAATATTCAGCTCGAGCGAAAACTGCAGCACGATCACAGAGCTGCCGTCGGAGCTGGTGGACGTCATTTGGCTGAGGCCGGGGACCTGGCCAAACTGCCGCTCGAGAGGCGCCGTCACAGCGGAAGCCACTACGTCGGGATTGGCTCCCGGATAAAACGTGACCACCTGAATTGTGGGGTAATCCACCTCAGGCAACGCCGAGACGGGTAGCTGAGTAAATCCCACGAATCCGGCGAGAAGAATCGCGGCCATTAAGAGCGAAGTCGCGACCGGCCGGATAATAAATGGGCGAGACGGGTTCACGGCCGATTTCCCCCGCTGCCGGCTTGGGCCACTGAGCCATTGCTTCCCGAGCCCGAGCTGGTTGCGCTGCCGGAGGAGGCGTTCGCGGGACTGTTGTCACCAGTTGGCTTTTGGACCGAGACCTTCACACCGTCCTGGAGTTTGTCGAATCCAGTGATGGCAAGCACGTCTCCGGACTTTACGCCTTGCACGGCAGCATTTCCGCCATCGGTGGTTCCGATCGTGACCGTCTGAATCGCGGCGGTCTGATTGGGTTTGACAATATAGACGAACGCCCCTTGGGCATTGCGTTGAATCGCCGCGGTGGGAACCAGCGTGGCGCTCTGTTGCGTATCCACCAGCAGCCGCGCGTTCACAAACTGGTTCGGAAACAGAGCGACATCCGAGTTTTCAAAAATCGCTTTCAGTTTTACGGTGCCGGTTGTGGTGTCAATCTGATTGTCCAGCGTCAAGAGTTTGCCGGAAGCCAACTTCGTTTGCTGATTGCGATCGAAGGCCTCCACGGACATCTTTTTTGACTGGCGCAGCTGCTTCTGAATTTGCGGCAGATAATCTTCCGCCACGCTGAAAATTACAGTGATCGGCTGCAATTGCGTGATCACCACCAGGGGCGTGCCGCTGGCAGCTGTAACGATATTCCCAGGGTCCACCAGGCGCAGGCCAACCCGGCCATCAATGGGAGCTTTAATCGTGGCGTAGTCAACATTGGTGGCGGCGGCGGCAACCGTGCCCTGGTCGTTCTTGACCGAGCCTTCGTCTTGCTTCACGGTCTGGATCTGATCGTCGAGTTGCTGCTTGGCGATGGCGTTGCGGTTGAAAGCCAACTGGTAACGGTCCAGGTCAATGCGCGCTTCGCCGAGCAAGGCCTCATCGTGCGCCAGAGTTCCTTCGGCTTGGGTCAACGCCGCTTGATAGGGGCGCGGATCGATCTGCACGAGCACGTCGCCCTTGTGAACCATTTGACCTTCGGCGTAATTGACGCTGACGATCAGTCCATCCACGCGCGTGGTCATGGTGGCGGTATAAACGGAGGTGACGGTTCCGAGCGCGTTAATGTAAATTCCGATGGGACCGGTGGTGACGGTCGCGGTGGTGATGGGAACGCTGCGATTGGCGAGCGCCGCTTTGGTTTTCGCGGCGGCTTCGGCTGCTTGCTGCTTGCGGTAGTAAACCAGGCCACCGATGCCGAGAATGAGGATCAGAACGACCCAGATCCAGGCGTGACTGCCGCTCTTGCCACTTTGTTCGAATTCAGGCCCGGCCGGTCGCGGTTTCGCTGCGGAACCTGTGGAGGGCGCGGCTGTGGTTGTGGTGTCGCTGTGAGTTCCACTCTTCGAAATATTATCTGGCACTTTGCTCCCTCATTCGATGATTCAACGTTGCGCGCGCCGCGTCTTTCTACACTGACGGCATCGGCCAAAACGACGTATGTTTTCGACCAGCGGTTAGCTCAGCGACGCGTGGATAGCCTCTAGGGACAACCACCTAAGCGTAAATTTAACACGCATTATATTCCGACGAGAGAGAGGCAGGTTTGGTTTCAATGTGTTTCGGGTGGATTTCATTGGGCGCTGTTTGCTGGCGATCTGGGCTGGTCGTGAATCCCTTGGCGAATCAGGAACTTAGGATGTCTCGTTTCTGGCGATGTGCCAGGTTGGACCGGGCGGTCAGTCCGTGCGGCGGTGCGTTGGCACGAGCCACTGCGCGGCGGCGCCCGCCAGAGCCGATTGGGAGCCGTAGCGGGCGTTCAGAATGGGCACGCGATGCGCTCCGGGATTGATGGCCCAGGTATTTAGACCCCGGTGGATGCGGCTGCGAAAAGTCATCATCACTCGCCCGATTCCGCCTCCTATGATGATTACTTCCGGCTCCAGCAGGTCAATCATATTGCCAAGCCAGATGGCCAGATGGTCGGCGGCTGCTTGCAGAATTTCCGTGGCTAGCTGATCGCCGTTTCGTGCGGCCTTGTTCACCGTCTCCGCGGTTACATTGGAAATATTCCCGCCGGACATTTTCAGGATTTGCGAACGATTGTTATGGCGCTGGCGGAGCAGGCTACGGGCGCGTCTGGAAATTGCGCTGCCGGAGGCATACATCTCCACGCAGCCGCGCTTGCCGCAACCGCACAGCGGCCCGTTGAAGTTGATGCTCATGTGGCCGCCTTCGCAGCCGCCGCCGGGTCGCCCGTGGTAGATCTCTCCTTCGCGGACGATCGCTGTGCCGATGCCGGTTCCCAAGCTCACGTAAAAGATGCTTTCGTGCGCGACACCGGCGCCCCATTTGGCTTCGGCGAGACCGGCGGCACTAGCGTCGTTGGTGATCCGCGTGCGCAAGCCGTAATGCCTTTCGAGCTTTCGCGCCAGCGGGAAGTTTTCCCAGCACGGCAAGTTCGTGGCGCTGAGCAAGATTCCGTTCTCGCTTTCCACCCATCCAGGGGCGCACACGCCGATGGCACGCACCCGGGCGGCGCGCGCTTGCGGCATCACTCCATCCATCGCTTGAAGTACGGCGCGAAATCCTTGTTCGGCGCTGCCGTGTGCGATCATCGGAGCGCGCCCGGCGTGCAGAATCTGGCCGCGGGAATTCACCAGGCCGACGGCCACTTTCGTGCCGCCGATATCAACGCCCAGAACGAGTTTCTGCGAACTGCCGGCACGGCTGCGATTTTTCAACGATTGATATCCTTGTGACGATTTGAGCAACTTGGATAATACAAAAGCGGCGGAATGAAAGGCAGGGCTAAATGTTGGATGGGCGGCGGGCGCGGTTCTTTGTGTTGCGCCATTTTTAGTGGCGTGTGCGTTCTTGATGTGAGATATTGCGCAGGTATCGTTATGTTACGAAATATAGCTTTTTACTTCTTTTTGTAACGAGGGCAACATGATCCTGCCGCGCTTCGGAAAGTGCCCACAGCTGCAGAATATTTTGGGCGTCGCGATAATGCCGCTCGCCGCGGCTGCGCTTTTCCTATTTGCGAACGGATGCGGCAAACAAGCGACGGTGAGCGCCCCCCCGGCCCAGGCGCCGGAATCAGAGGTGAAAGTAACCGCGAGCGCGACCGGCGTGCTGGTGGATTCTCCCGCGGCCGAATTTTCAATCGCGCCCAGTGGATACGTGGCCGCGAGCCTGGTGAGCGACGGGCGAAAACTTTCGCTGGACGACGCGGCGGGCGGTTCTGGCGTCGCCGTGACGGCTGCGGCCAAAGAATTGCCCGATGTGGTTTTCGATGTTGCGCATCCGCAGATTTCCGCGCCTCACGGACGCCTGGGAACAAGGGGAAAACGCATCCAGCTGAGTGGCAACAATCCCGCGACTGACCTGGAAGAAACGCTGGTAGTGGAAGTGTACGACGAATTTCCAAGCGTCGCGCTGGTTTCCGTTTCGATTCGCAACGCAGGCGAGCAGGAAGTGAAGCTGGACTCGGTTGACCTGGATCGCCATCGTTTCAATGCTTCGCTAGCCGATCCGGCGGCTGCACCGAACGACATGTGGTCCTTCCACGGAGCAAGCATCGAGTGGGGCCGAGAAAACGTATTTGAAATCCCGCGGAAATTTTCGCAACAGAATCAAATGGGTTCGGTGGTGGACGTGAAGGGAGACCTGGGACGCGTTGGCGGCGGAATACCCGTCGTAGCGTTCTGGACAAAGACCGTGGGCGCTGCGATCGGCCACGTCGAGACGCTGCCCTTGGTGCTTTCAGTCCCGGTGAAAACGGAAGCCGACGGGCATGTGGATGCCAGCGTCCATCTGACCCCCGACAACTCCTTGCAGCCGGGCGAAAGTTATTCCAGCCCTGAAACCTTCATCGCAGTCTATTCCGGCGATTATTACCAGCCGCTGCGAATTTATTCCGACGTGATTGACGGCGAAGGTTTGAAGAGGCCCACCACCAATAGTGAAGACTACGCGGTGAGCTGGTGCGGATGGGGCTATCTGGCCAATGTGACTCCGGCGCAAATGCTGGGGACTATTCCCAAACTCAAGGAATTCGGAATTCACTGGGCGACTCTGGATGACCGCTGGTTCAACAACTACGGCGATTGGCAGCCGCGCAGCGACACTTTTCCCGATGGTGAAATTCAAAAGATGGTGCAGCAATTTCATCAGCAAGGAATCAAAGTGCAACTGTGGTGGTTGCCGCTGGCCGTGGAAGATGGCGGCCCGGGATACGAATCGCACTCCTACGGCGTATCGGACGTGGTGAAGGAGCATCCGGACTGGCTGATTCTGGATAAGCAGGGCAAACCGGCGCGTATGACGCGGAATCTGGCGACGCTGTGTCCGGCCGTTCCGGAAGTGCGCGCGTATTACAAGCAGCTGACCGAAAAATTCATTCACGACTGGGATTTCGACGGCCACAAGCTCGACAACATTTATAGCGTCCCGGCCTGCTACAACCCAAAACACCATCACAAGACTCCGTACGATTCGGTTTACGCGATGGGCGATATCTACAAGACGATTTTCGACACCACGCGCGCGCTGAAGCCAGACAGCGTGACGCAGAGCTGCCCGTGCGGCACGCCGCCGAGCATTGCGTGGCTGCGTTATCTGGATCAGGCGGTGACGGCTGATCCCGTTGGTTCGGTGCAGGTGCGGCAGCGCGTGAAGATGTACAAGGCGCTGCTGGGCCCGAATTCCGCGGTGTATGGAGATCATGTGGAATTGACGCGTATCGCGAATCCCAACGGGAATGAGAAGGATCTGGGCTCTGATTTCGCTTCCACGATTGGCACGGGCGGCGTGGTGGGCACAAAATTCGCGTGGCCGAATTACGGACCGAAGTTGGCGGACGTTTATCTGACGCCGCAAAAAGAGGAGTACTGGAAGAAATGGATCGGCCTCTATAACGAGAACATGCTTTCGCGTGGCACCTTCCGCGATCTTTACGTTTACGGCTACGATTTTCCCGAAGGATACGCGATCGAAAAAGATGGGGCGATGTATTATGCGTTCTTCGCCCCTCAGCCTGCGGCGCGTGCTGCCAAGGCCGGGCAGCACACACCGTGGTCCGGAGAAATCGAACTGCGCGGACTGGCTGCGGGAAAATACCGCGTGGTGGATTACGTTAACGGCAAGGATTTTGGAGAAGTGACTGCGCCGGACGCAAAACTGAACGCGACCTTTTCCGACCATCTATTGTTAAAAGCCACGAAGGAGTGACGCTCCGCTGCAGATTGCAAGCGAATCATGCTTAACGCCGGGCTAAGTGCTCGCGAAGAAATGCTTCGACCTTTTGCCGGTCCCTAAAAGCTTCCGTGCCGCCTTCGCACGTGGTTGAAAATGCCCCAGCCACGTCCGCGTAGTCGAGACATTCCTGCGGGCTGGCGCCTTGCAAGTAACGATGAATGAAGCCAGCGTCGAAACTGTCGCCCGCGCCGACCGGGTCCACTGACGCGACGCGTAGGCCAGCGCGACGCCATTCCTGAGAACCTTTCCGCGCGACTGCGCCGTGCAAACCGAGTTTTACCACGACAAATTTGCAGAGCTGCGCGAGTCTATCGATCGCTTGTTGCAAATCATCAGTGCCCGCGACTTTTTTTGCTTCGCGCTCGTTCGGGAAAAATATGTCAACGAACGGAAGCACGTCCAGCAGATCGTCGCCCCACTTGCCTTCCGGGTCGTCGTTGGTGTCGAGCGAAGTGGAAAGACCTTTGGACTTGGCATCGCGAAACAATTCAGCGATGCGTGGCCGCAGGGCGCGGTGCAGGAAATACGACGAGAGATGCAGATGCCGCGCGGAAAAAATATAGTCGAGATCCAAATCGGCGTGGCGGAATTCAAACATGGTGCCGGGATACGTCAGGATAAAGCGATGCGAGGGCTGCGCGAGAATCACGGTGAGGCCAGTGGCAGGGCCGGCGGACGCAACTCGCACGCGCGATAAATCCACGCCGGCATTCGCAAGCCACTCGAAAGCCATTTTGCCCAGCGCATCCGGGCCGATTTTTGACACCATGCCGACGCCTGTCCCGAGAACCGCGAGATTGTGCGCGAAAATCGCGGACGAACTTCCCAGCGTAAGCCGGAATCCATTGATCAACGATTCCTCTTCCGGTTTCAGTTGTGCCGGCAGGCCGTAAAGAATCAAGTCCGGGTTAATTTCGCCGACCACGCAGACATCGAGCGACATTCTGGCGGCCCCTGTTATTTGGTTTCCAGCATTACCACGCGGGACAAATTGCGAGGCTCGTCAGGATTCAAACCCTTCTTGATTCCGGTATAAAAGCCGAGCAGCTGTCCGGGAATCACGCTGGCGGCTGCGCGGGCTATTTCCGGCACATCGAGCGACAATTCGACGAAGTAATCGGCGGCGCGACGAATGATGGAATCGCCGGCGTTGGAGACCACCAGCGTGGTCCCGCCTAGCTTTTTGATTTCCTCGAGGACCGCTACTTCTGCTGCAAATCCCGATTCGCTGATAATGAAGGTAATTAGCGTCTCGGGGCTGACGATCGCTTTGGGACCGTGCCGGAATTCGAGCGTGTGAAAGCACTGCGCATAGGAACAGGACATCTCCTTCACTTTGAGCATGCATTCCTGCGCGATTCCGAAAAATGGACCCTGCCCCAGAAATACATAATCCGCGAAGGCGCGCGAGACTGCCAGCGACTTGATGGTGCTGTGGATTGCGTTCAGCCGGAACGCGACCTGATCAGGAAGTTCGCCCAGCGACTTCAGAACGTCGCGGCGATCTCCGCGGATTGCCGCGAGCGACTGCAGCGTGATTAGCATCGACGTGAAGGACCGCGTCATCACGGTGCTCTTTTCATCCGCTGCGGGCAGTTTGATGCAGTGCGACGCGATCTTTTCAATCGGAGTACCGGTGCCGCAAGTGATCGCCAAAGTTTGCAAGCGGAGTTTCGCTTCCAGATATTCGGCGGCCTGCAAGACCTCCGAAGTGTAGCCGGAACGCGTAATCAGCACGGCCTGGCACCCCGCCGGAAATAATTGCGGAAACAGCGTGATTTCGGATGCGGGAAGCGCGCGGGATTTTTCGCCTGTCAAAATGGACCAACTCGCCGACGCGGCCTGGGCCAGATAAAAACTCGATCCGCAACCGATGAAAACCCATTCTACAGTTCTCGGAAGTTTCTCACTCAGCGATTGCAGCGCGGCGGTCTGCTCCATGGCCTGCAGGCACGATTTCCATGTGGCTGGTTCCGAAAGTATCTCCGCGATGGTGTGAGCGCCCACTGGTGCTTTCAAATCTACCAACTGTTCCTCCGCAATAACTGCGAAATGAGAATTTACACTACGACAACTTTAATATGCGCCGCGCGCAGCCCGCGCAGGTGCCGGGCGGAAATCTTGCGGTCCGTGATGGTGTGATGGACGGCCGAAGTGGGCGCGATGAACGACAGACTGCGCCGGCCGAATTTGCTGGAATCGCAGACGATGATCGTGGTCTTGGCGTTTTCCATCATCACGCGATTCGCGCGCGCTTCTAGCAGGTTGGGCGTCGTCAGACCATACTCAACATCGAATCCATCCACGGCGAGAAACAGAAGGTCAGCGGTAACATGCCTCAGCGAATCTTCCGTGAGCGGTCCCACCAGCGAAAACGAATTCCTTCGCAGCACGCCGCCCGTTAGAATGACTTCCACATCCGTGCCGGCCAGTTCGGCGGCGATATTCACGGCATTGGTGATCACGGTGAGGTCGCGCACATGTTTGATGGCGCGCGCGATGGCCGTGGTGGTGGTGCCCGAATCCAGAATCACCACCTGGCCGGGGCGAACCAGGCGCGCTGCAGCGGTGGCGATCTTAAGCTTTTCGCGGCGATGCAATTGTTCTTTTTCGTGCAGCGTGGGATCGCGCAGCGCGGTTGCGTCTAGCGGCAGTGCGCCGCCATGCGCGCGCTGCAGGCGGCCCATTTGATGGAGCGATTCCAAATCCTTGCGGATGGTGATCAGCGAAGTGGAAAAACGGCGCGCCAAGTCCTTGACCACAACGCGGCCGTCGCGCTGCGTCAATTCGAGGATTTTTCGCCGCCGCTCTTCCGCGAGCATGGATAATAGCCTGCTTTCGATTTCTTACTTTTTGTTACTATTTCGCACCAGAGGGTGATAGCTTGGCACAAATGCCAGCCAGGAGCAAGGTTTTATGCCCGGTCCAACCATCGTTTGCGTGAGCGCCAACCCGGCCATGGATCGCCGCTTGCGGATGGAATCGTTGGCCGTCGGCGAGATCAATCGCGCCACGAGTGCGAAGGGTCTTGTAGGGGGTAAGGCCGCGCACGTCGCGATGGCCACACTCGCACTTGAGTCCAATCCCGTTTGGGTGGGATTTCTAGGCGGAGCAATCGGGCAGGAATGCGCGCGGCAGATGGAAACTCTGGGAATTCGCGTGGTTGCGATTCCCACGCAGGCCGCAACGCGCGTGAACCTGGAAATTATCGACGCAGCGGGGCGTGTGACCGAGATTCTTGAACCGGGCGCCGAACCGACCGCTCAGGAACGCGAAAACTTTTTGCAAGCGTGTGCACGGGGACTTCGCGACGAGTGGAAGAACGCGGTGCTGGTGATCTCCGGAAGTTTGCCCCGGGGCCTTGGGCCTGACTTTTACGTTGCGCTGATCGCAGCCGTGCGAACCGGAGGCGCCAGAGTGTTTGTTGATAGCAGCGGCGAAGCCTTGCGCGCGAGCGCGAACGCGCGCCCGGATTTTGTGAAGGTAAATCGCGCCGAGGCGGAAACGCTGGTGGGCCGGTCGCTCGCGACGATCGAGGAGGTAGCTCGTGCCGCCAGGGAAATCGTTGAACGTGGAGTGGAAAGCTGCGCGATTACTTTGGGACGCGAGGGCTTGCTCTGGATGGAGCGCAAAGGCGGACCGGTGTGGAAGGCCACGCCGCCGCACATGGATGTGATTTCGGCTGTCGGATCCGGCGACGCGACGTTGGGAGGTTTTGCCTATTCCGCTGCGCAGGGGATCGTCGACGAAGAGGCGCTCCGCCTGGCGGCGGCTTGCGGCGCTGCCAATTGCGTGGGGTCAGCGCCGGGCAGAATCGAACTTGCGACGGTGCGTGCGTTGCTGCCACAGATCGAAATCCAGCGATTAACTTTCTAGGAGCTTTTGTAGATGCGTTCTAGAGGAAAGTCAGCCGTGCGTGCTCGCTCGCGACCGATTTACTTCGCGGAGTCCGCGATCCCGGGAATCCAACGCACGGCATTGTCGTGAAAGATTCGGCGCAGAACCGGCTCAGGCAAGTTCAATCCTTCGATTTCACGCCCCCTGAGCGGCAGCATTTGATCCGTAGCCAAGAATTTCCAATCTCGCGCGTACGTATCTTGCCAATCTTTCACAGCATCCGTCGTTGCGTCTTTCGCGAGAAACTCCAGGTCCGTCCCGTACACCACGCGATCCTGATATTTGATGAGGAAGTTCCGAACTTTTTCGCGCGGCTGAATCATTAGATATTCCATGCGCGCCGCCGTATCCACCGCGAAATTGGGATAGCGGTCAAAGTGCCTGGCGATTTCGTCCACGTCGGTTTCCATGCTTCCCAGGTGCGCGCCGACGACGCGCAGTCTAGGATTTTCCTCGAGCAGGTGATCGCGCGCGGCCAGGATAACTTCCTTGCGCGGATGATCAGGATGAAGGTACATGTACCACTCAGGATTTTCCTTGTAGTAATCGTAATCCGGACTGTCTGGATTGGGCGGCTGCCAGCAGGAGGAAGGCTCGGCAACATGCGCGACAAGCGTTTTGTTTTCCGCCGCGATTTCCCGATAGATGGGCGCGAAGGCCGGATCGTCGGGCATGACGTACTTTCCGTCCGGCGTCGTCATTTCCATTCCGATATTTTTCCAGATTTTCACCGCTACCGCGCCTTCGGCAAATTCCTCGTGCAACTGCTTCACGGTACTCTGCGCAAAATCCTTCCGCTGGAACGTGAACGGATTAAACGTGACGCACAGCCTGGCATGACCGGCATTCGCTGCGACAAAACCCTTCGCGCGCGCCAGTTGAGCGGCCAATTCGCCGTAGATACCTTGAGTATCGGCAACGCAAATATCCAGTACGTGCAATTGCAAGCGCGTCATCAGTTCCGTGAACGCCGGATCGCTTTTGAACGCGTGAACATGCGTGTCCACCGGATCTATCACCGCGAAAGCCCGCAGCGCATCATCATCATTATCATTATTAGCGGTGGGCGCTGGTTCGGCTGCCGCGGCCGACGATACCGGTCGGCCTACGATCCAGCTCGCATGAAAAGCCAGCGCAGCTAGCGTAGCCGCGATCATCGGTAGCAAGAAAACTTTCCTGAACTGCGCGCGCATACGTTCGATCAATGCTTGGCGCCTCCTGAACGCGTGCGGCCTTTCGGCGATTCATTTCTGTCCGGCTCGACCGACGGTTCGCGCACGTCGGCAATGATCAGCTCCACTCCCGCCTCGCGGAGCGGACGCAGATATTGCGGGTCGGTGCCGGAATCTGTCACCAGGATGTCGATGTCGGTCGTCGGGCCTACGTAAGCAAAGCCCTGATTGCCGAATTTACTGTGGTCCGCCAGGGCGATGCTCACGCGCGCGGATTTCAGAATCATCTTCTTGATTTGCGCTTCCGCTTGGCTGGCCGTGGAAATACCATAAGCGGGATCAATCGCGCTGACGCCCAGCACCGCTTTGTCCACCCGTATCTCCGAAAGAGCTCGCTGCGCCCAAACTCCGGAAAGATAGAACACATCTTTCTGAAGTTCGCCGCCGGTGGAAATCACCGAAACGTGCTGGCTGCGCTGAAATTCATCCACAATCGGTGGGGAATTGGTGATCACAGTGAGGCGGTTGCGATGCAGTAGGCGTCGCGCCAATTCATAAACCGTGGTGCTTCCTTCCAGAAAAACTGTCTCGCCATCCAATATCAATCGTTCTGCTTCCCGCGCGATCGCCTGTTTTTCGGCGCGATTGCTGCGGCCCAGAGTTTCGTAGGATGGCTGAAAACTCCTGCTCGAGGTGCGCGAAACCGCGCCGCCATGCGAGCGGACCAGCACTCCTTCCTTCTCCAAGGCTTCCAGGTCGCGACGGATGGTGGCTGCGGTGACGCCGAGTGTGTGAATCAGTTCGGCTGCGGTGACAGTTCGCTCGCGAGATAGCACTTCGCGGATGCGAAATCTCCGTTCCTCGGCCAGCAGGCTCATCAAACTTCTCCGTCCAGTGTCACGGTCCAAAAGCAGCCGATTGTGCCACAAGTCGCTGAAAAATGATCGCAAAAATACAAAATACATCATATTCGATAAAAAAAGTTGA
>Ga0209169_10000242_pt1 | contig 32766 bp, 24 predicted proteins | sample HubBroMetageWRM4_FD_188346 | JGI IMG/M metagenome (GOLD analysis project Ga0209169, IMG submission 188346) | Warmed soil microbial communities from the Hubbard Brook experimental Forest, New Hampshire - Hubbard Brook CCASE Soil Metagenome WRM 4... | ecosystem: Environmental > Terrestrial > Soil...
CGCAACGAGATGGGCCAGATCTCGAGGCATTCGGCGGTCTTCTTTGCAGGCACTCTGTTTACCGCAGGCGCGGGATACCTATTCAAGATCTACCTGGCAAGAGTGCTGGGCGCAGAGGCGCTCGGAATCTTTGCGCTGGGCATGACGATCGTTGGTTTCTTCGGGCTTTTCAATGGAATGGGTCTGGCGCAAGCAGCGGTGCGTTTTGTGGCCGCATATTCCGCGACAGAGCAATGGCAACGCTTGCGTGGATTTCTTGGTGCAGCATTCGGGATGCTCGCAATTTTGAACGTTGTGCTGGCTGTGGTGATGATGACATTTGGGCCATGGCTGGCGCGGAACTTGTATCATGCGCCGGCTCTCATACCGTATCTGCGGCTGTTCGCGGTGATTTTGGTTCTGGGCGGGTGCTCCGGTTTTCTGGGCCAGGTTTTGGCTGGATATAAGGACATTGCCCTCCGCACGATCATCACGAATTTCATCGGAAGCCCGCTGAATATTCTCTTCGGGGTGGTATTGCTCAGTTTGGGTTTTGGACTTCGCGGGTATTTGCTGGCCCAGGTCGCAGGTACGGTGGTTGTTTCGATATTGTTGTTGGCGGCTGTGTGGAGGCTGACGCCAAAGCCATTCAATCGGGCTTCTACGTCCGTCCCCATGGAGCGGGAAGTGTTCTGGTTCTCCGCAGCCGCATTTGGTGTAAGTCTCTTGGAGTTTGTGCTGGGTCAATCCGACAAAATCCTGTTGGGAGTTTTTGTAGATGTCAGGCAAGTCGGAATTTATTCCGTGGCAGTGACGCTGGTTGCGTTTGTGCCAGTAGCGTTGCAGTCGGTCAATCAGATTTTCTCTCCTACAATCGCAGACCTACATGCTCGCGGAGATCGCATGCTGCTGGGCCGTCTTTTCCAGACCTTGACAAAATGGATTCTGGGATCGACCCTCCCTCTGGCGTTGGTCATGATCGTCTTCGCGAAGCCCCTGATGCGCCTTTTCGGTCCCGCATTCGAGGCCGGCTGGTTGGTGCTGACCGTCGGCACTCTGGGGCAGCTGGTGAACGCGGGAGTGGGTTCGGTTGGGTATTTGCTATTGATGTCTGGAAACCAGGCGCGCCTAATCCGCGTGCAGGCGATCATGTCGGTGTTTATGGTCACCGCTACATTTGGACTGGTTCGGCCGTTTGGAATGGTCGGAGCGGCGCTGGCCGCGGCGTTGACCAATGCCCTGAGCAACTATTTGTATTTGCGACAGGTTCGGACAGCCTTGCAACTGTCGCCTTACAATCGATCATATGTGCGTTTGCTGGGGCCATGCCTTGCGAGCCTTGTCGTGACGGTGGGATTGCGACTGTTGGTTCGGTCATCGAACCTGCATATGCATCCGGAGTGGCTTTGGATCGGAATCGCTCTGGTAATCGCTTACGCATCGTTTTTCGGCCTGGCGCTGCTAGCGGGCTTGGACAAAGACGACAAAATGATCGTGACCGCGATTCGTAACCGGGTTCTTGGCGCAATGGGAAGGACGCCATCTCTGCAACAATGAAGGCAAAATGACAGCAAGGAGACAAATCAGCTTACCGGAGGAACTCTGCGCAACCGCAGAAAAGCAGTTTGGCGCCCGGTTCGAAAACCTGCAGTCATTACTGGAGTTTGTCCTGCAGGAATTGGTCAACAACGATGCGGAAACGCTTGATAAAGCTGAGCAGGCTGTGCTCGAAAAACGTTTGCGAGACTTGGGATACCTCTAACCATTCCATGCCACCCCCATCTTCTCTAGAACAGGTTCAACGAGAGAGCCGGGAACGCTTATACCCGTCGCTACGGAATCCGAACTGGCTGATTCTGCGCCGCCGCCGTCAGATTTTTGAGGCCTGTCTTGACCGTTTGCCGGGAGATTGTCTCTCTGTGCTCGATGTTGGCGGGCGATTGCAACCTTATCGTCCGCTGTTGGGTGCACACGCAAAATGCTATGTTGCGGTTGACTTGCGGATAACACCACTTGTAAATGTTGGTGCCGCGGCAGAGGCGCTGCCCTTCCGTGACGGGCAATTTGATTTCGTGATCTGCACTCAGGTATTCGAATACTTGCCGGAGCCCGCACTGGGTGTTGCGGAAATTAGACGAGTGCTCCGCAAGGGAGGCGTTCTTTTTTTGAGTGCTCCTTCCATTTTGTTGCGCAATAGCGATAGGGAATGCTGGCGTTTTCTGCCCGAGGCCTGGCGGCAGTTGTTGCGAGAGTTTGAAACTGTAGAGGTGATTCCCGAGGGCAACAGCCTCACCGGATTTTTCAGGACCTGCAATGTATTTCTTCTGGCATTTGTTAGGCCTAGGGTTCTCGCTCCTGTGTGGCAGTGGACGGTTGTTCCTTTCTTGAATGTGGCGGGTTGCATGTTGCAAATGCTCGCGGGACGGAACACCAACTTCACGGCGAATTACAGTGTATGGGCTTACAAATGACGTTCTTGGCCGAAGTGAAGCGCGACGAAGTGAAGCGAAATGATTGCTAGATTGCGCCAAGCGCTCCGGCGCGCAAAATCGTCGTCTAAGAATCATTCGATACGTTTCGATCGTCCACTGATTGTATTTCAGAGCGACGATTGGGGTCGCGCCGGAGTGCGCGACCGCGAGGGATGGGAAGAGCTGAGGGCCGTTGGATTAAATCTCGGCGAAAAGCCCTACGATTTCTATAGCCTGGAAACAGCCGACGATCTGCACGCGATCGAAGATGTTCTGAGCAAGCATCGTGATTCCACCGGGCACCGGCCGTCGCTAGTCATGAATTTCATAATGGCGAATGTGGATTTTGATCGCTTCGTGCCCGGGCAAAAAGAAATTCCCCTCTGTCCGCTCACCGCAGGGTTGCCGCGTGCTTGGCGCCGCCCGCAATTGTTGGATGCTTATCGAGAGGGCGTTCGGGAACGAGTGTTCTACCCTGCGCTGCACGGGCTGACTCACTTTTGCGAACACCCGATTGCTCGGGAGTTGGATAACGGTGGGGAGCGATCCGAACTGGTCATGAAATTGTGGGGCACGCATAGCTCGTACATTCACTGGCGAATGCCGTGGATCGGTTATGAGTACTGGGATCCCGAGATGTCTTCCGCGCGCCGATTCTTGACACTGGACGACCAGCGGAATGCGATCAAACGCGCTGCCGATATCTTTCGGGAGCTTTTTGCGTCGGCTCCATTCAGTGCCTGTGCGCCGGGCTATCGTGCTAATGCGGACACAAGAACGGCATGGTTCGAGAACGGAGCGCGCGTAGGGCAAAATGGACCTGCCCAGCGCGGACCATATTTTGATGAGAACGGAATGCTTTTGACCTTTCGTAGGGTTGAGATGGAGCCTGCCCTTGAGCGGTGCGATTTGGCGAGACTGATGACGCAAACGGAAGAGTCTCTGGCGCACGGTCAACCGGCGGTGATTTCGGTTCATTCCATCAACTTCCATTCGACCATTAAGGATTTTCGAACGCCCACCCTAAAACTTCTGGACGAATTTCTCACTGCGCTTGAAAGGAAATGGCCAGACTTGCTCTACGTGCACGACGCCGATCTATATTCGATTGCAGCTGAAGGTAGTTATGAGGGAGAAAGCGGAAGAGTCAAGGTGGGCGTGACTGCTGGAGTAAATAGTTTCGGAGCGGGCGATTCTGGGGTGGCCAATTAACATGAGCCACCGCAAGCGATCGCTAGTGCTGGTTACGGTGGATTGCCTGCGCGCCGATCACTGTGGATTGTACGGATATGCTCGTCCGACCACTCCTTTTCTGGATTCCCTGGCGGCGGAATCTTTCGTAGTGCCCCAAGCCATCGTTGCCGGAGCACCTACCTATTATTCATTTCCCTCGATTCTTGCCTCTCGTATGCCTTTGGCATTGGGACGCGATGTGGTTGGGTTAGCGCCGGGAGAAAGCACACTGGCAACCGTACTGCGCGAGATTGGCTACGCCACGGGCGCATTTTCGGCGGCCAATCCATACATTTCACCCCGCTTCGGTTATGAACAGGGATTCGAAGTCTTCCGTGATTTTCTCGATCACGATTTTATTGGCATCGAGGCGCAGTCTACTCAAGACACCTTCAACGCCGGCCCCGAATCCGGTGATTCAGTTCATGGAGATTTGAAGCCCAAGTTAAATAGCAAATTGAATCAATCGCTAAAGAACTTTGCCGGCGCTCTCGGACTCAGCAGTCTTTACAACGAACTTTATTTTCAATACTGCATCAAGACTGCGCCGGTGGCCGACAGTGTCGACGCGCTGAGGAGATATCCAGCCGCGGATGTTCTGGTAGACCAGGCACAGTCGTGGTTGGCATCCGTGGGAGAACGTCCATTTTTTCTCTGGCTTCACCTGATGGATCCGCATTCACCTTACTATCCGCCGGCCGCGGCGTTTCGCGAACTGACAGGAAGAGATATCGAGCCGGCCCGCGCTCACTACTTGAATCAGTCATGGAATCGTTCAGATCTGACAGCTTCGGGGTTGCGCGGAAAACGAGACGAGGTTGTCGAGTTGTACGACGCCGGTATTCTGTTCGCTGATCGCCAGATCGCGCGGCTGGTGAACAATCTAAAACAAACGAATCGCTGGGACGATTGTGTGCTTGTTCTGACCGGTGATCACGGCGAAGAGTTTCTCGAACACGGTGGTCGCTATCATGCGCCGGTTCAACTCGGCGAAGAGATTGTTCGTGTTCCGCTGCTGATCCGTGTCCCCGAGGCGCGAGGGAAGAAAGCAGTTCCAACTTCTCCTATGAGCCATTTGCACCTAGCGCCTACTTTGTTTGAGATCATGGGTGTGCAGACTCCCCCCGCTTTCCAAGGCCGCAGTCTATGGTCTAACCTTCAGCAGAACATTGCCTGGAGCGACCCCGCGATCATCGAGTGCGCCTACGGTTGTACGAATCCTTTTCGCGTGGAAAACCGGAGCGCGTCGAGGCTTCTTGGAATTCGTGATGCTCGCTTCAAGTTGGTAATGCAGATTGAGCCGGGGACGACTGAGAGAGTGTACGACTTGGAAGCAGATCCGACGGAGATGCATCCTAATGCCGATGAGATTCGGTCCGATACTCGAAAACGGCTGTTGCAAACCGCTCGTGAATATATGCAAAAAATGGTTTTGCCTAGAGATCACGGAATGCGCGTACGGGCTCGGTTACGCGATCTTCGGTCGGAGTTAGCTGGGGTGAGATCGTCAGCATGAGATCGTGTCGGATCCCTGCTTCAAAACATTCGTCTAGAATGGAAATCACCATATATTGCTTGATGTCCGTTGCAAGCGCTTGCCAACCTGCATGATTACAGTCTTTACGCCTTCTTTCGCCGACGAAAGCAACGCCAATGCGCAGAACCTTACGGTGAAAGAAGTTGTCTCCCGAATGGACGCATCGCGTTTTCGAGTGGTAATGTTCTGCGCCGGTAAGGTCGACCCAAGGATCGCTGCTCGCCCGAACACCAGAATTCTTCGGTGGAGAAAACGCGGAAATACGGCACGCATTTTATGGCATATGTTGACCCATATCCCGGATGTCTATTTTTTCCCGAGGGAAGGCTTTCTGGACGCCGCTTTTCTTTCGATGCGGGCGAATCTGCATTGGAAGTCGGCGCTGGTCACTTACGTAGTTTCCGGAGGGCTCGAGCACGACAGTCGACCACTGGTGCGACGTGCAATTCGCGAATGCGATGTAGTCGCCGGAAATAGCCGTCATATGTCCGAGACAGTCGAAAGGCTTGGTGGACGAAATGTGCAAATAGTTTACGACGGCATCGACCGGCGCTATTACTATCCGCCAAAGCCGGCAGATGAAGGTAGACAACCACGCGTGTTATTCGCGGGGTCTTTTCGTCATTACAAGCGCACCGACCTGGTGGTTCGGGAGGCTGCAAAGCATCCGAAGTGGGAGTTTCGACTGGCTGGGACAGGAGAGGAGCAAAGCGCGTGCGAGCGATTAGCGCAGGATCTCAAATGCCGCAATGTGGTATTTCTCGGCCATCTTAATGCTGCCCAACTGGGTGAAGAGATGCGCCATAGCCGAATATTTTTCTTCCCCAGCGAACTCGAAGGGCATCCTCAGGTGTTAGGGCAAGCTGCGGCGTGCGGTCTGCCGTGCGTGGCGCGAAATTTCTACCGCCCGGACTATGTCGTCGATGGAGTCACCGGATTGTTGGTGTCATCCCATGAGGAGATGAGTGATGCACTCGATCGTCTCATGCGCGAGCCTCATTTGACAGCGCAGATGTCGTCGGCGGCTATCAGACACGCAGAAAACTTCGATTGGGATCGAGTCACCGAACAGTGGCAGGTGATTTTGGAGGGAGCGATTGCGCAGCGGGAAGTTTGGAGGAAGAAACGTGTATCGTAAATCTAACCGTCACTCTATCGCTTGCGTGTCGAGGAAACGGACAAGGACCAAATTTTTGTGGTGAAGTTTGCGCAAAGGCTCATATATCCAATTTCCTACCTGTGGAACGAAGAATCCAACAGGGGCCAGCGCACCCGAAGACTGTGTGTATTTGTTGGATGGCAACTGTGGAAGCGATTAGCCCGCGGACCGATTACCGTCCCACTTTTCAATGGCAAGAAGTTTTTTGCTTATCCCGACTGTCATATATCTTCGGGAATCATGTACACACGCATCCCTAACAGCAGGAACATACTCTTCCTCAGGAAACACGTGTCCGGGGGAACGCTGATTGATGTCGGCGCCAACGTTGGCTCGGTGAGCCTTCTGCTAGCAGACACGATAGACAACGCGATTCTGTTTGAGCCGAATCCGGTGGCGGCGGCGCGGGCTCGAGAGAACCTTGCTCTTAATCAACTCGCCTTCAAGGTGTATGAGTTTGCGTTGTCCGACACTACTGGCGAGATCGGTTTTGAGTGGCACGGAGCAGTCGATGTAGGAGCGCATTCTGTGGTCAACGCTTCAGGCAATCAGACTCCGACTCATGTGGTCCAGTGCATCACTCTCGACGAGTTTCTGTGCCAGTATGGCTACCCGGACTTTCCAATTTCCCTGGTTAAGATCGACGTGGAGGGTCACGAGAACTCGGTTCTGCGCGGAATGCGGCGGTCTCTCGCGGAGAAAAAACCTCTGGTGATGTTTGAATATCTGCAGCGGACGAATCTTGAGCAAACGATTAGCATCTTCGCCGAGGTTGGATATAAGGTTTTTGAATTGGGGGAGAATGGTCCGGTGGCTGTGACTAGTGAAGTCAGGCCACTGCAAGATTTATTCGCATGCCCCATGGAGCACATGTCCGCGATGGGCTTTTCTAGCAGAACGTCATGATCCGAAAGACTGTGATCGTAACGGAAATTATCGCGCCTTATCGCATCCCAGTTTTCAACGCGCTGGCACGCCGCGGCGACCTGGACCTGCATGTCATTTTCCTGTCGGAGACCGACGAGACGTTTCGGCAGTGGCGTGTCTATAAGGACGAAATCGATTTTTCGTATCAGGTTTTGCCGGCCTGGCGATGGCGCGCTGGGAAAAGCACTCTATTGGTCAATAGAGGAGTATGGTCAGCCTTAAATAGGGTGAGTCCTGAAGTTATTATTTGTGGGGGATATAACTATATCGCGTCCTGGGAGGCGCTTCTGTGGGCGCGCCGTCGTGGAGTTGCCTTTGTCTTGTGGTCTGAGAGTAACGTCCATGATCTTCGTCAAAGGCGGTTATGGGTGGAATCTTTGAAAACCTATTTCTTGAGGCATTGTGACCGATTTGTGGTCCCTGGGAAAGCTTCATGGCAGTATCTCCGCTCGCTAGGCTCTCCGGAAGCACGCGTTTTTACCGCACCGAACGCCGTCGACAACAATTTATTTGCGATCGCGGCGGAGCGCACTAGGCTGCACGCCGTCGGGTTTCGGCAGAAACTGAATTTGCCTTCGAGGTTCATTCTCTTCGTCGGGCGTCTGGTGCCGGAAAAAGGTGTCTTTGATCTGCTCGAAGCCTATGCCAAACTAGAGAGTGATGTGCGATCGGACGTGGGCTTAGTATTTGCCGGAGATGGCGTCAGCCGAGAGGAACTGCTGAAACGAGCAAAACAGATGAGCCCTGGAACCGTTTGTTTTCCGGGATTCGCACAGCGTGAAGAACTAGCCGGTTTGTATGCGCTCGCGGAAACTTTGGTCTTGCCGACGCACAGCGACCCTTGGGGTTTGGTGGTGAATGAAGCGATGGCTTGCGGACTTCCGATTATCGTGAGCAATGTAGCGGGTTGTGCAGCCGACTTAGTGGAAGATGGTTGGAATGGCTATGTTGTGCCTCCCGGAGACCATGTGAAACTCGCCATGGCTATCCGTTCACTCGTGAGGCAACCTGAGGTCAAGCAACAGATGGGCAGGCGCAGTCAGGAACGAATCGGAAACTACTCACCGGAGGCGTGCGCCGATGGTCTCGCCATGGCCGCAATCTCCGGCGGTGCGGGGGTTTAATGGGCTCTCTGAAGCCAATACAGTGGATTGGACTCGCCGTGGGCTTGGGCTTGTTACTGTATTTCTTTTATTCCTATTTGTCATACTTTGGTGATGTTTCTTTCCTGGGCGGGATCCTGCTGCTGGAGGTAATCATCGCCAGCCTATGGAAATATAGACAACGTTTTTTTATTCTTCTGATGGGCGCTTTTCTTTGGGCTGGTATGAGTGTCCCGCTCGCAGGCGCGTGGACAGGTGGGCGCTGGCTCGTTTTGTCAGTTGGCGCAGTTGTCGGCTACATTGTTTGGGAGAAGAAACCTGTCAGACCTTTTGGATCGATGCATCTTATCGCTTTTTTCTGCATCTGCACCGCATTTGTTTCTGCCACCGTTTCTCAGTTCACACAGATGGCTTCGTTTAAGGCGCTGAGCCTTCTTCTTCTTTTCCTGTATTGCGTTTCGGGTGCTCGTTTGGCTGTTATTGGCAGGGAAGAGCGTTTTTTCCCGGGACTACTTCTGGGAACTGAAATAGCGGTTTATGCCACGGCGATCTGCTATTTAGGGCTAGGCGAAAGTATTTGGGGCAATCCCAACTCCCTCGGCGCGGTGATGGGCGTCGGATTATTCCCAGTCCTATTGTGGGGGTGGCTCATCGCCGAAGGGCCCACCACGCGGTTCCGCAGGTTGGTCGCCTTGCTTCTCTGCACCTACCTTGTTCGTTTCAGCATGGCAAGAGCGGCAATGGTGTCGGTAATACTTGTCACAATTATCTTCTGTGTTTGCCTGCGTCAATATAAATTGCTGGTTAAGGTGGCAGCATTCGTCCTCTTCCTCATTGCGGCCGGGGGGATGTTCGCTCCACAAACCTTAGACCAACAACTGGGGGACATGGAGGATGCGTTGCTTTATAAGGGACATAAGGATCAAGGAGTCTTGGGGTCACGGCGGACGCCGTGGGAAAAATCGATTGCTTCAATCAAAGAGCATCCGATATTCGGAACGGGATACGGCACGAATCCGTCGGGCGAAGATCCGGGACTGGGTTTTGGGAGATTTGCTTCAAGTGCAGAGACGGTCAGGGAGAATGGCAGTAGCTACACAACCATTGCGGAGTGGGTCGGTCTATTGGGAGTTGTGCCCTTCATAGCACTTTTGGGGGTGGCGCTGTTGAACGTATGGAAAGTGTGCGCTTGGATGCGGCGAACCGGCAACCCACACCATTACTCGATTCCGCTGGCCATGGTTGTGTTATCCGGTTTAATCCACGCGAACTTCGAAGGTTGGCTTTTTGCCGTAGGTTCATATCTCAGCATATATTTTTGGATTTTTGCATTTCTACTGACGGATCTTGTGCCTGACGCTGTTGAGGTCCCAGTGCCCGGAGTTGTTTTCCACCCTTCGCCGGCAAGCTTTGGAACCGTCCTCCCCAACCGATGATCGGATTGTTTATCAATGGCCTTGCCGCGAGTGCAGGCGGAGGCCTGACCTATCTGCGTAACGTCATTCCGCATCTCGCGCGAAGAGCGGATGCCAAAACGACAGTGCTATTGAATCCCGCGATCCGCCGGGAGTTTGGGGAATTACCAAATGTTTCCTTTGTCGAAACCACGCAAGACTCAGGAGCATTCCGGCGTTTTGTTCGCGAGCAGACGGCGCTGCCGAAACTGATCCGGCACAGCGGCATGCAGGTATTGATTTCCACGGGTAACTTCGCGCTTTGGAACTCGCCCGTCCCGCAGATACTTTTATCTCGTAACTCCCTCTATACTTCGAATGACTTTCTCCGCGATGTTCGCGCTCGTAATGATTACGCAATATGGGCTGACACCCGCGTCAAGGGCTGGCTGGCGCGCCGATCCATAAGCCGCGCCGACATTACCGTCGCGCCCAGTGAATCATTTGCCCGGCAGCTCAGCCAGTGGAGCGGCAGAAAAGTTGTTGCGGTGCACCATGGATTTGACGCTGAAGCTTTTGTCAGTCATGCAGCGCCATTGCCAGAAGCCACAAAGACAAAGCTAGAGCAAGGGAAAGACGCTCTCCGCTTGCTTTTTGTAAGTCACTACAATTATTACCGTAATTTCGAAACTTTATTTCTTGCATTGCCCATTCTGCGCGATCGTCTGAAGGGGAAGAAGGTGAAGCTATTTCTTACCTGCCGGCTCAGCTCCAATGAAAACCCAGGATCGTATCGGGCGGAAGGCGCTTCTTTGTTGGTAAAGAGTCTTCGCGACAGCGACAGTGTCGTCGAGCTTGGGACCGTCCCTTATCAGTCCTTGCATCATCTCTATCGCTCATGCCATATCTACGTGACTCCGGCCTATGCGGAATCGTTTGCACATCCGCTAGTCGAATCGATGTCGAGCGGATTGCCGGTAGTGGCGTCCGATTTAGCTGTGCATCGCGAAATCTGCGCCGACGCGGGAATTTACTTTCCCTGTTTTTCGCCGGATGCGTTGGCCGAACGAGTAATGCAAATCCAACAATCTCCTGAATTAGCAGAAAATCTTTCGCGCAATGGCTTGCGGCGCTCCCGCGAATTCAGCTGGAGTGGGCATGTTGAGCACTTGGTTGTTCTGGCTCGAGGCCTAGTTCACTCTGAGAGCGAGAGAAAATGACGGCCCGGGTAGCAGAGTGGGATTCAGCACTGCACGTTTTGACGCTTACGCCATTTTTTCCCTCAAGGCAGAATGACGTGAGCGGTTGCTTTATCGCGGAGCCGATCGAGCAGCTTAAGCAACTCAGTATCGATTCCAGCGTGATCGCGGTATCGCCCCTTCATTATCCCAGGAAGCAGGCGATCTCATCGGCTGCGGCTGAGTGGTTGCGATTTCCTCAAATCCCCGGAAATCTCGGCCTTTCAACCGCTGGGGAGTTACTCTACGCGCGTCTCCTACGACGAATACGGAAGCTCCACAGTGTAAAGCCGATTGATGTGATCCACGCTCATGCCGCCCTTCCATGCGGCCGTACAGCTGAATTGCTTTCCGAACAGTTGAAGGTTCCGTTCGTGGTTACTGTGCACGGACTGGACGTGTTTAACAGCGGTTTTCTCGCTGGAATTCCAGCAACGTGGCGGCGCAACGCCTCAGTACAAGTCTATCGTGCGGCGAGAACCGTAATCTGTGTCAGCCGTAAAGTAGAAGAGATTCTTGAAGCTGGGATGCCGCAGCCGGTAGTTAGCACGGTCGTATACAACGGCGTAGATCCGAATCTTTTTTCGCCGAATTTCTCTGCGAATCTTGTTACCCTCGAACGCACAGATGAACACTTTGCTCCCGAGATTGTGATGGTCGGTAACTTGCTGCGCAGCAAAGGCCACGAACTTGTTTTGCAAGCGCTCACACGCCTTCAACCTTCTTTTCCCCAGCTTCGATGCCACATCATCGGGGAAGGTCCAGATCGCCCCCGGTTTGAAGAGCTGTCGCGCGATTTGGGCATTGAGAAGCAAGTTCGGTTTGTTGGACGACAGAGTCGTTCCGAAGTCGCAAAGGCCATGCAGCGCTGCTCCGTATTCGTATTGCCCAGTAGGAATGAAGGATTGGGATGCGCCTACCTTGAGGCCATGTCGTGCGGAAAACCGGTGATTGGCTGTCGCGGACAAGGAATTGATGAAGTGATAGAGCATGGCAGGAATGGTTGGCTCATTCCTGCCAATGGACTCGAAGATCTTATGCAAGGACTTTCAGGTTTGCTGAGTTCGCTGGAACTGCGCTCACGCGTCGGCACTGCCGCGCGCCAGACGATCATGGAAAAGTTTACGCTTTCGCACCAAGCGGAGCACTTGGCAAGAATTTACCGCGAAGCAACTGCGTAAGTCGCGGGATCGCTTTTAAGGTGGCTCAATCGGCTGCTCTATAATAGCGATCACGAAACCAATAGTGGCTATCGTTAACGGAGGATGGGTTGCTTCACCAGCGTTATAAAGACATCGTATTTTGGGGTATTGCCAAGGCCACGGTTCCGAATTACTACTTGCGCCGCTACATAATCGGTGCTCATCCTGTTGATGGTGCGTCTCATCTGCATCTTGGTTGCGGTACAAAATACCTTCCGGGTTTCTTGAATATCGATGGCAACCTCTTCAATAAGATCGATGTTTGGCTGGACGTTCGGAATGGACTTCCGTTCCGCTCCGGGTCGGTTGATTCAATCTACTCAACCCACATGTTCGAACATTTCTATCCAGACGAGCTTAAGCGGCTTCTACAGGAATGTGCGCGTGTCCTGAAAAATGGAGGAGGCGCTCGGCTGATCGTCCCAAGCCTGGAGAACGCGATTGCCGCCTATGCACAGCAGCGCAGTGAGTGGTTCTACGATTCCTTTCCACGTCATTTCGATTCCCTCGGAGGTAGATTTTCTAATTTTGTTTTCTGTGACGGCCAGCATCGGACCGCATTCGATTTCAGTTATATGAACGAAGTGCTCCACGAAGCAGGATTTCGTGAAGTGGAGAAGTCCGCCGAAGGCAAGAGCCGTTTGTATGGAACCAATGTTCCGCCATATGAGCCCGGAGACGCACAGGACTTGCCACATTCCTTATACGTCGAAGCGTTCAAATGACAGCGGTATTCACTGACCTGCAACCGCCCGATTCGAGTATCGTGCGTCACGCGAGTCTTCAGACGGGGCCAAATCGAAAGAGAAGGGAATGTCTTTGAAGCGCCCCCATTTGGTTGCGTTGGTTATAACCTTTTTGGTATTCAGTGCGGTTCTTCGTACCATTCAAAGCTACGCTATAACCGCCCAGGGATTTGACGAGCCCTGTCACATCTCCGCGGCACTGGAATGGTTGGAGAGACACACCTACAAGCTTGATCCAGTTCACCCACCGCTGGCGCGCGTCGTCATAGGGCTGCCGTTGTTTCTTGCCGGAGAACGATATCCAACTCTACCGTCCGACAATCCTGCGACTCAGGATTACAACGTCGTAGGCGACCACATCATTTACGGCAGCGGACATTTCGCACGCACTTTGGCCCTGGCGCGTTCCGGCATGCTCCCATTTCTTGTGCTCGAGATTGTTCTCGTTTTCCTCTGGGCTCGCCGGGAGTTTGGAGATCTAGCCGGTGTGTTAGCCGCGGCGTTGATCAGTACCCTACCCATCATCCTGGCCTTCGCGGGCCTCGCGTACACGGATTTGCCAGCCTCGTGCATGCAGTTCGCTTTATTTTTTGCATTTGCCTTATGGCTCGACAATCCACTCAATAACCCCAGCACTCGATCCAGCGTCTGGCTGGGGATTGCCGCAGGATTCGCAGTGCTCTCAAAGTTCACCATACTGCTCTTCTTTCCACTGGTTGCTGCCGCCTTGGTTCTGTGCAAGTCGTTGTTGGACAAACGCAGGGAACCTGGACCTGAAATAGATCAGCAGGCCTGGGTCAAGAGATGGATTGCCAAGGCCGCCATGGCAGGACTGATCGCCATTGTCATTATCTGGGCTGGATACGGCTTCTCAGTTGGTCACGTTCAGGAAAGCATGCAGATCACCCCCCAGAACATGCCCTCGTTCCAGCACTTCCCAAAGCCCTTGCAAAGTGTCGTACGAGATATGGTGGTTTCGGATTGGCCTCTCCCGGCGCCCGCTCTGCTTAAGGGAGTCGCCACGGCCTGGGTTCTCAACAAGGGTGCGCCGCAAAGTTATTTGTTTGAGAAAAGCAAGGCTGGAGGATGGTGGTACTTCTTTCTGGTAGCAATCACTGTGAAAACGCCCTTGCCGTTTCTAATCTTGTGTTTGATAGGAGCCGTTGCTCTTCTTGTCCGCAAGCGTGAGAGGCGCTGGCAGGCGCTGGCTCCAGCTATATGCGCAATCGCCGTGCTGATCGTTACCATGGGAGTGAGTTATGATGCTGGCCTTCGCCACGTTCTGGTTGTCTTCCCCTTGCTCGCAGTAGTTGGCGGATTCGGAGCGGCGAGTTTATGGGAGCTTACAGGGAGCGCCCGTCTCGTTGGAAGGGCCTTATTGGTGACTTTAATGCTGTGGCAGGGGTTAGTGTCCTTTGCTGCGCGAAGCGATTACATCGCCTACTTCAATCCGTTGGCCGGAAAAGACCCCAGCAAGGTTCTCCTTACGGGCTGCGACTTGGATTGTGGCCAGGATCTTTACCGTCTGGCCGACGAACTGCGTGCCGAACACATTTCACATGTCAATATTGCGATGTGGAGTAGCGCCGACCTGTCGTATATGGGTTTACCCGAGATGGAAGTGCCAGCGCCTTTTCACCCTGTCACAGGATGGGTTGCAATCAGCGCCCGTTCATTACGGTTTGGTGATGTTTTTCACCAGACCTATCCTCCGCATGCCTTCGATTGGCTCAATCGGTATACGCCGAAAAAATGGGTGGGCAAGACCATCCGTCTTTATTACATTCCGCCTGATATTCCAAAGGACACTCTAAAGATTGACCCGCCGGAGCCAACACAATCTCAGTGAGGAGAGAGGCGCGGGAACGCAAGACTGCTGAGTCCAGGGTTTTTCGTTCTGTCTGTTAACATTGTCCGATCATTGCCGTGAATCCACTAACCGCTTCCAACGATGAATTGATCCCAGTCGATTCTCGGACGCTGAATCCCGCACCCGGCCCAGAGAGCGCGGCCGCCTCGACTCTGCAATTGGCATCGATTCCCGACTGGTCGATACGCATTCCGGGGTTAGACGGTCTTCGAGGCATCGCCATCCTGTTGGTACTATTACGTCACTCGTTCTTCGGCATGGAAACCGGCTCAAGATTTTTGGCAAAGATTCTTGCTGCTGGGCAGCTTACGTGGAGTGGGGTCGATCTCTTCTTTGTGTTGTCCGGTTTCCTGATCGGCGGAATTCTCTTGGACGCGAGAGAATCTCCCCGCTATTTTCAGACTTTTTACATTCGTCGTGCCTACCGGATATTTCCGCTCTACGGTGTCATAACTGCATTGTTTCTGATGCGTCATCTTCCTTTTCATTTGCTTCCGGGCCATTTCGGAGATGTCTCTCCGCTGACCTGTGAGATCGCATGTGCGGCATATTTGGAATAGGTTCCCGGCAAGGTGAGGTGTGCCGCGATGTTGTGGCACGCGCTCTGAAGTCCCTTGCTCATCGCGGACCGGACGATTCCGGCTCCGTCGTCATTGATGGCAGTTCGGGAACGCCCTACCAAATCGGCTTCGCACACACTCGCCTCGCAATCATCGACCTTTCCCCCCTCGGGCACCAACCCATGCAGGATCCAGTCACTGGCAACTGGATCGTCTTTAACGGCGAGATCTACAACTTCCGCGAATTACGCAAGGAACTCGAGGCTACTGGCGTCGAGTTCAAGACTTATTCCGACACTGAGGTGATCCTTGCCTCTTATCGCGTCTGGGGCGAGTCTTGCCTGACACGCCTGCGTGGCATGTTCGCGTTTGCTCTCTGGGATACACCGCGAAAGCGCCTCATGTTGGCGCGCGACCCAATGGGAATCAAGCCCCTGTATTACCATCAGTCGGCCGAAACGTTTATTTTCGCTTCGGAGGTTCGAACTCTCCTACAGACAGGACTGCTCCCGCGAAAGCTCGATCCGACAGGGGTTGTGAGCTACCTGAAGTTCGGTTCCGTGTACGAACCGTGGACTATCGTCGAAGGCGTAAAGGCTGTTCCGCCCGGCCATGTGCTCACACTAGAAAATGGCTCGTTGAGCTTCCGCGAATACTGGAGTCCGTTGTGGTCATCTGCACAGCTCGAGTCCAATCCGCAATCTGGCAATGGCATCGCGGCAATCGATAACCTGTCCGCGATTTTGCGCGACGCCGTATTGTCGCACCTAGTAAGTGACGTGCCCGTGGGAGTATTTCTTTCGGGTGGAATCGATTCCAGCGCTCTGGTCGCCGTCCTCAGCCACAACGGTGTGCGCGCAAATACCTTCTCGCTGGTTTTCCAGGAAAAAGAATTTAACGAAGGAAAATATTCACAGGAGGTCGCGCGTCGGTTTGGCACCGAACACCACGAGATCGTAGTCTCGCAGCAAGACACACTTGCGGTATTGCCCGATGCCCTCTGTGCCATGGACCAGCCGACCATTGATGGCATCAATACCTATCTCGTTTCCGCGAAGACAAGAGCTGCCGGAGTTAAAGTTGCGTTGACTGGTCTGGGGGCCGACGAGATGTTCGCAGGCTACTCGAATTTTCGCCGCGTGCCCAAAATGGAAGAGTTTTCTGAACGATTTGGACGATTGCCCAAGCCAGCGCGTCAGCCACTTTCCGCCGCCATGGCGCTGTTTGCCGGAGCGGGCGATCGTGGTCGTAAGCTGGCCGAATTGGCCACTAGCCGGAATTCCGTTCATCCATATTTCTTGGCTCGAATGCTTTTTGCAGCGCCCGAGCGCGAATTGTTGTTCTCAGCACAGAGGAGAGGAACCTCCCAGCGAGATCTCGAGGGACCGCTGGAAGCCTCGCTGCGAGAGTCCGTCGCTGCGAGCCAATCACTCGATCCAGTCAATCGTGTTTCCTATCTCGAATCGCATTTCTACATGCTCAACACGCTACTCAGGGATTCCGATTTCATGAGCATGGCGCATGGTCTAGAGTTGCGCGTGCCCTTTCTCGATCGAGCGCTGGTCGAAGCCTGTTTTCGCATTCCGGGCGTGCAAAAGCTAGCTGGAAACCCGCCGAAAGGCCGATTACTCGCGAGCCTGGGCGTCGAGTTGCCCAGGGACATTGTGAATCGTCCCAAGCGCGGATTCACGCTTCCTTTTGATAACTGGCTGCGGGGCGAGATGAGGCCCATAGTCGAAGACACGCTCTTGAAGAGTAGTTGGGATCAGACTTCTATTAGCGCCAATGCCGCGCGCGATGTCTGGAATCGGTTTTTAGCAGGCGAAACTTCCTGGTCGCGTCCGTGGTCACTTTTCGTGCTGAAACGCTGGTGCGAGCACAACCTGTAAGGGGCATAGCAGCCCGTCTATTGGCGACATCGCACGGCACAACCTTTCTCACGTGATCCTTCGTCAACAATCCTGAATTGGCAATCTTAAATCCAAGAATACCCTCAGTTCAGCTAACATAGTAAGACCTTTACCCTGCCGACGGAATGGACTTGATCGAAACAAATAATGATCGAAGCAAAATCAGAATCTGAGGTTTCGCGCTCCAGTGCCGGGGTACGGGTGGTGCCCGTAAGTGTGATCGTGCCGGTCCGCAATGAAGCGCGTAACCTGCCACGCTGCCTGCAGTCGCTAGCGACTTTCGGTGAAGTGTATGTCCTCGATTCACAGAGCACAGACAACACGGTTGGGATCGCTGAATCGCACGGCGCGAAGGTGGTCCAGTTTCATTACGCCGGGGGCTGGCCGAAAAAGCGGCAATGGGCTATGGACACGCTGCCGCTCGCATACGATTGGATTCTGCTGCTAGATGCAGATGAAGTTTTGACGCCGGAGTTGGTAGACGAAATTCGTACCGCACTGCAAAACCCGCGTTTAGATGGATATTTCATTCGCTTGCAGATGTATTTTCTCGGAAGGGTCTTGAGGCATTGCGACGCGAGTTTCTGGAAGCTGTCTTTATTCCGCAAAGGGCGAGGCCGTTTCGAATGCCGCCTGAAAGATCAGGATACTTCGATGGCCGATATCGAGATCCACGAACATGTAGTGGTTGATGGTCACACCGCAAAGTTGCGCAGTCCGTTGATCCACCACAATGTCGATTCTTTGTCCCGTTATATCCTGAAGCACAATGAGTATTCCAACTGGGAAGCGCGCGTGCTCCTGGAGTCGGAACGCTGTACTCAAGATCGCGCTCAAGACGATGGTCAAGAAGTGACCGCGAACTTGTTCGGCAATCAGGCGCAGCGCAGGCGTTGGCTCAAGCGAAATCTTTATCGCTTGCCCGGCTCTCCGGTTCTGCTCTTTCTATATCGTTATTTGTTTCGCTTCGGGTTCCTCGATGGCATGCCCGGCCTGATCTACTGCACCTTTCAAGCCGTTCAGATGTTCCATTCCAAGGCCAAAATCTACGAGCTGCGCATGAGGAGGAACTAAAGTCGTGTGCGGCATCAGCGGGCTCATGAACTGCGGCGATACGAATGCTCTCGTTCGGATGACGAACGTACAGACGCACCGCGGTCCCGATGACTCCGGATTTTGGGAGCGGCATTTCCCCGATGGCGGATATATTGGCCTGGGAAGCCGCCGCCTCGCCATTCTCGACTTGTCCACCGATGGGCACATGCCAATGAGCAATGAAGACGGGTCGGTGTGGATCACTTTTAATGGCGAGATTTACAACTTTGCCGATTTGCGCCGCGACCTTGAGGGCAAAGGCCATCGGTTTCGATCGCACACTGACACAGAAACCATCGTTCATCTCTACGAAGAATATGGTCCCGACCGCTTCAAGGATTGTCTGAATCGACTGAACGGTATGTTCGCGCTCGCCATCTGCGACTTACGCGGCGCGTCGCAGAAGTTATTTTTGGCTCGGGATCACTTTGGAATCAAGCCGCTCTACTATTTTGAGCGCGGCGGAAAACTCGCTTTCGCCTCGGAGATCAAGGCGCTCCTGGAAGTGCCGGGAATCGAAGCCAACATGAACATGGAGGCGCTCGGCCAATACCTCACATTCCTCTGGGTCCCCGATCCGCTGACCATGTTCGAGGGTATTCGCAAGCTCCCAGCAGGCCACTTCGGGCTCTGGCAACGCGGCGAGTTCAAGATTGAACAGTATTGGGATCTGACATTTCCTCCGGTTGAACATTCCTTCGAGCGAAAAGAAGACGATCTGGCGGACGAGATTCGACAGAGGTTCTGCGCATCGGTCGAGCAGCAGATGGTGAGCGATGTTCCGATCGGTGCATTTTTGAGTGCGGGGCTGGATTCGTCGAGCATTGTGGCGGCCATGACACGGAAGCAGCCGGTGCGGACCTACACGATTACCTTTCCTGAAAAATATCGCGTCGGCGAAACAACGATTGACGATCCCGGCGTTCCGCAACGTCTAGCCCGCAAGCTAGGCTGCGAGCACCATGAAATTGTGGTCGAACCCGATGTGATCGGCTTGTTGCCGAATCTCACTTGGCACATGGATGAGCCTACCGCCGATCCGGCCATCATCACGGCATATCTGGTATGCCGCGAAGCGCGAAAACAGGCGACCGTCCTTTTGTCGGGCGTGGGTGGCGATGAGATTTTTGCAGGCTATCGCAAGCACGCAGCGCACACATGGGCCGAAGAATATCAACGCGTGCCGGCCTTCGCTCGTTCGCTCATGGAGCGTTCGCTGTCCGGATTACCATCATTGCGCGGCACTCGGATGAAAGGTTCATTGCGTCTGGCGAAGAAAATGGCGCGCAGCGCCGCACTCTCGCCGGCAGAAGCTTTCATCAGAAACGGCACATATCTGGACGCTCGGCAAAAGACAGATTTATTTGCTCTAGAATCGCAACAGGCCAGTGGAAATCCTGTGGGCCAGCATCTGGCAGCGTTCGACAAAGTCCGGCATGCAGGGTTTCTCAACCAGATGCTCTACCTCGATACCAAGATATTCATGCCCACTCTGAACCTGACATACAACGACAAGATGAGCATGGCATCATCAGTCGAAGTGCGCGTGCCATTTTTGGATCGTGAGCTTGCCGAGTTTGTTGCCTGGAACGTGAAGCCAGAGTGGAAACTGAAAGGGAAATGGCGTCCGGTGACCAAGTACATATTTCGCAAAGCTATGCGTAGTATGCTGCCAGACGAGGTTATGCGGCAGCCGAAGGCGGGTTTCGCGGCGCCCGTAGATTACTGGCTTGCGCACGATTTACGTCCCATAGTGGACGATCTTCTTTCGGAATCGCAAGTTCGGCGTCGCGGGTTGTTCCGTTCGGATGTGGTGCGCAGATATATTGACGAGCACCGTCGTGGCGCGGAAGACTGGTCGATGCAAATCTGGCAACTGCTGACGCTGGAAATCTGGATGCAGCTTTTTCTCGATGGTGGCGCAAAATCATTTGCTCAGCGGCGGATCGGCGCCCCTCAATTGTCTCAACCTTTGACCACGGCATGAAGCAACTCTTACAAGACGCGCGCACGGGCGAAGTAAAGGTCGCCGAAGTTCCGGCTCCGCAATTGCTACCTGGGTGCGTGTTGGTGCAGGTCAAGGCGTCATTAGTCTCGGCTGGTACGGAACGTGCGTCGGCTGAATTTGCCGGCAAAAGTCTGCTGGCGAAGGCGAAGGCTCGTCCGGATCTGGTGCGCGATGTGCTTGCCAAGATGAAGCGTGATGGCTTGGCTTCCACCCTGCAAACTGTGCGATCTCGTTTGGATGAGCCGCAATCGGTAGGCTACAGCAGTGCGGGATTCGTAATCGCGGTCGCCGATGGCATCGGCGACATCAATGTGGGTGACCGTGTCGCTTGCGCCGGCGCGGGATATGCGGTACACGCCGAGTTTGCCTGCGTGCCGCGCATGTTGGTTGCGAAGATTCCCGAGAGCCAAGAAGTTTCATCGCACGTTTCCGGAGGTGTTTCCTACGAAGAAGCAGCCTTCGGTACTGTGGGAGCGATTTGCTTGCATGGTATCCGCACCGCCGAAGTCGCGCTTGGCGACACGGTCGCGGTCATCGGCCTCGGATTACTCGGACAAATTACGGTTCAGTTGCTGAATGCTGCCGGTTGCCGCGTCCTTGGTATGGATCTGTTGCGGCTGCGTGCCGATCTCGCGATCGGCAGCGGAGCCGAGGCCACATGCACCAGTTCGCGTGAATTCCGCGATTTGTGCTTCCAGAAAACCGGCGGGCGAGGCGTGGACGCAGTATTGATTGCGGCGGAAACTCCGAGCAGCGAGCCTGTGAATCTGGCCGCCGAACTGGCGCGCGACCGTGCCATTGTCGTTGCTGTGGGAACGGTCGGCATGGAACTGCGGCGGAAATTGTTTTACGAGAAAGAATTAGACTTTCGAATTTCACGCTCGTATGGCCCCGGCCGTTATGATTCTGCTTATGAGCAGAAAGGGAGAGATTATCCGATCGGACAGGTTCGCTGGACCGAAACACGCAACATGGAAGCTTTCCTGCAATTTATCGCCGACGGTAAATTGGATCTGCCTTCGTTGATCACGCATCGCTTTCCGATGGAACAAGCTACGCGAGCCTATGACTTGATTACAGGATCGACGCGGGAGTTTTTTCTCGGAACGCTGATTACTTACGGGGACGCAGAAACTACAACCGCCGAATATGGACCCATTCCGAATTTGTCAGAAAAAATCTCGGTGACCGCCGTAACTCCCTTGCCAGCTTCGATCGGTTTGGGCGTGCTCGGTGCCGGAAGTTTCGCACAAAACATACTGTTGCCTGCATTGAAGAAGATCTCGGAAGTCTCCTTTATTGGTGTCTGCAATGCTACCGGCCCACGCAGCCGGAATGCGGCTGATAAATTTGGATTCTCCTACTGCTCGAATTCAGAAGCTGAGCTGTTGCAGGATCCTCAAATCACCGCGGTGCTCATCGCAACTCGTCACAACCGTCACGCCAGTCAGGTGCTCGCAGCCTTGCGCGCGGGGAAATCCGTCTTCTGCGAGAAGCCACTTTGCTTGAGTGAAGCTGAACTGGCGGCGATAGTTTATGCGGTATCGTCGCGTGCGTCTGCAGAACAAAATGTCCCTCTCCTCATGGTCGGTTTCAATCGCCGATTCTCCCCCATGGCCGTCGAGATGAAAAAGTTTTTGTCGGAAATTCACGAACCGTTGGCCATTCACTACCGCGTGAATGCCGGTTACATTCCCGCCGACCATTGGACAAACGATCCTGAGCAGGGAGGTGGACGCATCCTCGGCGAGGTTTGTCATTTTGTCGATTTGCTCTGCTTTCTCGCCGGAGCGTGCCCTATCGATGTGCTGGCGCAGGCAATAGGCAATCCCGGCCAGTACAGCATGGATAATGTGATCGCGACCCTCAAGTTCGCGAATGGCACCCTGGGGACGATCAGTTATCTCGCCAACGGCGACAAATCGGCATCGAAGGAGCGCATAGAGGTTTTTGGTGGTGGATCGGTTGCGATCCTCGAAGATTTTCGGCGACTCGATCTTGTTCGCAACGGTCGCAAACAAATTACACGCGCTCGCTGGAGGCAAGACAAAGGTCACAACGCTGAGATGCAGGCATTCGTGAATATGCTTCGAGGCATGACGCCGCCGGTTCCGTTCGAACAGTTCGTGGGCTCGACACTCACGACTCTTCGCCTCCAGAATTCGTGTCAGACGGGTCAGCCTCTGACGGTCGATCTCGCTGGATTTGTTTCGTCGGCATTGAAGGCAAATTCTACACCGTAAAAAATCCAGGTTTAAGCGATTAACAGAACCGAAAACACGGAGTAATACGAAAGGGAACAAGTCGTAAATGTTGATTCTTGGCCTGAATATGTTTCATGCCGACTCTTCTGCCGCGATCGTCGAAGATGGAAAAATTCTTTTTGCGGTAGCCGAGGAACGGCTGAATCGACATAAGCATTATGGCGGTTTTCCGGCCTTGGCGGTGAAGGCGTGTCTAGATGCGGCTGGCGCAAAAATCACCGACGTGCATCATGTTGCCGTCGGTCAAGACAGTAATGCTCACCTCGCCAAGAAGGTCCAATATGCGCTGGCAAATCCGGCGAAGATTCTGAATTTTATCAAAATGCGGCAACGCAAAGAGTTGATGCGCGACGTTCGTTCGCTGCTGGCCCAGTCGCTGGAAGTGGATGCCGCCAAGCTGAAATTCCAGGAGCATCACCTCGAGCACCACATTGCGCACATCGCAAGTTCGTATTACTGTTCGCCCTGGGAGAGGGCCGCAGGCTTCAGCTACGACGGTTCCGGAGATTTCGTCTCCACCATGATGGCGCGTTGCGAAGGCCATGAAATCAGTGTGCTCGACCGCGTCTTCCTCCCACATTCACTAGGCAGCTTCTACACCATGATCTGCGATTTCATCGGCTACCGAAAATATGGCGATGAAGGCAAAGTCATGGGGCTGGCCCCCTACGGAAAAGATACGTACGTCGATGAGATTCGGAAGGTTGTTGCGCTCAAGAATGGCACTTTCCAACTCAACATGAGTTACTTCAAACCGCTGGGCAGCAGCCAGGGAATGCAGGTGTTACCCGACGGAACCGTGCGCCTGGCGCGGCATTTTTCTGACAAGATGGAAAAGCTCTTCGGCGCGCCCCGCGAGCCGCATACCGAAATTACGCAGCGCGATATGGATCTGGCATATGCCATGCAACATTGCTTTGAGGAAGTGTTCTTTCATCTTGCCAATGAACTGCATAAGCGTGTTCCTGAAGAGAATCTTGCGATGGCGGGTGGATGCGCGCTCAATAGCGTAGCCAACGGCAAGCTCTTTTCCCGGACCCTGTTTCGGCGCACATGGATTCAACCCGCGGCGGGCGACGAAGGATTGGCGATTGGTGCCGCTCTGCACACCTATCACTCGGTATTGAAACAGCCGCGTCGCGAGCAGATGAACCATGCTTACCTTGGCCTGGAGTTTTCCGAGGCGCAGATCGAATCAGCGCTGAAAAGTACGAACGTAAAATATCAACGGCTAGAGCGTGTACCACTGCTCGATGCTGTTTCCGATCAGATGGTGCAGGGCAATGTGGTGGGCTGGTTCCAAGGGCGCATGGAGTGGGGTCCCCGCGCGCTGGGTAATCGGTCGATTGTGGCGCACCCAGGACTGCCCAACATGAAAGATGTCTTGAACGCTCGCATCAAGCATCGCGAATGGTTTCGTCCATTTGCTCCGGCGATACTGGCCGAAGCTCAGCACGAATATTTTGAGAACGATCATCCGTCGCCCTACATGCTCCATGTGTACAAGATTCGTCCAGAGAAGCGAGAGAGTCTGTGTGCCGTGAATCACGTCGACAATACCGGGCGATTGCAGACCGTGGCGCGGGAAGAGAATCCGCTGTACTACGAGCTGATCCAGACATTTGGCAAGAAAACCGGGATTCCTGTGATCCTGAACACTAGCTTCAACGAGAATGAGCCGATCGTATGCACACCGCAAGAGGCCATCGATTGCTTCCAGCGAACCAAAATGGATGTGCTTGCCATAGGCCCATTTTTTGCGAGCAAGTCTAAACCCTCATAATCCTGCCATGACCGAAACTCCAGTTGCGGCGGCCGCATGCACCGGGCTGAGCCTTCGCAGAGTCGCTACCTGGCGTGGCATTCGAGTGCTCACGTGGGATGGCGATGTTCTCTACGGATGCCGCGGATATCAGATTGTTCGCCTGCAAACAGGCGAGAACTCAACGGGCAAGAATCAAGTAAAAACAAGTAAAGACTGGGAAGTAGTCGCACGCTATCGTTCAGTTTGGTGGAGAAATCTCACATCGCACACCACGCTCGGTTATCGTCTGATGCGTGATGGTTTTCATGCACTGGCCATTCTCGGCGGCAGCCTCGACGATCAAATAAACGATCAGACGATAGTGGGTGCAGTTCCTGGCGCGGTCGTAACCAGAACTGCGGGCAGCGATGAATTTCGAGTTACTCATAAAGTTCTGCGGGGTACGCGGCCGCTGCATATCACTGTGGTTCCGTCGGGAAGAATCTATTGGGGGGAGTATTTCGACAATCGCGAGCGCGCCGAAGTTCACATTTACGTTTCGACCGATCGCGGATGCTCGTGGCAGGTCGCCTACACATTCCCAGCCGGAAGCATCCGCCACATCCACAACATTGTTTACGATCATTGGAACGATTGCCTGTGGGTGTTGACGGGAGATGAGGGTGCTGAATGCAAGGTGCTGCGTGCTTCCTGCGATCTGCGTTCAGTAGAAGTTGTGCTGGCGGGGAGTCAGCAGACACGGGCCGTGGCAGCGATTCCAACGAAAAACGGGTTGTATTTTTCTACCGACACGCCCTTTGAGCAGAACCGTGTGTATCGACTCAACTACGGAGTCGATCATGCCGGAAATGTCGAGCGTGTAGGCGATCTCTCCAGCTCTTCGATCTTTGGTTGTAGAGTTAGTTGTCTGATTGGCGACTCTTTGTTTTTCTCGACCATGATTGAGCCCAGTGCAGTGAACACCAGCCGTGAGGTGCAACTCGTCGGATCGAAGGACGGAACAAACTGGCAGGTGCTGGCAAGCTGGAATAAAGACAGCTTGCCGATGCGTTATTTTCAATACGGTAATGCCTTCCTGCCGGACGGTGAGAACTCCACTCGCTATCTGGCAGCGACGACTATCGCTGTTGAGACTGATGACCTGGTCACCACACTGTGGGAAGTCGAATCGGCATGAATGTGGCCTCGCGTTGGCATTACTACCGGCGTATCTTCCGCGCCTACCTTGGTTCGGGACGAAGCCAGTTGACGTTCTGGCATGAAGTGCCTGAAATCAATTCGCGTGCTACCGCCGGTCGGCTCGACGAGTACTACATGCTGTTTCGCGAGAAGGCCGACTATGCCGGCCACTACGATGTAGCCGGTATTCCGATGCTCGACTACCACGGAGTGATCGGATTGCAGTACAACCCAATAGCGATCGCCCAGTGGGGACTCGCGAATTACAACCTCTTTTGTCAAAACGGCGACGATCTCCGCTGGCACAAAACTCTCAAAGCCGCCAATTGGCTCGCCGCCAATCTCGAACAGAATGCTCACGGGTTATGGGTCTGGAACCATCATTTTGACTGGGACTATCGCGATACGCTCAAAGCGCCCTGGTATTCGGGGCTTGCGCAGGGTCAGGGCATCTCACTTCTTCTGCGGGTGCATGTCCAGTCTGGAGACCTGAAGTACCAGTGCGTAGCCGAAAAAGCATTTGTCGCGTTGACGCAGACTGTAACCAAAGGGGGCGTGCTTTTTGAAGATGCAAACGAGAATCTTTGGATTGAGGAATATCTCGTGGATCCCCCAACTCACATTTTGAATGGATTCATGTGGGCGCTGTGGGGTGTGTTCGATTTCTGGTTGGCGCGTGGTGATGCTTCGGCGAAAGAAGTTTTCGACCGCGGAGTCGAGACTCTTATTCACAATCTCCCGCGATTCGATACAGGATACTGGTCGTTATATGAACAGTCAGGAACCCGATTGAAAATGCTCGCGAGTCCTTTTTATCACCGGTTGCATATCGTACAGTTGCGTGTGATGCACAGGTTAACGGGTGACGCAAGCTTCATGGCAATTGCCGATCGGTGGGAAGACTACGCACAAAGTCGCAGCAATCGAACCCGCGCCCTGGTCGAGAAAAGCGTTTTCAAGTTGCTTCACTATTAATCTTTTTAACCCTGAATCGGTCGAATATTCGTTCCACCGTTGACGGATCGAACACTCATCGTGAAAATTCTTTACGTTTCGCAATACTTTCCGCCAGAAATGGGCGCGCCGGCGGCGCGGGCTGACGAGTTGTCGCGGCATTGGGCGCGGCTAGGACATGATGTGACAGTCCTTACCGGATTTCCGAATCATCCAATCGGCGTTGTGCCCGAGGATTGGCAGTCGCGCTTCCGCGGTCTTCACCACACAGAAACCGTCCACGGAGTGCGCGTCGTTCGCACGTGGCTCTGGCCGCTGCCGAACCGAAAGGCACACGAAAGAATTCGCAATTATGTTTCGTTTTGCATCTCGGCAGCACTTAGCGGGATAGCTCTGCGTAGACCGCAGGTGGTCATCGCCACGTCTCCGCAATTGTTGTGCGCGCTTTCCGGCTGGTGGCTCGCGTTTTGGAAGCGTGTCCCTTTCGTCTTCGAAGTACGCGATCTCTGGCCCGAATCGCTCGCTGCCGTCGGGGCAGGTGGTGAGGGAACCTTACTCCATCGCACACTAGGCGCAATCGCGGGATTTCTTTACCGTCATGCCGATCGCATAGTCGTCGTGACGCCTGCCTTTGAGGATCACCTGATCCAATACTGGAATGTCCCCGCATCAAAGATTTCCGTTGTCGAGAATGGAGTTGAAACCGATCTTTTCCGGTTGGATCCGGCGGCGATGGAAGTGCGTAAGCAATTGGGGCTCGAAGACCGTTTTTTGATTTGCTACATCGGGACAATGGGCAATGCACACGGTCTGGAGACCTTGATTGCCGCCGCCGAAGAACTTCGGACGGCGTTGCCGAACGCGATGTTTCTGCTGATTGGCGAAGGTGCGGAGAAGGAAAGGATCGTGGAGCTTGCCGCCGCGCGCGGGCTCACCAATCTTCAGTTCCTCAGCCAGCAACGGCGGGAACAGATTCCCAGTTATATATCGGCTGCTGACATCTGTCTGGTCATGCTGAAAAAGACCGAACTGTTCAAGACGGTCATTCCCACCAAGCTTCTTGAATACATGGCATGTCAGCGACCGGTTGTTGTTGCTGTCGATGGGCTGGCTCGCCAGATTGTCGAAGAAGCCAGCGGCGGCATTTTTGTGGAGCCCGAAAACAGTAAAGCCCTGGTGAAAGCAGTCCTTGACCTGGCACGAGACCCAGAACGCCGAAGACAGATGGGAACCTGTGGACGGCAATACATCGTTAACAAATTTTCCCGCGAAGAGACGGCCCAGCACTACATCGCTGTGCTTGAAGCGATCGGCCTCTAACGGCGATGGTCTTGCTCGCTAATGGGATATCGGTCGCACACGACCCTAGCGATCAACCGCAACCACCGCTAGAGCCGAGGACAGCGCAACGGCTGCCTCCGCAGTGCGATACGCCGCAGCCTTGGCCGCACTTCCAGGGATGAACAGAATGTCACCCTTTGTCAGAGCTATATCCGGGGCTTTGGCGTAGAGTACCTTCTTCAGGTCGACGGGAATTTCCTGAATTCCGTTCGGTGTCTGCCGCAGAATCCTGGTTTTGTTCAGTGCAGAGGTGCGAGTGTTGCCGCCAGCTAGGGCCAGTGCTTTTAGAACAGTGAGGGAGTTGTCCTCAATTAGAAACCCGCTCGGATGGTTTACATCGCCGACTACGTATACGATACCCGCGCGCGAGAAAATGATCGTGTCTCCTGGGAAGACGTCCACGTTTTCTGAGGTATCCTCGGCCAAGTTTGCCGATAGCTGAAGATGGATTTGCTCGTCGGGATTCCCGCGACGCTCGATAGTTACGTTTCGACCGGCCTTATCGGTCAATCCTCCTGCCGCAGAGATCAAGTCGAAAAGGCGGCGCTCGCCAATCGCAGGGTAGGGGCCTGGACGATTGACTTCGCCGACCAACGTGATCGCTTGCGATGACGATTCATCAACGAAAATGGAGACATGGGGTCCACGCACGAAGCCTCCATCCTCCAATCGTTTCTGAATCATGTCTTGCGCTTCGTCGGTGGTCAGATCCGCGACATGCACGTAGTCAATCAGAGGAAGGTAGACATCTCCCGAACCACTGACGCGTGCTTTAACCGATAGATCGGGTACTCCAAACACGCTGATCTCCACCAGATCGCCGACACCCAATTTGACGTTGGAATTAGCCAATAGATGAGACGATTGCGGCGAACCTGCCACGTTCGCAGGACTGTGCTGCGATGCCTCGGGGGCAACCGGCGTTTGGGCGAGGAGATGGAAACTGCTCAAACAAATGCTGCAAAAGCCAACAAGAAGCACGCACAAGCTTCGCGAAATGAAGCGGCGATTCCGCCAAGACATACAGAGACTCCCTGGATTTACGCGTGGGCTGAGTCTAACACAAGCGACCAGCGAAAATCGGCCCAGAGCGCCCCCTCTGTTGCCATGCGACCAACCACGGTTAACGAAAAAGTTAACTGAAAACTTGTCCGCAGCAGTTGCTCCGCAAATGCCGGGGGTTGTATAGTTTCAGAAACCAATATTGCATTCGTCACCTGCGCTACTAAGTGGGGAAGCTCCGTCTGAAAAGGATTGACTGAAATTTTCGCGTAATGGATGTGGCGTGAGATGCGAACTGTTTCAGCCGGAAGGGAACTCTGATTTGACGCTCCTGTTCTTTGGATTGTTCGCATTCTCGCTAGGTCTGTCATTTGTGGCTACGCGTGAAGTGCGAGACATGGCCACCCGACGTGGTTGGGTTTTCGTACCTCAAGGCGGAAGACATGTCCACCAATCCCCGCTTCCACGGTTGGGTGGCGTTGCGATTTTCCTGGCCTTCTCCGTCAGCTTGAGTATGTGGCTGGGTCTCTCTCTCCTGTTTCCTCATTTACTCGATGGACTTGCCCCTGCCACACTTCTGCGTATTTACGTCCCTGCATGTCTGATTTTTTGCCTTGGCATTTACGATGATCTTCGTGGCGCGGGGCCATATTTAAAGTTTTCCGTCCAGGCGGTCGCTGCGACCATGCTCTTCGCCGGCGGAATGCGAGTTCTCGATCTTCCCCTGATTTTCGGTTCGCACGCGCTGCCTTGGTTCGTTGGGCTGCCGCTGACGGTGCTTTGGGTGGTTGCGGTTACCAACGCCTTCAACCTGATCGATGGCCTTGACGGTTTGGCCGCCGGGTCGGCGTTGTTCTCGACGATGGTATTTTTTGTCGTCTCACTCGTCACTCATTCTTGGTTGGGTTCGTTGATGAGCGTGACGCTAGCCGGCGCCATCCTCGGATTCCTGCGTTTCAACTTCAATCCGGCCACGATTTTTTTGGGAGATTCCGGCAGCCTTTTCATCGGTTTCTTGCTCAGCGCACTCGCTTTGGCGGGAGCGCAGAAAGCGCCAACGTTCGTAGCCGTGGCCATCCCGGTAGTCTCATTCGGATTGCCGATTCTGGAAACGTTGTTATCGATTCTGCGACGGCTGATCAGTGGTCGGCCGATTTTCACCGCCGATCGCGAACACATCCACCACAAGCTGCTGCAAATGGGTTTCTCGCATCGTCAGGTCGTGATCGTTCTCTACGCCGTGTCCGCAATGTTTGCCATGCTCAGCCTGTTCCTGCTTTGGCCGACGGGCAGCACTCTGGGACTCGTGCTGGCGGTCGTGGGCACCGGTATCTGGCTCGGAGTCCAGCATCTTAACTACCTTGAGTTTGGCGAACTTCGGCGCGTTGCGCAACGCACTATCGACCAACGGCAGATCGTTATCAACAATCTTTCGGTGCGTCGCGCGATTGAGGAGCTTAAGGTCGCTGGCGATTTCGATCAGGTCCGTAGCATCATGGTCGCGGCCTTCGATAGCAATGATTTCGATGCCTTCGAACTGCACCTTAAGTCGCTTCCCGGTGATCAAACTGGCCTAGGGGAAAGCAATCGCCACTTTCACTGGAGTAAGTTTCCCCATATGATGGCAATCTCCAGCCAGCCTACTTGGAAGCTGACACTGGATTTGGTCACAACTTCCAACCAGCAGCGCGGCTCGCTCGTCGTCTACCGTATTTACAGCCGCCGCGATCTTCAATTGGATGTCAATCTCCTGATCTCTGAGTTCCCCAGCGCCCTCGCGGACGCGCTCAATCGAGCACTGCACCTGCCCGAGGTTCTCGTGCCAGCTGGGCAGGGCGATACCAGGTTTCTGGCCGCGAACTTGTAGCCGATTTTTGAAAGTTACCCTCCCCTTTTATCTTGCTCTCTCCTTACCGTGGCTGAGTTAATATGGTGGCAATCATGGATCGGAACATCGATCGGAGCATTCGCGGATTGCCTGATCCAACCCCAGGAACTCCCACCGGGGAGCGGCGGCGTTGTGTTCGTCAAAAGCTTCACACTCCGGTTTACGCCAGTTTTAATGGCCCGCAGACCGGCATGGTTGTGGACCTAAGCGAATTGCTCGACTTGCACGAAGACGGGTTCGCCGTCCAAACCGGCGAACGCCTGGAAATTAACCGCGCTGTGACGCTTTGTCTCGATCTCCCTGAAACCAGGAACTTTCTTCACGGCAATGGCCAGGTGATGTGGAGCGATGATACGGGCCGCGGAGGCATAAAATTTTCGGGGCTTTCGGAGGATTCCCGGCAAGTACTCAAGGAATGGCTTTTCGCTAATCTGCTGATCGCCTGTTCCAATCATGCCGCTCGAACCGAGCAACTGGCGCAGCACGAAGAAGTCAAATTACCCGATCCGGCGCCTGTCAAACGATTGGGCAGTGGGTTTCCGATCGCGATTCCGACCAGTGTTCCGAGTGATGTTCCGGTCAATGTTCCGATTACTGCGCCGATCTCAGCTCCGACCTCCGTCCCAATCTCAAATCGAACTGGAATAGTCTCCTCAGTGGAAGCAGTTCGCGGCGAAGTCCGCGAGATCGGCGATGAAGTTGATGCAGTTTTTCAACTTATCACCGAGCGCTCTTTAAGTCTCACTGGCGCCACCGGTGCTGCTCTCGGATTTCTAACGGACGGCAATATGATCTGCCGGGCACGAGCCGGCGAACCAGCTCCGCCGCTGGGGGCTCCTGTGGACATAAAACAAGGTCTGTCTGGAGAATGCGTTCGTAGTGGCCTCCTCGTCTCGTGCGAGGACACGGAGAACGATCCACGGATTGACCCAGAAATCGGTCGCGCACTCGGCATAGGTTCGCTCATGGCGGTGCCCATCGTGTCCGATTTTAGGGTAGTTGGACTACTTGAGGTTTTCTCTCCACATCCGCGAAGTTTCCCGAAGTCCCAGGGAAAAATTTTGGATCGCCTTGTCGAAATGATTCCGAAAACTCATCGCGATAACCTCGTGCCTGAAACCGTACGACCTGTAAACATTCAGTCAGGAGCATTGATTGATGTCGCCTCGATCGATGCCGACTCGAACAATGATCGTGCGGTGCACCCTACTCACGAAGTTTTCCTTGAAGGCCGGGTTGAGGTTCCGGAGCAGACCCTGCAACCGGTGCCTGAACCAATCGGCGCAGAATCATCCCCAAAGCAAGAAGCGCCCAAATTGTTTTCTCGCTGGCTCCATCGCGGGCTTCTTGGACTCGCCGTAGCAGTGGTGGCGATGGTCGTTGGCTATTTAATTGGTCCCCTGGTCGAGAAGCGCATGGCCGACTCAGCGCCAGCGTCCCAATCGGCTGTGCGCGATCGCCAAATACAAGCAAAGTCCCTGACCGATTTGCGATCGCTCGCCGATCAGGGAGACGCGGAAGCCCAATACCAGATGGGTGTTCGCTACGATGAGGGAGAGAGTGTTCCAAAGGATGACAAACAGGCGGTGCAGTGGTTCCAGCGCGCCGCCGATCAGGGTCATGTTGACGCCCAAGCTCATCTCGGCGCCTACTATTGGGCAGGTCGTGGAGTTCCCGAAGATTTGTCGAAAGCCTACATGTGGTCCATGATCGCCCTCGCCGGAGGCGACGACAACAGCAAATCTCGACTTGAAGGGCTTGCCTCCCAAATGACTAGGTCCCAGGTTTCGGCGGCTCGCCAGCAGGCCGAAGAATGGATCCGCATTCACAGCCAACAAGCAAAGTCCGAGGCGAACTAAGACCGCGTCTTTCCCCTGCCTTTTCCTCACGACCTTCAATTCCAGACGTACACATTCCCGCAGTCGTAGAATATGCTCGTGG
>Ga0209169_10000246_pt1 | contig 32571 bp, 24 predicted proteins | sample HubBroMetageWRM4_FD_188346 | JGI IMG/M metagenome (GOLD analysis project Ga0209169, IMG submission 188346) | Warmed soil microbial communities from the Hubbard Brook experimental Forest, New Hampshire - Hubbard Brook CCASE Soil Metagenome WRM 4... | ecosystem: Environmental > Terrestrial > Soil...
CTGCATCCAGTATCGCGATCGCTGTTTCCGTTCATGATCCTGATCGCGCTGGCGTTCGGTGTGTTGTTAATCATCCCTATCGGCGGCGCGGATATGCCGACTGTCATCTCGTTATTGAATGGCTATGCAGGTCTGTCTGCTGCGGCCATGGGCTTTGTGCTCGACAGCAAACTGTTGATCATCGCTGGCGCCCTCGACGGATCTTCCGGCCTGATTCTCTCGATCATTATGTCGAAAGCCATGAACCGCTCCTTTACAAATGTCTTGTTTGGAGCCTTCGGTCAGGTGCAATCTTCGGCCGTCACTGGAGAAGAAGCCAAACCAGTTCGCAGCGCGACTCCCGAAGAAGCCGCTGCCATACTTTCTGGCGCGAATCGGGTCATTGTGGTCCCCGGATATGGCATGGCTGTGGCCCAGGCACAGCACAAAGTGCGTGAACTTTATGACGCCCTAAGCAAGCGCGGCGTGGACGTGCGCTTTGCCATTCACCCGGTCGCCGGACGCATGCCCGGCCACATGAATGTGCTGCTGGCCGAAGCCAATATTCCCTATGACCGGCTGATTGAGATGGAAGAGATTAACGGCGACTTCCCGCAGACCGATGTAGCCTTGGTAATTGGCGCCAATGATGTCACTAACCCCGCCGCCCGATCGGACGCTTCGAGTCCCATCTACGGGATGCCAATCCTCGACGTTGACAAAGCCCATACCGTGATGGTCATCAAGCGCGGAATGAGTCCTGGTTTCGCGGGTATTGATAACCCGCTCTACTATCTCGATAACAACCTCATGCTGTTTGGAGATGCCAAGGCATTTGTAGGGAGCATCGTTCGCGAACTCGGCGGAGGGCACGGCTAGCCGGATAACTTATGTGCGCTTTCTGCGCAACAATAATAATAATGTACGAAAATTGAAAGACTTGAGAGCTACGGAAACTCTAGCGGGCGTCAGTCTCGCGAGGGGATTTCGCGAGGCTGTGGCCCGCCCTGCGTTTAGGCCGCTTTCTTGATCTGTCTGATCTTGGCCCAACGTGCTTTCTGAGCCAGAGAGATTCTCCGGCGTCCTGCGGCTGAGAGAACGCGCTTGGCGCGATGCGTCGCCCCCGCGTTCCCAGTTGCGCCCGTACCTCGGGTAAGCTTTTCAAGAACTGAAATAGCCTCCCCAAGTTTTTGGACCTGGTTCTGAGCATCCCGGCGTTCCTCTCGGAGCCGGACAATTGCCTTAGCAATATTCGTCATCAAATACCCCCTCGGGTAACTACCGTCGGCAATTGTATTACTAAGTCGTCGGTTCTGTCAGGATTTATTGCTGCCGAAAGTAGATTACGGAGCCTGATTACATATCGTTACGTGTCACCTGACGACTATGAGGCTGATGATACGAGCACCGTAATTCGAAAATGATGATACGAGAATCATGACCCGGGGATAAAAAATCTGCGTGATAACGATTTTGCGCGACAAAGACTTGCGCTAAGACGCTCATGAAGATCTGTAGCGCCATGGTTCTACGTATTCCTCTTATAGAGGTTAGTACTACTATCGTCCATGGATACAAAGTGTGACGACCGTACCGTGCGCTGCTACCCGACCTCTCACCCCTTGGCATCGATCACGTCGCTAAATCACGTCCATGCAAATCGAGTGTCGAGAGTCTCGTGTGCTCGCTTCCGATTCCGGCAAAGTTACCGTCGTGGCACATCGTATAGGAAAGTTTGTGCACACGAGGAGCGAGCCGTCTAAAATCAGTTATCCCCCAATTGAACGAAAAGCGTCTACAATGGCGGCAATCCAATCGCAGTCGGAGGTGGTTGTGAAGCCCAAGCATCTTTATGATGTTGTTGCAGTGTGGTGTCTAGTGTTTTCTGGTTTCGCAATCAGTGCGTTTGCGCAAAAAGCGCCTGTTCCAACCCACGTCGGGGTTCCGCAAGACTGGTCTGATCGCCATATCGTGTTCAGCCGCGACGCGCTTGCTCGACACCCTGACCTGATTTTCCGCGAGCCGCGTATTTTCAATCAGGCGATGCAGCGCTGGCGAGCTCCGAATTCGGATGTCCTCCGGGGTGTCAACTCCACGGCAGCCTCCGCACGCAAACCCGGTCAACATCGCGATTGGAATGTCAGCTTGGGCACGGGCAAAGTTAACGCCAATATGTTTCCGGCTAAATATTCCTTCAACCCGGCCACAGCCCCCGATTGCGTCAATGATTATGTTGTGTTCGGACTGACAAGTTCTACCGGCGATGCCAATCTGGTCGCCTTCAATAATCTCTATTCCACCTGTACTGGCGCGCTTCCGATTCCGAACTTGCTGTTCGCCTATAACATCGCCACGGTGACCGGCGGCAGGATCGACACTTCTCCCATCCTTTCCTTGGATGGAACGAAGATCGCGTTTGTTGAAAGCGTCCCTGGAGCCACCCCTCAAGCCATTTTTCATGTCTTGACTTGGACGGCTAACCAAGGCACTATCACTGCCCCCGCCACGCCCACAGCTATGTCTTCATTGACCTACTCATCCGCCAATGACACGTCATCCTCGCCGTGGATAGACTACGGCAACGATATTGTCTACGTTGGCGATGACGGTGGCTCTGTTTACCAAATCACGGGTGTCTTCAACGGAACGCCGGCGCTTAGTGGATTGCCTTGGCCAGTTGCGGTCAGTACCGGCTACCACTTGACTCCTCCCGTTCTCGACTCGAATCTAGGTGTGTTGATGGTCGGGAGCGCGAACGGAAATTTGTATCAGGTTAATACCACGACCGGTGCGCCCGTAGCGCTTGTGGTTGGAGATCTCGGAAGCACCACTCCCGGTATCGTAGCTACGCCGATTGTTGATATCGCCAATGGCGTGACCTTCGTCGTAACTGCGAATAACGGCACGTCCGCTGTGCTTGAACAAGTCAAGACCTCCACGAATCTCGTGCATTCGACAGCCAATATCGGCCAAGGCTCTACCGGCGGCCCCACTACGCCTCCAGTCAAGCTCTTCGAGCCCACCTTCAATAACAATTACTACAACGATCCATCGAGTGGGTTAATCACTCTTTGCGGAACCGGTACATCCGATACCACTCCCTACGAATATGCCTTCGGATTCTCCGCTGATGGAACGATGAGTGAGTCGCCTTCAATCAAACAACAGCTTTCCACCACCGCCACAGACCGTTGCACGGGAGCATGGACAGAGTTCTTCAATCCCAACGTCGGTCTGGTCGACACTATCACCGCCACATCTGTCGCGTCCGACGTTCTCACGGTTACGGCGAGCAACGGCAATCTCACTGTTGGAGAACAAGTATTTCTCCAAGGCACGGCTGAAAGTTTTCTGAATGGTCAGACGGTAACCGTCACCAGCTTACTAGGCGCAGGCCCGACATACACGGGATTCACCGCGAGCTTCACTGCTTCGGACTACACTAACCCTTCAGATACGGGTACCGTTTCGGTCCCATCTGCCGGGACCGATTTCTTTTTCTTCGGGCTGAGCACGGACTGTACCGCCTTTGCCGCGGGCGCGACCGGATGTGTGGTTGATATCGGCGTCAACGGCTCGACCGGCACGACGACGACTGCGGCGGCGGTGGCCGGCGGGACCAGCGGGATTATTATCGATAACTACAGTTTTGCCAATATCTACTTCGGCGCAAGGGGTGCAAATACCGCGTTTCAATTCACCCAGAACGGCCTGAACTAGAGGCGAAGGATTCGTGCCTTCCCGTCCTCGGCCCAGTGGGCGTTCTCGCACGCCCACTGGTCCCGTGCAACATTCACTTCTCCCCGACGACCCGACTCTGTTCGACTCCTTTGCAATGAATTTCACCCTCGCTCAATAACATCGCAAAGGAAGCTCATGTAAGTGATTGATGTCTTTGATGTTCGTCTTTATTGAAAGCTGGCAGGCGAATTGCCATATAGCTAGGGATGAAGTGTCTCTGGCCGAGCACGAAAGTAAGGAAGGTGCAGCCGGCTCCATTAGCCGCCGCTGTGTTCGTGGCGGCGCTGAGTGGCGTCTCCGCATGGTGTGCAATGACCTCCACATCGACCGCCATGCCGCCCCGGATTCCACTCTCACAACTGGAAAAGAACCTGCGCCGTGTGCCCGCGCACATGTCTGAGTTTGCTCCTGTATCTGAGCCGCTGGCATTGCCGAAATGTGGAAACGTTCGCCCGCCAGAGGCCTTGCTCACGCCTGATCCCCTGCTGCGAGTGGAGGATGACGATCTGCGCGTGCGCGTAAGCTTTATTGTCGGGACCGACGGACACGTGCATAGCGCATTTGTCCTGGACAGCGGTGGCCCTGACGAAGATCAGATTGTGCTGCATGCCGTTCACTACTGGCGTTATCGACCCGCGCTCTGTAACGGCGTTCCCACAGACTCCGAGGCGCTCGTAAGATTCACTGTCCGTTAGCGCGCGAATTCTCCTACAATATCTGCTGAGGGTGCCTTGAGCCCAGACAATCCAAACCCTGCCAATCGCGGACTGGAGCCCGACCAAGAGTTGGAATCGGAGCCAGACAATGGCCAGTTCCTCGAGGGTAAGGACGTCGACGATTTTTTTCAACGGCTGCCCGGCAACTTTCGCTGGCCCAAGCCCAATGCCGAAGCTGTGGCTGCGGCCGTAGAAGCGATTCATCGAATGTCCGGCAGCGCTGCCGCCGCAGACGACTTGGCAGCGGCCGGTGAACCAGCGGATGAATCGGCGAATGCTTGTTCAGCCTGCGGAGGTGTGCTGCCTGCGGGCGCTCGCTTTTGTGTCTGGTGCGGAATTCCCAGTCAACCCGCTGCCGGCGATGCTGCACAATCTCAAGCCTCTGGCGCTGCGCAACATCACTTTCACCACCACTATCATCATCTGGTCCCGAGCCGGGGGACCGCATCCGCAACGCCAGCCGCCGAGTCCGAGTCTTCCTCGCCGCGTGGCCGTGCGCCTGGCTCCTCCGGCAGCCCTCCTGGAGGCCGCGCCGAAGCCGGTGCGCGTCAGGTTGTCCAGGATTGGGCGCAAGCTTGCAACACTAAACATATCGACGATCTGATCGAGCTTTACGCCGCCGATGCCACTCTCATTCGCTCGAGCGTTCCGCCGGTTCGCAGTCTGCCTGCAATCCGCGAATTTCTTATTTCGCTGCTCGAAGCCGGATTGGGCGACGTAGAGATGGAATCGTTGCGCCTAGAAATAATGGGAGAGATTGCTCTCGATCTTGGGCGTTGCAAAATGCTCGTGCCCGTCGCAATGGGCAAACGCCGCGAGGAGCGCGGAAAATATTTAATTGTCCTCGTGCGCCAGCCCGCCGGTACCTGGAAGATCCTCGCCGATTGCTGGTCGTCTGATCTACCAGTCAACGCGCCAGCGTCAAAAACCACAAAATAGCCGACCGATTTTGCTAGTTGAGCGCCGGTGTCCAGTGCGGCCACCCGCTATTGTGGCGAGGCGAGATATCCCTTCACCGAACGACGCAGCTTTCAGCTAATGGCTGTACACAGTGGTCCGCGGATTGTAGTTCTTCCAATCGAACCAATAATCTTTCAAGTAATTGATCTTCTCCAAACATTGGCCCGTAGCAGGCCCACTAGTAGCGCAGCCTGCAAAATTCCAGGTATTGCCGAGCGAATCGAGCAGTTGCCACTCCGGACTCTTTCCGGCACTCTGAGGACCGCGCTGGGCATCGCGGTAGAGGTCGATATCCATTCCATTCCACTGCGAACGGAACAGGCGTACCGACTCGCCATCGGGCCCAGTCACAAACACCACCGGGACACCGGCGATTTTGTCTTCAACCGGGATCGGGCCACGCAGTTTCTCCAACGGGAAAGCCCGCGCCTGTCCGCTCATCTCAACTCCCAGAATCACGTCGCGATCTTTCAGTCCCTGCTCAGGAAAAGTCAGCGGCACCGGATACTTCGCCGTTTCCTCTTCCCACTTCTTGTCATAGTCCTTATCACCGTGCCCCGCGACCGGTGCCAGCACTAATCCGTGGGGCGCCTCCGATTTCCATAACGCGAACGTGAGTTCGTCATTCGGCATCAACTCTAGCGCGCTGCCTGCGAGTTTGCCCGCAATCGCACGTCCGGTGACCTGCTGCCACCACGATCCCGTCTCGCGATCGCGCATCAGAAAATTCTGGTTATTGATTCCCGCCAGATAGAAATGGAGTTCGCGTCCCTGCGTTGTTCTCTTCCACACCAGACCGGTGTGACAGAGCGTTCAATAAGTGACGACGATGGGCACCTCTGCCACGGTGTCATTCAGAATATGGTGATAGGCCATTTGCAGGATCGGATAAGCACGCGCTTCCTGCGCGATTCGTACCGCCATCACCATTTCTTTGTCGTCAAGATGCGCATCGCCAGCCGAGACGAAACCGGCCGCCTTGATCGGATTGAACATCCATTCGAAATAGTTCTGCCGTACCATCACCGTCGAGGTCACGCTCAGCAATAGTGCGGTCACGATGCCCGTTCGCAACCATAGTGATGAACATCGCCATAGACGCCAACTCAGCGCCAGCAGCCCGATCAATGCAACCACAGTGAACGCGGGCGCAATCAGCTTCACCGCGATGGCCATGCGCAGGCCGGGTTCCGACTGATGGGTGAAGGGGCGGATGATGAATCCGGGAATGAGAAAGAGGCTGAGCGAGAAAAGCGTCAGCAGCGTGAGCGCCAGCCAGAGCCCGCTATTTTTGGATCGATAGTTTGGGGCGATCATTCCTCTCCCTCGTGTCTATATGAGTGTCTACATGCGTATCTACATGCAAGGAGTAATAAAGAAAATAGTAGTTTCACATTACGACCAATAAAAACCCCGATCCTTTGCGGATCGGGGTTTTGTGGAGCGGGATGAAACCCGCGTTTAGTAAGTGCGCGTCGTAAACGCCTGCCGGTAGCTCAAGGCGTTCACGTCGCGGAACATAGGCGTTCCCGGAGGCAGGCCTCCAGGACTGGTGAAGTCCAAGTCGAAATGGAAGGCTCTCGTTGGAACACCGTATACGACGTTACAACACTTGAATGTTCCAGTGCCGTAGGTTGCGTAGAACAGACTTACCAGCGAGCCTTTGTAGTACATGGTCTGCCCGCCCCAGTTTTCCAGGTAGCGCAGGAAATTATGTACGCCTCCGTCGGTGCCGAAGTCATTTCCGGGTGCCGCAGGAGTTGTGTACGTCGGCTGTAGGAAGTTCATGTTTTTACCTCCGGCGATCGCCAGCCGGAAGTGGCCATCATGGCTAGGGTTGCGGTTGGCCTGGTTGGTGACTTGGGCGTTGGTCGCAGCGGCGGCGCCTACGCTGTACAAATCATTCCAGTCGACCGAAAGCAGAGTAACCGCGTCGGCGATTGCCGCGGCGGCTGAGTGTCCGGTCACATCGCCTTGAAATTCGACGGTGTCGCCGGCCCATCCCGATGCGTCGGTCGCGTTGCTGTTGTAATCTCCCCAGATATAAAGTGGGTTTTCCGATGCGACGGTGAATCCGCCAGGGCTATCCAGAGTGGCTCCGGCGTCGGTTCTACGCGGCACTTGGCCGAGTGCACCATCCACCAGCCGCAGAACGTGACGCGCCCCGCTGACCCAGTTTTTTCGCGCAGTGTTGGAGCAACTAGCAATCCGGCTGTTGTCGTTGCCCGCCGTGTCGGCACCGAAAATATTGGGTTTCGCGGTGTTCGTCATGATCATCGAATTTAGATTCTGGGTCGAAGTTGACACTGTGCCCCAAAAGCCCAATCCCATGTTCGCCCCGCCAAACTTGTCCAAGACTCCATTCTCATTATCGTCTTCAGGAGAAAAGCTGCGGTTGGCGGGAATCGTTTCCAGCGTTCCGTCGGGTACACCTGCGCCGCTGGCGCGATTAATCACATCCTCCAGGCCCGCGTCTCCGCTTTTAGAGGCCGCCCCGCCCAGAGGCGGGTTTGGATTCAGCAGCATGCCCCGGCGATCGGAGAAGTACAGTATGTATCCATTCTGCGCCAGATAATCCACACTGGTGCCACTTCCGGGGATCGTTCCAGCCAGCCATTTGGCCAGATTGCCCACATCGATTTCGACGGCGTTCATTACTCCATTGGGCGCGCAACTATTGTCTGTTGCCGCCACCGCGTTATCACGAGCCTCGCCTTCGCGGACATCGTAGAAGTTAATGGGATACCAGTTGTACTGGGTGAGGCTCTGTGGTGTCGCCGATGCCGGGGGAGCTGCGGTCGGTGAGTTGGGAGTAAGGCCAAACGCCCATTCTCCGCCTGTCCCTGTAATTCCTGCCGCTTGCGCAGGGAGATCGTAGGCAACTTCCGGCGTTGTGCCGGTCCACGCCGTGCACTTCTTGTTGGGCGCAGTCCCCGTTGTCGTGGTGCAGGTGGGTGCAGTCGCAGTGGTAGTCGGCCAAGCACCGGTGCCGGTGCGATCAGCTGGCTCTTGCAGTAGCAGAATCGCATTCGGATTAATCGGGTTAGGGGTTCCGGATACGGGCGGTAAAGAGCCGCGCGCAAATCCCAGCGACAACCATTCATTGGTTACAGGATGCCAGACGCCTGAAGAATCTTTGTATTCCACCCGCAGATAGCCATCGATCAGGCTCCAAGCCGATGCCGATGCCGAACTGTATAGATTGGACCCGTTTTGATTGGGCGGAGCGTAATACGGATAAGTCGGCGCAGTTGCTGTTGGGCAGCCGGTAGGTGATACGACTCCTGTGCCTAACGGATAAGTTATCGGTGGGCAAAGGCCGGTTGCCAGCACTGGGGCGCCACTGCCCGGCAGTTCATAGGTTGGGGCGGCCGGCCCGGTTGCGGGAGGCGCAGGCTGAAGCCCCTGGGTTGTGGGGGTTGGATTCGCAGTCCATGGCAGCGGAGCATAGGGCCAGTCCATGGTGCACGCCGTTGAACTCGTGCAGGTGGACGGAGTCACGTTGGACGCGGCGGCGAAATATAGGTTAAAGGTATTGCCGCTCGTCGGCGAACCAAACGTCGTCGCGTTAAAATTGCCAGAAGATATCGGAATTCCAAACTGCAGGTTGGCGCCTGCAGTGGTATTGCCATACTGTGCCTGCATCTGGGCCGCCGACAGATTTGCCAGCCGCACGTTTTGCGAATCCGAATATCCGGTACCATTCTGAAATTCTGTCGGATCGTCGCTCAGCAGAACGCGAATCTGCGCCAGGTTATATTCGCGGGACGCGCCCAGCGCTCCCGTGGGCGACTCGCCCGGTGGGGGCCGGCGAACAATTTCGTTCGGCAAGGCGCCGCCGCCGACGAATGGCATCGACAGTTTTGTGCCCCCTGTCCCAGTGGCGTTCGTCACCGTACTTCCGTAGTTCCCGTTGATAATCTCTAAGTTCGTGCCGTTAGAAAAAGGAGTCCAATTGGTGCCATTGTAGGTCGCTGGTGCCTGTGCGGTAGATGACCCCGCGCCGGTTACGCTGCCGTCCCCGTAGTTGGTGCCGACCGCGGCCATGGCCGTGCAATTACCCGCCACTACCGTGCCCGGAGTCGAACAATCCCCGTCGGCGCTCGGAATATATACGGTGCCGGTATAGTTGGTGGTGGTGGGATATCCGTTGGGTAACTGGGTGCGAACAATGTTGCCGTATGCCGACAGCTTCGAGTGGAACGTCAGCGTGGCGCCACTTCCAGCGATAGGATACAGGTCCCCGTTCGTATGCACCGGACCGGTGAAATCAAAAGCGGAGCCTGCGTAGAAAGAAATATCGCTATCCGAGAACACGCCGAACTGGAACACCGGAATCAGCGCTACCTGTGCGCTTCGCGTCATGCTCACTTCCTGGCCGCCCGTCATGGCTGCAGTTGCCAGCATGTTGATCGGGACGATCTGCGCATACAAACCTTGATTCGGTCCGCCAGTGATGTGTCCCCAGTTCTGATACGGCACCAGCGATGTCGGACAAGCCGCCCCGAGCTGGCCTGGGGTTATCTGGTAGTCGGTCCAGGTGACTCCGGGTAGCGACGGCCCAGTTTGAGTCGGAAGACCCAGGTCACAGATTTGGGATGCGGTAGGGGAGAGCGCGTTCTGGAAGGTCTGCGCCAGGTCGGAGGTCATCTTTTCCACGCCGCCCTCGGCACTGTGAAAGGCGACGTTGTTTTGCAGATCAGTGCCGCCTACCTTACCTTCGGTATTGACCATCATCATGAGCCCGATCGCGATTCCCGATAACAGCAACAGCATCATCAAGGATGCAATCAGCGTGAATCCTTTGGTGTTCATATTTCTGTACATAGATCCGTAACTCTCCGTGAGATCAATCCTCGTCGATTCGCTTCCCATCGTCTCGCTCCTCATGACGCGTATTCTTCGTGGCTACGGGGCAATTGGGTAGTTATTGGTGTACGTCAAATCCCGCGCGCTTACCGATGTCTCCAAATCCAATCCTTGAAAACCACCTCTGGCGCCCTTCAGCGTGCTATTCATGGACATATGGGCGATATTGATCTTGGTGATCTGGTTGGGAAGGAGTCCCGTCGAAGCGCCGGCGCAACCATCGGTAGTAGCGCCAGGGTTGCTACAAGCCACCGCTGGCAAGGTGGTGGCATCGTTAAATAAGTCATAGGTGAATTTCAGGTACGTAACACCGTCCACGATTGGCGTGGGAGCGTGTCCACTAACCTGCCGCATTAGCCTTGGAGGGCTGACGGTGTTATCGATGTAATAAGTGATCACCAGAATGCGGGTCGCATATCCGCTGGTACCCGTTGCAATGCTGGCCAGGCTCTTGGGGTCAGCGGCTGCCTGGTTCATATGCAGCGCATCACCGCTGCTAAAGGTGGCAGAAGTGGCAGTCACCGAGCCGTTGACTTCGGCCACCACTTGCGATGTGCCAAAGTTAAATAAGACGAGATCGCCGGACGTTAGTCCAGTCACCGAATCATTCACAGCTTGCGCCCCGGCATTGCCAGTCGGCGCTGTGCAATTTGTGCTCGAAGTGGCGGGCGGCGTAGGGACGATCGCCGTAAAGGTCACTGACGTCGCGCTCGCGACCGCAGCTGTGTAACAGTCCAAATAAAACCCGGAGTCCGTATATACCACCGTGACCGTGTCGGTTTGCAAACTGTTGATCGTCGGGCCGGCGTTGTATCCAGGGAGCAGCCCGTAAAGATATGGAGTCGCGCCCTGTTTAGGGTAGCTTGCTCCGGTTGCGTTGGCGGCACCGAGGTAGCATGGTGTTCCGCCCGTCTGAACGCAGCCATACACAGGTATAGTGGAGGACGTAGGCAGTTGGATTGCCACGCCTTGACCGAGACCTACCCCCGCAAGGCTCAGATCCTTGGTCATCATGTTGGCGGCCGCGCGAAAATCCTGCTGCAGCTCCGCCCGCTGCGAAACCGTCCATGTCGCAGCCACGCCCTGGCTGTAAAGCTGCACCGCCGCGCCCAGCACGACCGTACCCAGAGCCATGGCAATGGTCATTTCCAGCAGACTGAATCCACCACCCGCGCGTTTTCTTGAGCGATCGCCCATAAATCCTCTTTACTGGTGTAGCTTTACTGGTACTGCGAAATGAACGAACTCAGAACATACGATTTTGCGAAATTCTGGGTGGTTGAATATTGCACCGTGATATTTACCGCCCGCAGCGAAGGCACCACCACCCCGCCACTAGTCACCGGTGAAATCAGAATGGTGCGCTGATAGCTACCCAAAGGGACCTGCACATCGTCCGCAGTCCCATAAATTCCATCGGGTCCCGGCTCCGTAAGAGTTTGCAAGCCGGCCGTCGAATCGTCTCCTGTTCCAAAAATGCCATCCACACCCGCGTTGTAGATCGGAGTCGACCCAAGCACGAAGATGCCGCAGGTACCGGAGCCGCTGGAGCACGTGGAACCTATATTCTGAATGGCATCCCAGTTGATCTGCGACGTGTTGCGAGCGGTTACGATACTCTCGTACGACTCGTTGGCCAGTTGCTTGGCGATCATGTCTTGCTGCGATGTTTGTGTCGCCGCCATGGCTATGCCGAACACGCCAAGCAGACTCACCAGCCCCACCGTAAGTATTGCCATTGAGATCACGACTTCGATCAGCGAAAAGCCACGCTGCATTTGCTTTCGCAACTGATCATTTCTGCCGCGCCTATTTATTGACGAAGCCATTGATAACCTCCTCCTCCGAGAGGGTAGAGCCGCCATCCTCGGATGCGTCCCGTAGCGCCCCACAGCGTTACGGCCCGTGAGCTCAACAAATCTCCTGCGCGCGCGATATACACCACCCCTCCATCCACATTGCCTTGACAATTCCCGGTGCTGTCATCCTGCGCGGAACCGTCCGGGCAAAAGTAAACCGTTGTTGATCCTCCGGATGCGTGTGCGGTGTAGCCCAGGTCAATCGCCACAACTCCCGTACCGTAGCCGTCGGGTGCCGTTGTGGGGAGCCCGGTTTGAGCGAGAAATGCTATATCCGAGGGCAATTGATAGGTCACGCTATTTTGCGCTCCCTGAAATGTCGTCAGCGTCGGCGCTACCGTAATTGTGTTCGTGACTGGCGATGTACTGGTGGTGAAAGTTACAGAGTACGATGTGCGCTGCGAGACGGCATTGTCGCGGGCCTGGCGCATTGCCGCTAGCGTCGTGTTATACGCATTGTTCAAGCGCCCTTGTTTCAACACGGGCACCATGCTGATGAACGTGATTGCCGTTACGACAATGCCGAGCGCCACTACCGTCATCATTTCGAGCAGACTGAAGCCGCGCTCCCGATGCCTGCGGCGACCTCCGTTTTGTTGCGAGCTTCTCATAAGCATTCGCCGTATCCGCGGTTTCCCGCTTCTTAAACAAAATCGTCAAAACGCCGTGTCAAGGAATTACTCCCTGTAACCTCGGCGCATCATCGTCGTGACAACCGTCTCAACCAAAAATGCCTAACTCGCTCGATGTTAGGAACTGTCGGGGTATACGTCAAAGTACCGGGGTACACCGGCCTTTTGTACACTGTCTTTTCGTAAGGTAATTCTCAGGAGAGGTACGACGGTACCGGTTTTGCTCGCTTTGCGAAAATGCACTACCCTTTCTCCGGGCCGCACGTTCTGTGACTTCGGTACTGATAAAGGTTGATGTGCAAAAGTCTCACGAACGTCTCATTAGCTTATTCAGCATTGATCAGCAGAGAAAGATAACTAAAGTTGGTGACTAACGTGCCTATCGTCGAGGAGCAACAATCGGGAGGCAGCGAAGATTAGAGGGAAATGTCAGACGAAGGCCTGAAGTTCAACCCGTCGTGACACAGGTAACTTGTCGTTGCCCAGGATGTCTCTTACCATGCTGTCACTATGGATCTACGCGCCCTTGTGGTGTGCCCGGACCAGGACTCAGCCAGCCTGCTTATGCTAAGCCTGTCCGAGTTAGGGATGGTGGCTGAGCACACGCCATCGATCTCACACGGAATGGAACTGCTCGAAAGCCGGCGTTTCGACGCCATCGTTCTTGACTACGGTGCAGACCAGAGCTCAGAGGAATTCCTGGCGCGTTTGCGTCAGTCCGGAAAGAATCGCACGAGCATGCTGATTGCCGTGGTTGATGGCGAATTCAACGCCCGTCCTGTGTTTGGACTGGGCGCCAATTTCGTTCTCTATCGCCCACTCTCTTCCGAACGAACTCGCATCAGTTTGCGAGCCGCACGCAGCCTTATTCGTCGCGAGCGTCGCCGTGCTCCCCGGACGCCTGTCAGTTCACCTGCCAACGTCGCATACCCGGGAGCGCCCGAACTAAACGCCGTTTTAACCGATCTCAGCGACGGTGGAACTTCGCTCCAGATCGCTAATCGGATTCCACCGGCCTGCAAAATTTATTTTGAGTTTGCACTTCCCGGTGACCAGCAACTGGTTCGGTTGTCGGGTGAGGTAGCTTGGCAGGATGCGAGTGGCCGCACTGGAATCCGTTTTCTCGATGTGCCGCAGTCTTCGCGCCGGGTCATGCAGACTTGGTTGCAGCAGAATCATCTTCATCCAGCAAACGAACCGTCGGATCGGACTTCGGCAAACAAGTCGACCGCGACTGGGTCCCCTCCGCCGCGCGAAAACGGCTCCGAGGCGAAAGATTCCAAACTGGTGTCAAACGCCGGCAACCGCCGTGGAGAGCTGCGTTTTGCATGTAGACTTGGAGCGGAAGTCTATAGCCTCGGCACCAACGTCCCGAATCGCTGCACTTTGTCCGATATCAGCGAGGGTGGTTGCTACGTCGAAATGCCTTCGCCGCTCACTGGACAGGCGGGCGTGGAGATTCTGGTCCGCACTGCCGAAACTAAACTGCGAATCAGAGGTCAGGTGCTGACGACGCATCCTGGGTTTGGGATGGGCGTACGCTTTACCTTCCGCGATTCCGTGGAGCGCGAAGAAATTCTGCGATTGCTCGCGGTCCTTGCCGCCGGTCCAACCCTGCCGGTCCAATCCTAAAGGAACAACCCCGCTAAGCGCGCTGCTCCTTTTTCGTTGCTCCGGTCTTCGCTATCGCTTCCGCCACGGCCTGCCGGAAATATTCCAGTGAAAGCTTCAACCCGTGTTCCAAGTCAATTTTAGGTTCCCATCCCAGCAATCGCTTTGCCTTTGAAATATCTGGGCGCCGCTGCTTCGGATCGTCCTGCGGCAACGGCTCGAACTTAATCTGGCTCTTCGATTCCGTTGTCGCGATCACTTTTCGCGCACACTCAAGAATGGTGAATTCTGTCGGATTTCCGATATTTACCGGCTCATGTTCTTGCGATCGCGCGAGACGCAAAATACCCTCCACCTCATCGCTGACATAGCAGAAGCTGCGCGTCTGGCTGCCTTCGCCGTACACCGTCAAATTTTCTCCCCGCAGTGTCTGCCACATGAAATTAGGAATCACCCGCCCGTCGTTAATCTGCATTCGCGGCCCGTAGGTGTTGAAGATGCGGAGAATCCGTGTGTCCACGCGGTGATAACGGTGATACGCCATGGTCGCGGCTTCAGAAAATCGTTTTGCCTCGTCATACACTGATCGTGGCCCGATCGGATTCACATTTCCCCAATACGTCTCGGTCTGCGGGTGCACCAACGGATCCCCGTAACACTCCGAGGTCGATGCCATCATGAATTTGGCACCGCACCGCAAAGCCGTTTCGAGCGCTTCAAACGTCCCATACGATCCCACCCGCAGCGTTTCGATTCCGTGCTCGGCATAATCCACTGGACTTGCCGGACTCGCAAAATGAAACACGTAATCTAACGCGCCCCACTCACCGGGCTGGCAAACATCTTTCTCCACGAACTCAAACCGCGAATCATTTCGTAAATGTTCGATGTTCGTCAATCGTCCTGTTAGCAGATTGTCCGCAACCAAGACGTTATAACCCTCGCCCAGCAAGCCATCGCACAAATGCGATCCCAAGAAGCCAGCCCCACCAGTTACCAGAGCACGTCGCGTGTTCGAGCCTCGGATATTCATGCTTCGCGTGTCATGAATTCAGGCGCGCTCCCTTTTCTGAACCATCCTCACGGGCTCCTCTGATAATGCCGCCGGACGTCCCACGCTGTAATAAGAGAAACCGTGCTCCACCATCATCGCCGGATCATACAGATTCCGCCCGTCGAGCACGATCGGATACTTTACCAGCGTGCGCAAACGTTCCAGATCAATCGTAGCGAACTCTTCCCACTCCGTCAGGATCAGGAGCGCATCCGCCCCCGTAGCCGCCTCATACATATCGGACGCGAATTCGACACCCGATTTCAGCACTTCCTTCGCCCGCTCCATTGCCGCCGGATCGTAAGCGCAAATATGACAGCCTTCACGCAGCAATTCCTGCACCAGCAGCAGCGCGGGAGATTCGCGAATATCGTCGGTTCCACCCTTAAACGCCAGCCCCAGCACGCCGAGTCGCTTGCCCCGGAAAGTCCACAGTACGCTGCGCACCTTGCGCAAGAACCGATGCCGCTGCTCTTCATTAATACGAACAACTTCTTCTAGCAGTCGGAAGTCGTATCCACTTTCCTTCGCCACTGCCCGGAACGCCATCAGATCTTTCGGAAAGCACGAGCCGCCATACCCAATCCCGGGATTCATGAATCGCGATCCGATCCGCGAATCCGTCCCGATCCCGTCGCACACCTGCTGCACATTCGCTCCCACCGATTCACAGATCGACGCCACCGCATTGATGAACGAAATTTTCATTGCCAGAAATGCGTTCGAGGCGTGCTTAATAAGTTCGGCGCTCTTCGTGCTTGTGATGATCAGCCGCGGCGGCTCTTTACCCGTCGCCGATTCCGGACGCGGAATCGCATCTTCCCGTCCGTAATACCATCCACTTGTCAGCGGTCCATAAAGCTGGCGCATAACTTTTGCTGCCCGCTCGCTCTCCACTCCAACCACGATGCGATCGGGATAAAGAAAATCTGTAATTCCGGTTCCTTCCCGGAGGAATTCCGGATTCGATGCCACATCAAATAGCGACGGATCAGCCCCGTTCCTGGTGATAATGGTGCGGATCCACTGGCTCGTATACACCGGAACCGTGCTCTTCTCCACCACTACTTTGTAATCATCCACGCCACCGGCAATTTCCCGTGCCACGGATTCCACATAGGATAGGTCGGCGTCCCCGCTTTCGGTTGGCGGTGTCCCGACCGCAATGAACACGGCCTCGCTTGCCCGAGTGGCTGCCTGCAAGTCGCCGGAAAAGTTGATGCGCTGCCCTTGGTGCCGCGCCAACAACTCAGGCAGAAATCGCTCATGAATCGGTACCTCGCCATTCATCAGCGCCGCGATCTTCTTCCCATCATTGTCGACCAGGATGACCTCGTGCCCTAGATCCGCAAAACACGCGCCCGTTACCAACCCAACGTATCCGGAACCGACCACGGCGATGCGCATAGCGAGCCTTCTCTCCTTGGAATGTTCATTTGCACCTCCGGCTCGACGGTGTGCAATTTCTTAACTGTATCAGTCTTTCCAGCGGGGACAACCTCCCTGGCGCCATGGGATGCCGAACCCAGCCCTAGAACGGGAATTGGAATCTCACAAGAGGCAGTGACCCCTGTCACTTCAAAGTTTGTGTCGAAACTTAATTCGCTTCAATCTCGCCTCGGTTCTCGTACTAACCATTTCTGAGACGAGGAGTTCTAAGGTGAATGCCCTACCTGTGAATTTCCGACAATCAGAGATGCTAGAAAGCCGTTGCCACTATGTAGGCTCTGGAGAAAAGTTAGTTTGTATCGGATGTCATTTATCCGCCGTCCTAACTCCCTCTAAAGGTCGATGCTCAATATTGTTGTTCCTGTAACAAAAAATAACCTCGCACTAAGCACCCAGGGCTATGATGGTCGCATCCATAGCTGAGTAAGTGTTTCCGGCTTGCTTGCTTTATCCCGAATCCCCCTGGAGTAAGTCGATGAGAGTTCTAGATCTTGGTTGTGGTGATGGATTAACGCCTCACAAACTCAGCCTTCCTCTTAATTGGCAAATTATTGGCGTCGATGTCAAGCTTGCGTCCGTAGCCAGAGCACGTGTCAGTTTTCCAGATCGAGTCTTTGTCTGTTCGAAGGCAGAAATGTTGCCATTTCAGGCTGCGAGCTTTGATCGCGTGGTCTCGAATGTTGCGCTACCCTACATGAACATTCGCGAGGCACTTGCGGAGATCTATCGCGTCTTGGCCCCCGGCGGAACATTGCTAGCCAGCCTTCATCCCTTGAGCTTCACCCTCGCAGATCTCCGGAGAGGTTTCCCCAGGCCCACAGTCGTCCTTAACCGCAGCTCGGTTCTTGCCAATGGGATCTTGTTTCATCTCGCCGGGCTCAACCTCAGAGAATCTTTTCAGACCGAAAGAGGAATCAGAATCGCAATGCGGCGGGCCCATTTCGCGGCGGTGTTTTTCCGCCATGATTCGAAACGCTGGTTCGTGGAGGCTGCGAAGCCGGAAACTCAACTTTCCTCAGTGCAGGACGAGGATTCCGCGGCATGAACAGAGAGACGCAAAATGTGCAATAGTTTGCGTCTGCACCGTTAGTGGCATTGTGAATCCACAGCTTGCCGGTGTATAAAGCCTAGTAATTGTTAAAGTTTCGATTATTTCTTCCCTTTGGTTGCAAGCCCCTTCCCCGGTGCTCCAAATGCTATTTAATTGGGACAAACCCCCTAACGGTTTGGTTCTTGGAGGGAAAAGGCCATGCGGCACCTTCTGTCACAATTCTGCGCGAGAATTCGTCCCGGTGTGTCCTCCCGGTCCAATAACCGCGTCGCGATGATCCCCGCCCGCAGTCTTTGTTCGTGTTTGTCTCTGCTCATCGTCGGAGCCTTATTATCGCCGTCGTTCGCGCAGCAGCCCTTTCCAACCAGCCGCAATGACAGTGCTCGTGACGGTGCCAATACTAATGAGACGCTCCTCACCCCTGCGAACGTCAACAAGAACAGCTTTGGGCTCCTCTTTAGCACTCCGGTCGATTATGTGGTGATGGCGCAGCCGCTTTATATGCCCAACGTGAACATCCCTGGTCAGGGCACACACAACGTCGTTTATGTCGCTACCATGGCAGATTCAGTGTATGCGTTTGACGCCGATACCGGCGCTCAGCTCTGGTACGCCAGCATGCTGAACGGAGGCACTGTAGCCACCGGGAAAAATCTCCCGTGCTCGTATGGAGGTTTCAAAGAGGAGGGCATTATTGGAACTCCCGTCATCGACCCCAACACTACTCCTAATCCCACGATGTACCTGGTGGCGAAGTCAGTTCTGAACAATACTGTTCGTCACCAACTCCACGCCCTCGACATCACAACAGGTTTGGATCAACCGGGCAGCCCCGTCACGATTGCGGCGACCAGCACCAGTAATAAGGGAACCGTCACCAACTTCGATAGCTTCTACCAGAAAAACCGGCCCGGCCTTCTGTTACTTAACGGTGTCATCTATACCGGATGGGGTTCGAACGGATGCAACAGCCTCAACAGCGGCTGGGTTATTTCCTATAACGAGGCCACCCTATCGCAAGTTGGCGTCTTCAACACCTCGCCCGATGCGGGATTGGTTTCGATCTGGCAGGCCGGAGTGGGTCTCACTTCCGACGAAGGTGGCAACATCTACTTTGAAACCGCTGAATCCCTTGCCGACGGATACGATGTGCCGCAGGGTGGTCAGACTTACTGCAACAGCGTCCTGAAGCTGAGCCCCAGTCTCATTGGCGCGGGCAACCAATACGAAGTTGACGATTACTTCACTCCCTGGGATGTGTCCTATCTCAACGCTCACGACTTTGATTTGAGTTCCACGGGAACCGTCACACTACCCGATCAAAACGGCCCCTATATCCACGAACTTATCGCTAGCGGCAAGCAGGGCATCGTCTATGTTCTGGATCGCGACAACATGGGCACGTTCTCCCCGAACGATGCCAACATCATCCAGGAAGTTTCTCTCATTCCAGGGGACACGAAGGACATCCAATTCGGCTCGCCTGCCTATTGGAACAACACCGTTTATTTCGCTCCCGATGCCTCTCCGATCTTGGCTTACCCACTCTCCAGCGGATTGCTCGGTACTCCCACCCAAACGTCCCTCAAACTTCCCGGCTCCCACTCGCCATCCATCTCTGCCAATGGCACTACTAACGGAGTGTTGTGGGTGATTGGCGGTCCTGAACTCCTGGCCTTTAACGCGAGTACCCTCCAATTGCTCTACACCACGAACCAAGCTCCAGATGGACGAGACAAACTACCGGCCGTCGGCCATTTCGTCACGCAGACGGTGGCAAATGGCAAGGTCTATGTCGCAACCCTCAATAGTCTCGTAGCCTACGCGCTGTTCCACTCCGTCAATATCACCGGAGGCGGCGCTCAGACCGCTACCGTCGGCACGGCATTGTCCACTCCTATCCAGGTTAATGCTGCCAACCCCTACAACGGACAGCCCGACATCGGCGCTACCGTCAACTTCAGCGATGGCTGTAAGACAAGCGGCGCTACCACTTGCGGTACTTTCAATCCGGCTTCCACCATTACCGACTCGAATGGCAATGCCTCCACTACCTATACGGTTCCACAAAAAGCGGGCGTATATACGCTGACGATCTCGGGAACTGGTTTCGGCACTGTTACGACCTCGGCGACGGCTACACCCGCTGCTGCCGTAAAAATCATCGCCTACGGTGGAGCGAAGCAAACTGGAGCCGCCGGCTCCACCCTTCCTAACCTTCTCAACGCCCAGGCGCAAGATGCCTTTAAGAATGGCGTCCCCGGTGTCACCATCACTTTCACATCCAACAAGGGGGGAGTTCCCAATCCATCGTCGGTCGTCACCGGCGCGAACGGTCTGGCGGGCACTTATCTAACCTTGCCCACCACGGTCTCAGCCGTCACTGTGACCGGTAGTGCCTCCGGTTTTAAGAACATCACCTTCGCCGAGTCGTCTGTGGCCGGGCCGGCCGCCGAAGTCGCAGTTACCGGCGGCAATAATCAGTCCGCTGCTCCCGGAACGCAATTGCCTCAGGCCCTTACCGTTGAGGTCACCGACCAGTACGGCAATCCTGTTTCTGGCAACAACGTTACCTTTTCCGACGGCGGCGCCGGAGGCACCTTCTCCAACGCCAATCCCGTAGTCACCAACAGCTCAGGAATCGCCAGCCAGCTCTATACCCTCCCAGCTTCCGCCGGAACCGTAACCATCACGGCCGCTGCTGCCGGAGTCTCGACTTCGGCTGTCTTTACCGAAACCGTGCAATAACTCGATCATGGCCATGGGCACTTTGCCCGCGAACCCATGCCTTCAATCCACAGCAGGGCAAAATTGCAAAATCACGCGATTGCCAAATCTTGTCTCGACGATTGACTTCCCCTTGATTTCGCGGGAAACTCCCCTCTAAGCCTGCGTTCCCCCATATTGCCGCAGACTGCCGGAACCAGCGATGTTCCCGCAACCTATGTCGAGGTCCGAGCTCCGCCCTGACGATTCGTCTCTCGACCCGACCGGCATCCTCGAGCAGCACGTCCGCGCCGGTTTTCCGCCTGACCTCGCCCTCGATTTGGTGCTCAACGAACTCGTCGTCCGCGCCGCCGAAGCTACTCGCGCCTCTGCCGCTGCGTTGGCTCTACTCCGCGGCGATGAGATGGTCTGCCGAGCTGCCACAGGACAGCTCGCTCCCGATCTAGGCGTTCCTCTCAACACTCGCGACGGTCTTTCCGGGGCGTGTCTGCAAACTGGTCAGCCGCAGCTTTCCGTGGATACCGAGTTCGATCCGCGCATCGATCCCGTCATCTCCCGTCGTCTTGGCATCCGCTCCATTCTTATCGTTCCTGTTTTCGATATAAATAACTCCCAGTTCACCGGAGTCCTCGAAGTTTTTTCGACAACACCGGCCGCCTTCTCTCATGCAGATCAGAAGCTGCTAGAAGGTTTTGCCGGGGAGTGCGCTCGCATACGCCACGCCGCCATCGAAATAAGTCAGCGCAAACCTGCCGCGGTGGTGAATGGATCAGAAGCCAACGCGGACCTTATTCTGCCCGACCTAGCGGCTGTCTCGCGGCGCGTTCATCGCGTTCCCTACGAAGCGTGGACAATAGTCCTTGGAACTTTGGCCATTCTGGCCACCATAGCCGTCAGCTTCCTGATAGGATCCCGCATAGGATGGCTTCGGCCCAGCGCGTCTCAGACATCGCAGTCCATTCAAGCGAATTCAAGCCTGACCCAAACAACGGAGTCTGGTGCGCTAAAGTCCAACGGATCAAAATCATCCGTCGGGACAAAGACCAGGACAACCTCTGCGGCGTCAGCAAAATCCACCGGCACTTCAGCCAGCACTGCATCTGAAGGCGAGTTAGTAGTCTACGAAAAAGGTAAACTTATCTTCCGGATGAAACCCGCTCCCAATAACTCCGGCCAACCAAAGAATCAACCATCCAAGTCAGAATCCACTCAGCAGGACGGCCATGAGATTGTGGAAGCATCGTCAACGACAAGAATCGACAGAACAAAACCCGCCGAAATAAAGCCCGTCACGGCCGTGTGGATATCTCCAGCGAAGGCCGAAACCCGCCTTTTAAGCCGTACTGAGCCACACTATCCTCCCCAAGCCTTAGCGGCTCACCGGGCAGGCAACGTAGTGCTGGAGGTCCACGTAGCCGAAGACGGAACTGTCACCAACATCCGCACCCTAAGTGGAGACCCCTTACTGGTCGGAGCCGCCACCGAAGCCGTCCGCAATTGGCGCTACCAACCCTACCGCCAACACGACCATCCGTCCCAGTTTCAGACGGACGTAACCCTGAGTTTCACCCTGCCCAACTGATCGGCAGAAGAGGAGCCTCGATCTATAGTTATTAGTTGGTCATTGTTTATTTATTTTGTCATCCTGAGCGGAGCGGGGATTTGACGAATTGACGTCCCCGAGCAGTCGAACGATACCTACACATCCTAATCAATCAACGGCGATGAAGGGACTTCGCCCCCCATTGCGAAATTCCCGTTTGTCAGGCCTTCACGAGAACGCCAGCTCCTTAGCCCGCTGCACTGCCTTCACCACCGCCTTAATTAAAGTGACGCGCAGCTTGCCTTCTTCCAGCTCCATGATGCCGTCAATCGTGCATCCCGCAGGAGTAGTCACCGCATCCTTCAACAACGCGGGGTGATCTCCCGTCTCCAGCACCACTCGTGCCGCGCCCATCGTTGTTTGTGCCGCCAGCAACGTCGCGATATCACGCGGTAATCCTACCTTCACACCGGCCTCCGCCAGCGATTCGAGAATGATGTAGATATAAGCCGGCCCACTCGCTGACAATCCCGTCACCGCGTCCATATGTTTTTCGTCGACGACCACCGTCCGCCCCACCGCATCGAAAAACTTCGTCGCCGTTTCCAGATGCTGCTTGGTCGAAAATTTCCCCTTGCACAGAGCCGTCATCCCAGCGCCCAACACGCAAGGAGTATTCGGCATCGCCCGCACTACCGGAACCTCTTTTTCCAGTGCCCGCTCAATCATCTCGGTCGGAACCGACGCCGCTACCGAAATAATCAACTGCTTCTCATTCAGGTGCGCGCGAATCTCGCGCACCACATCTGCCACCACCTGCGGTTTCACACAAAGAAAAATAATGTCCGCGCCCTTCACTGCCTCGGAGTTGTCCGTCCCCGCATGAACCTTCAACTTTTCCTTCAGCAACCGAGCTCGCTCTGGATGAGCCACCGTAGCCCATGTCTGCGCCGGCGAAAGCAATCCATCGCGCAAGAAAGATTGCAATAGAATGGATCCCATCTTCCCCGCGCCCAGAATCGCAACTTTTTTCTTTGAACTTGAATTCTGCGCCATACAAACTCTCCCAACCAGCTGTTTAATAAGAAGCTCCCAGAGTACACTAGCGTGTCTGTTTTTACAGAAGCCCCGAGACAATCGTGTCGCCCGCGGTTATCTCATCGCTGCAAACCCTGGAATAATAAAAATGTAAACGCAAAAAAGCGCGGACAAAAGCCCGCGCCTCGTTTCCAGAAAAGGATTTTTTCGGTGTTCGCCGCTTCTCGGCGGCGAGATTTGGCCTCATTGCACTGTCAAAGCAACCGAATCTCCAAGTGATGCTCCACCCACGGCCGTAGCCGTCACCGCAATCTGCGATGTCCCCAAAGCCGTCGGCGCTGCCACCGTTACAAAAGCCCCTCCCGCCGAAGTCGCTGACGTAGCCGTCACCGCCACCGTCCCTTGGCCCGGTACCACCGCCGGAGCCGCATATAGCCCCGTCCCACTGACCGTGCCATTCATATCCCCACCTGTGACCGCCCAGGTTACGCTCTGGTTAGCTGTGAATTGTTGTTGAGTCAATGCCGGGTTCCACCGGTTACCCACTTCATTCGCAAATAAAGTCGCGAGCCCCGGATTCACCGTCACCGGTGTCCCAGTCCCGCCCGCTCCTGCGACTCCGCCACAAGAAATCTCAGCCATCAATCCAATCCCCAGGAATGCAGCTGCGATCCCGTTATAAAAACGAACCGAGCCACGTTTCTTCCGACCGGCCCCGACAAAACCCAATATTGCCACCCATGCGAGTGCGAAGAATGCCAGCCTGGAGGAGCCTCTACCTGTGGAGGGACGCGCGTCCCCGCCCGTCGAAGCCGTACGTGGGACGGTCCGCACTCGTAACGCCGCGCCAGCCCCCAAATTTGGCCCCGTAGTAGAAATCGTCAGAATGACCGCTGTCGTGCCCGCCCCCGCCGCAATCGACGCCGGACTAAATCCGCATCCAGTTAACTCCGGCAGATTCGAACACCCAAAATTAACGGCCGAGCCGAAAATTCCGCTTCCCACCGGAGCCGCTGAAAAAGTATAGCTCGCGGTCTGCCCCGCCAGCACTGTCGCCGTAGCGCTGCCCGTATCCGTCCAAGTAAAAACCTGTCCCGAAGCGGTCACAGTCAATGTCTCCGTCGGCGTAGCATTAGTGAGCGTCCCATCCGTACCCTGAATTGCAAAATTGAACACTCCCGCCGTAACGCTACCAAGCGTCACCGTAAAAGCAGTGCCGCCTGCAGTAGGCACCACCTTGGCTGGCACAATCCCGCACGTTGCGGGAGATCCCGCCGTACAACTCAACGCTACGTTTCCGCTATAGCCGTTCAACGCTGTCAACGTTCCGTTCCACGTCACGTTCTGATTCACCACTGTTACACTCGGATTCGCCGTCACCGCGATGTCAAAATTCGGAGCCTGCCCCGTTACCGTCAGCGCGTAGGTCTGAGTCTTAGCCGCAGGCGCTCCCGTCGCCGTCGCTGAGATCGTCACCGTCGTAGGACCACCCAACGGAGTTCCAGCCGCTGCCGTCACCGTCATCGTAACCGTCACCGGCGACGAAGCCGTAGGATTCACCGAGCTCGATGGCGAAAATAAGCACGCTGCTCCCGTAGGCAGTCCCACCGGACAACTAAGCGCAATCGTCCCCGAAAAATTTCCTATAGCCGTCACCTGAAATGTGCTCGCCCCGGAAGTTCCACCTTGCGCCACATTCAGCGAATTCGGGTTGGGAGCCGTCAGATTAAAGTCCACAACATAGAGCGTCACCGGCGCATCGCGAGTAATCGCATTCGCATCCGATCCTACAGCGTGCGCGCTGAAGCTGTAGTTGCCGACAGTTCCGCTCGCCATCAAGGTGTAAGTTGCAGTCGGAGTGATTGAAGCAGGTTGTAGCGTGCATGTTGTTGGCGCCGCGCCCGAGCAACTCAAGTTCACCGGACTTGCGTATCCATCCTGCGAAGTCAAAGTGCCGTCGAATGTGGCCGTCTGTGTTGGAAATATCGTTTGGGGCGAATTTGAAATCCCATTCGTGTAACCTGGCGAAATCACGAGGGCGTAGTTCCAGATGCCGCGCCCATACGTCGATGCCACCAAAGTTTTAGTGCCCGCGTCGGGATTAAAAAGTTGCAATGCCGTCACTGGAGCGTTCGGCAGAAATCCCGACACCCTCGGCCCCGGCGCGGGACCCACTTCCGTCCAACTCGGAGCGATTGTCGAACTCACAAAAACGCCGACATCCGTTCCCGCGTAAACCAGAGAAGGAGTGACCGAGGAATCCACGAGCAACGCATTCACCGGAGCGTCCGGCAATTCCGTCGCTCCCGCCCCACTCCAATCGTTCCAACTAGCCCCCGCATTAGTAGTCTGCCAGACATGCGAAGTTGGATAAGACGCAGTGCTGAATCCCATGATTCCGACATAGGTTGTATTGCCGGTTGCATCCGATGAATCCATCGCAACCGAAGAAATTGCATACCCATTCGGATTCACGTTCTGCGTGACATTAGTCATCAAACTAACGCCCACATTAGTCGTGACCCAAACCTCGCCGCCAGGAAATCCGCTCAGCGGTCCATATCCATTCGTCACCGCATAGACCACCGAAGAATTACCACTAACCTTTTGCCCACCCGCCGCCACCGCATTTACGAGATTGATTTCATCGCCCGTACACGCTCCCGTCCCTAATGTGTCGAAATCATCGCTGAGTTGGAGCGGCGAACTTCCGCTGGTGCTGATCTGCCACATTCGGCACGTGCCCACCAGCATTTTGCTGCTATTTTGCGGATCCAAAATATAAGGAGTATTGAACGCTCCCTGATCCCCGCCCAGATTATTGGAACCGACGATCTGGGAGAATGTACTGTCGTTGCAAGCCGTTCCCGATTCACACTTCAAAATCGTTACATAAGGATTCGCGGCAAACCACTCACTCGGATTCTCAGGGTTAATGGCATTGAATCCGCCATCACCACTAAGCGCATTCTGCCAAGTGCTGTTTGTGGTCGCGCTGCTGGTTCTCGGTGAGCCGTTACCCTGCGTTCCCCCAAGCAGAATGTCAGCGTCCGTAGGATTCAGTGAGACTGAAACAAATTCCGTCATCGAGCCCAACGTCTGGCTCAGGCTGTCGAACTGATTCGTGCCCGAACAACTACCCGTTTCCAGCCCCGCATATCCATCAAACGTCCGGCTGATTCCACCGTCATGGGCGAAGTATCCCGGCGATTCTTCGCCCGTAACCATGAACGCAATTCCGTGCTGGCCCGGATGCACATGCGCCGGAGCCCCCAGCGGTCCCGGATTGCACCCATAGGCATGCGTCAGATTAATCCAGTCGCCTTGCGTGCAAGTCGTGCCGGAGGCAAGCGTACACTTGTAAAGATTCACCGCACCCGCGTAAATATCGGTTCCGGTTGAATTCGGAGTTGGAGGGTCGGGGATCGCCGCCAACTCCAGGTTGTACCAACCCTGCTCCACTCCGCAGCCGCTGTCGTCAGGTCCAAAAGCGTCGTCACCGCAGTTCGTAATGCCGTTATCCGGAATCTGTGTCCAACTCGCTCCGCCGTTTGTCGTCTGCCAGATGCCCTCGTCAACAGCCACCGGATTTCCATAGGGGACGTCACCCTGCACATCAACTACCCACACATACATCTCGTTACGTCCCGGAACCACCGCGAACTCACCTCGATAAATAAGACAACTCGCTGCGTTCGAAGTCGCCGGACACATCGCGGATGCAAGACCCGCAGTCGGCTGCGTAGTCAGCCGCGTAAAATGTTGACCATCGGTCGATGAATACAGACCGTGACGCCGGATTGACGCATAGAATGTCCCGCTTGCTCCCTGACTTGCGTTGTAAATCACCGCAGTAGTTGAAGCAGAAACTGCGCCATCCGAGAGGATGACCGCGTTCCACGTCGACCCGGCATTCTGCGAGAAGTAAAGTCCACGTACAGGCGAGTTCCCATCTTCTTCGGGACCAAAACAAGGACTGTCGTCTCCGGCCGCTGCAGCTTCGAGGCCCAGGCACAAGCCGTTGTCTCCCGCTGCAGCAGCAACTACCAAGCTCGGATTCGCCGTACTGAATGCGATCTTGCTGAATCCGACCCCCAGAAAAGACTGACCCGAAGCTGCGCTTTGAATCTGAGTCCACGTAGAACCACCATCCGACGAACGCAGGATTCCTAGACCGTAATAAGAATCGCCGGAGTTATTCGTCTCCCCTGTTCCCACCAGAATCACATTGCTGTTCCCTGGTTGCAAAGCAATCGCGCCCACCGCAAGCGTAGGTTGATCGTCAATCAGAGCCTGCCATATAACCGATGCCGGATTAGAGCTCTGACTCCCCGCGTTAGTGGATTTCCAGAGTCCGCCGTAAGCTCCTCCCAGAAGCACTGTGTTTCCCGTGCTGTCCGCAGGATCGATTAAAACTGAAGTAGCTCGTCCCGAAACCCAGTTGTAATTTTGCATTCCGTCGCCTGTAGCATCGGAGGCCATTGGAGCGGGTCCAATCGGAGTCCAGACCACGGAGGCCAAAAGTGCACCATCCAAGCTCCGCTTCGGTGGACCTGTCGAGGGCGATAACGATGGGTGGGACGCAGCCGAGTGCCAAGCCCGCATCGCCATCTTTTGCCGGTAAGCCCGAAACCGAAGCCCCGCGGCAGATTCCCCCGGAGGCACACTCCGTCCCCGGTCGCTCCAGTTCCTGTGCAATCGATCCCGAACATAGGAATAAGAACGATAAGGATAGGGAATATCCCGGCCGCTCTGTCCATCGAGCTGGAGAGAAACCAAGGAATCTTTCCCGGCAGGCGCTTGAGCGAATGCAGAGTCCAAACGTCGGCCGAAAAGAAAAACAAGAACCAGGAGGAACTCAACGAAGTAAATGGAGAGCAAAGAACGCAAGCCGCGGCAAGCCATAATTTTGAAACGCCATCAGGCGCCGGCTGGACGCAGCGCATAAGAAGAGTCTCAACCATTAACAGAAGATTTCCATGTCCACGAAAGACTCCCCGCCCTTGGTAGCTAATTATCGGAAATGAGAAGCCAGGGCCTGAGCCCCTCCGCTCAACATCCGCTATACTAATCAGGTCATGTCCGTAATCAAGAACATCGGAGCCATAGCCCAGGGAATGTCCATCACCCTGAAGGAGATGTTTCAGCCCACGATCGTCGAGAACTATCCCGACGGCCCGGGCCCCACGAAAGGCGCAATGTTTCAGGAACGCTTTCGTGGCATGCACGTTTTGCAGCGCGACGAAAACGGACTGGAGAAATGCGTCGCCTGTTTCCTGTGCGCCGCCGCGTGTCCCGCAAATTGCATCTACATTGAAGCCGCGGAAAACACCGAAGACAAAAGAATTTCAGGCGCCGAACGCTACGCCCACGTCTACAACATCGATTACAACCGATGTATCTTTTGCGGCTACTGTGTCGAAGCTTGCCCAACCGATGCGATTACGCATGGCCATGGATTTGAGCTGGCAAGTTTCAACGCCAGCAATCTGATTTATCGCAAAGAACAGATGCTGGCGCCGGCTCCAGCGCACATGGGAGCCAATCAGGTATTTGCGCAATCGGAAACGGACGCGGGCGTAAAGCAAAGTTAGCAAGCTTCAAGATTCTTCTACCAAACGCCGGTATCCCCAACGGACCGGCGTTTTTGTATCGAGCCGGTGCGTTAGTCGTAGGTCGTTGGCATCTTCACGAATGACCACGAACAAGAAGACCGTGACGGACTCGGCCCACGGCACAATGCGGTTGGCTTTCTGGGAACGCTCACGTTTGATTCTTGTTGCGTGAGTGGGCGTCTACCTCTACTCTATTGGCAACTCCAGTTAATACTCTGCTCTGAAGAGCGGCGCTGGCCACTGTGTTGCAACTCCTAATATGAATCTCATCTTCAGAAATCTCGTAGCATTACTATGGTCGCGGCCCGACCCAGTCCTCGCCGAAGCCGGTGTAGCCGGCGAACTATTGGTGGCAAAAATTCGAATGGGGCTGGCGACGGCACTCCTGCTCATCCCCGCGATCAACACAGTGTTCTTCCCGGTAGATATGAAGGAAAGCATAGTCGGCCTGGGCCTTACGTCAGCGACATTTCTTCTTTCCATCATCATTTATATTCTGATCTCAAGGGAATTCAATCCCTCCTGGCTTAGTTTTGCGAGCAGCAGTCTTGATGTCACACTGGTGAGTAGTGGACTGGCCATGTTTCTTTTCATGAATGAGCCCCACACCGCCGTCAACAGCAAAGTTGTTTTTGAGGGCTATTTTTTGGCCATCGGGGGCACCAGTCTGCGCTATGACAAGCGCGTCTGTATCAGTGCCGGGTTGCTGGCTTTTGCGGAATATCTTGCGATTATATTTTTCACAGTAACCCACTGGGATCTCAACAGCCCAATTTACGCGCCCTACCCATACGGCATGTTTAGCTGGTCTGCCCAAGTATCGCGATTGATCATCATGCTGACCGCATCGGCGCTCAGCCTGTGCCTGGTTTTCCGGAGCCAGAAACTTCTGCAGTTGGCCACTAGCGACCCTCTGACCGGTTTATTCAACCGTGGCTATGTGGATGATCGCTTTGCGCTGGAACTCAGTCGGGCTCGTCGCTATGGCAAGCTGCTGAGCATTGCTGTGATTGATGCGGATCGTTTCAAGTTGCTGAACGACACGCACGGCCACCCGGCCGGGGATCTCGTCTTGCGCAAAATCAGCACAATCCTGCGTGATTCCATCCGCCAAAGTGACACGGTGGGACGATATGGAGGAGAAGAATTCGTCGTCATCTTGCCCGAGACGGATGTCGAAGTGGCCCAGCGAAAACTTGAATTCCTGCGGGAGTTGGTGGCCAGCACTCCAATCGCATTAGCCGCGCGCGGGCAAAAAATTCATGTGACAATCAGCGCCGGTTTAGCTAGCTTTCCGCAAGATGGCGAGGATGCTGCCGAATTATTCGCCTTGGCCGACGACAGAATGTTTCAGGCGAAAAAAGAAGGACGCAACCGGGTCGTCGCAGGCCCTCAAGCTGTTCTCTCTTAAAGAAAGCAGCTGCCTTCGGAGTGTTTTGATTCCAAGCTTTTCCCAAGACAGCTGCCCGATCAATTTTTCTTTTCTCCGATGCGTTTCGATCAAGGCCTCTACGATCCAAGCCTAGATTGAGAGATACGCAATCGTCCGGTATCGACTAGTGTTTGCCGACGACGTGACCGCGTCCATCCCGCACTTCATTCGCCTTGAAGTGTGCGACCTTATCGAGATGATTTTCCGGCGCGGGTCTCTCCCCACGAGCCGGCATCGGGCCGTGATAGCCATGATCAGGATGGAAACGATTATTCACATGGCCGTGGAAGCCCTCGGGGCCGTGAAACCATGGACCAGCGCCAATGAAGACGCCACCTGTAAACCACTCCGGGCCGTAGTAACCGTATGGTGCGCAGGCGTACGGCGGGACGTCGTAATAGCCGTACGGACATACAGGTGCGACTCCAATGTCGACGCTCACCTGGGCCTGGGTTGTGGGAGTAACTACAGCGCAGCAGAATACAGCAACAGCAACTAATACAAAGAATTTAAATCCCTTCATTAAATTATTCTCCATCGTCAAATTGTCCTCCATAGTTGCAGCGGTCATCTACCTGACGACACACACTTTCACAACGAGTCAGAGCTGCCTTGATCTTAACGATCGGAAGATCCGAGCAATACCAAAGCAGGACAATACGATTCGATTTTCTTGCAAAGGGTTGGTTTTATTCCTCAATGCTTGGTCGATTGCGTCGGAGGCTCACCAGCCCAAGCTAAGCCGTCCGCATATTCGCCAGCATTGATCAGCGCTTCCACCTTCCATTGCTCCAAATCGATGGCGGCGACCTGGTTGCTCCCCGGGCAGGAAACATAGGCTACCTTTCCATCGGGACGCACGAGAATCTCAGCCGGTCCGTGAGCAACGTCGATGGTGTTCACCACCTTTAGTGTCCCTAGATCCACGGCCGCCACCTTATCAATGGATGGCATGGCTACCAGTAGCCAGCGGCCATCTTTGGTGGAAGCCGTGCCATAGCCAACCGCCGGCAAAGGCACCCAGGTCTTGAGCTTGATGGCGGATGTATCGATGACCGCCAGTTGCGCTTTTGTCTGGTCGGCAGTAAACACCATGCTGTCGTCGTTAGAAATGGAGATGCGCTGGACCGTCGCCGACACGGGGATGACTGTGATTATCTTGCGTCCGGTCATGTCGAGCATGGAGACCGTTCCCGGGCCGACGTTGGCCGTGTACCCTCTGTGTCCGTCATGCGAGATGGCAAGCATATGCGACTCGGCTTGCGTCGTTGGAATGGTGCCCACGACCTTGAGCGAATGCGGATCGACGACGGCCACGGCCTGGTCCAGCTCTGTCGTCACGTAGAGCAGATCGCTATTAGGATCGTAAATTACGCAATGCGGCCTCACGCCGTGCCCGAAATCGACATTGCCGATAACTTTGCGCGTTGGGATGTCGATGACGACCATGTTGCGACCGTTGCTGCCCGGCTTGCCCACTCCAGAGTTGCCGTAGATCGGCACATAAGCGGTGCGTCCGTCAAGAGAAGCGGCTACCTCGTGCCCGGTGTCGCCACCTTCCGGAACCGCCGCGATCTGCTTCGCGATGACCGGGTTGATAATGCTAAGCGTATGATCTCGCTGGTTCGCCACAAGCAGGACGGATTCTTCCTTAGCTTTAGTCTTGGAGTGTGCTTGAGCGCGATTATCGCGACTTTCAAGTGGAAGAGACATGAGGCAAATCACCGACAGCAGAAGGAATAATGATAGTAGGTTACGCATCGTCCGGCAGTTTAACACTAATCCCCCACAAGCCGGGCCGTTGCTGAACTTGCGCAAAAATACAATCGGGAAGCACAAGCTTTCGTGACTGCGCGCTCGCGCACATTAGATCGTCCTCTATCGTACCGACACAATCAGGATATCGCGGTTAGGCTGGTTTCAAGCGGGTACAGGCAGCGAGCGGGGAAACGTCGCTGGCAACGTTTTCCCTTGGCTTCTCATTAGCTATCGCCCCTGTGGGAGACAAGTTATGCCGAAACTCGAGCTCATCGATTTTGCTTTGGATAGACACGAAATTGAATGCCCGCTCTGCAAGAAACAAACAATCCAAAATTGGCCAGGGAAGATAATTCTGTTTGCCCATGCGAAATGTATCAATTGTGAAGGCCAGTTTCTTATCGCCATGAACCGTCCAAGGCTGGAGGTTCCGCAAGGGAGCGCCGCTAGCGGTAACTTGCGAACCCCATCGATTGCACGTCCCAACTAATCCATTTTATTCCCGTTTCGTTCACCACCTTCCGTCATAAAACAATT
>Ga0209169_10000247_pt1 | contig 32562 bp, 31 predicted proteins | sample HubBroMetageWRM4_FD_188346 | JGI IMG/M metagenome (GOLD analysis project Ga0209169, IMG submission 188346) | Warmed soil microbial communities from the Hubbard Brook experimental Forest, New Hampshire - Hubbard Brook CCASE Soil Metagenome WRM 4... | ecosystem: Environmental > Terrestrial > Soil...
TACCAACCAGCGGTCCGCGCTTGAGCAAGAGTTCGGTGCCGATATCTGACGGCAGACCGGAGCGACGTCCTAGCGGAGCCGCGGTTGCGACCCCGGTGCATTCGCGGCTGACCGTGCTCTCCGGGCCCTCCGGGGTCGGGAAGAGCACGGTCGTCGCCGAACTCAGGCGGACGTGTCCCGAGATCTGGATTTCCGTGTCGGTCACGACTCGGTCTCCGCGTCCCGGAGAAGTGGACGGGCGCGAATATCGCTTTGTCGATGACGCCGAGTTTGACCGGCTGGTGGCCGACGGGGCGATGCTCGAATGGGCTCGATTCGCGGGCAACCGGTACGGCACGCCGCGCGAGCCGCTGACGGAGCGGCTGCAGGCCGGTGTCTGCTGCCTGCTCGAGATCGACGTGGCGGGGGCGCGGCAGGTCAGGCGCGCGGCACCAGATGCCACGCTGATCTTCCTCGCCCCGCCGTCATGGGACGAGCTGGTGCGCAGGCTGACCAGCCGTGCCACCGAGCCGCCTGAGGTCCTGGCCCGGCGGCTCGAGGCCGCCCGAGAGGAGCTCGCGGCGGCCGGGGAGTTCGACCTCACCCTGGTGAACACGTCCGTCCAGGACGTATGCCGCCAGCTGGTAGCCTTGATAGCGCAGTGTGACTTATGACGAAGGGCAGAATGTGGCAGGGACTCAGGTCGCCGACGGCATCATCAACCCACCTATCGACGAGCTTCTGGAGGTCGTGGACAGCAAGTACCGGCTGGTGATCATGGCCGCGAAGCGCGCACGGCAGATCAACGCCTACTACTCACAGCTCGGCGAGGGCCTGCTTGAGTACGTCGGGCCGCTGGTGGAGACGCGGAGCCAGGAGAAGCCGCTGTCCATCTCGCTGCGCGAGATCAAGGAGCGGCTGCTCAGCGTCGAGGCCACCGAAGGCTGACCTGGCATGTCGGCGCGCGTCGTCCTCGGCGTCGGCGCCGGCATCGCGGCTTACAAGTCGTGTGAGCTGCTCCGGCTGCTGACCGAGTCCGGCCACCGGGTACGGGTGGTGCCCACCCCCGACGCGCTCAGGTTCGTCGGCGAGGCGACCTGGGCCGCGCTGTCCGGCGAGCCGGTGACCACGGACGCGTGGACGAATGTGGCCGAGGTCCCGCACGTCAGGATCGGCCAGTCGGCCGACCTCGTCATCGTCGCGCCCGCCACCGCCGACCTGCTCGCGCGGGCGGCGACCGGGATGGCCGGTGACCTGCTCACCGCCACCCTGCTGACCGCCAGGTGCCCGGTGCTCTACGCGCCAGCCATGCATACCGAGATGTGGGTCCATCCTGCTACCCAGGCGAACGTGACGCTGCTGCGCAGCAGGGGAGCGACGGTGCTCGAGCCCGCGGTTGGCCGGCTCACCGGGGCCGACAGCGGCGCCGGGCGGCTGCCGGAACCGGCCGACATCTTCGCGGTCGCGACCCGGCTGCTGACCGGCACCCGCCAGGACCTGGCAGGCCGCCGCGTGGTCGTATCCGCGGGCGGCACCAGGGAAGAGATCGACCCGGTCCGGTTCATCGGCAACTGGTCCACAGGCACCCAGGGGTACGCGCTCGCGCGCACCGCCGTCGCCAGGGGTGCCGAGGTCACGGTGGTAGCGGCCAACGTGGCGCTGCCGGATCCGGCCGGCGCCAAGGTCACCAGGGTGATCTCGGCCCGGGACATGCGCGACGCCGTGCTGGCCGCCGCGGACGGCGTCGACGCGGTCGTGATGGCCGCCGCGGTGGCCGACTACCGTCCGCAGGCCCGCAGCGCGGCGAAGATCAAGAAGGACGGCCAGCCGCCGGAACCGCTGCGGCTGACGGAGAACCCGGACATCCTGGCCGAGCTGGCCGCGCACCGCGCCGGCCGCAGGCACCAGGTCCTGGTCGGCTTCGCCGCCGAGACGGACACCTCGGCGGACCCGGCCTGGGCTAAACTGGCGCGCAAGGGTTGTGACCTGCTCGTCGTCAACCCAGTGGGCGGCGGGCTCGGTTTCGGAACACCCGACAACGAGGCGGTGGTCTTCGGCGCCGACGGGTCGCTGACCACGATCCCGCGTGGCTCCAAGGAAGCGCTCGCCGACGTGGTGTGGGACCTTGTGGCCGCCAGGCTTGAGTAAGCCGTAGGTCCTCTTAGGTATCACTAAGCCACACCGCAGTATCAACTGGCGGGCGGAGATAAACTCACCGCAGCCTTGGATAAGCTCACGCAGTCCCATGGAGTAGGGGAGAAGCAACGTGGCGCGTCGCCTGTTCACTTCTGAGTCGGTTACGGAGGGTCATCCCGACAAGATGGCCGACCAGATCAGTGACGTCATTCTGGATGCCATGATCAAGGATGATCCGGGCAGCCGGGTTGCGGTTGAAACCATGATCACAACCGGCCAGGTGCACGTCGCCGGCGAGGTCACCACCCAGACGTACGTGGACATACCCGGCATCATCAGGGAGAAGATCCTGGAGATCGGGTACGACTCGTCGGCCAAGGGCTACGACGGCGCGTCCTGCGGCGTGTCGGTATCGATCGGCGCCCAGTCGCCGGATATCGCCCAGGGCGTCAGCGACGCGTTCGAGTACCGCGAGGGCGAGGGCACCGACGAGTTCGACCGGCAGGGCGCGGGCGATCAGGGCCTGATGTTCGGCTACGCCTGCCGCGAGACCCCCGAGCTCATGCCGCTGCCGATCATGCTCGCGCACAAGCTTGCCAGGCAGCTGGCCGAGGTGCGCCGCGCGGGCACCGTGCCCTACCTGCGCCCGGACGGCAAGACCCAGGTCACGATCGAGTACGTCGGCGACACCCCGGTGCGGCTTGACACGGTGGTCGTCTCCACCCAGCACGCGCCCGACATCAACCTCAAGGAACTGCTCGCCCCGGACATCAGGGACTACGTCGTCGATCCGGTCCTCGCCGACGCGGGCATCGACACCGAGGGCTTCCGGCTGCTCGTCAACCCGACCGGCCGGTTCGAGATCGGCGGCCCGATGGGCGACGCGGGCCTGACCGGGCGGAAGATCATCATCGACACCTACGGCGGCATGTCGCGGCATGGCGGCGGCGCCTTCTCCGGCAAGGACCCGTCGAAGGTCGACCGCAGTGCCGCCTACGCGATGCGCTGGGTGGCAAAGAACGTGGTGGCCGCCGGCCTGGCGGACAGGTGCGAGGCCCAGGTCGCGTACGCGATCGGGAAGGCCATGCCGGTCGGCCTCTTCGTAGAGTGCTTCGGCACCGAGAAGGTCCCGGTTGAGCGGATCCAGGACGCCGTCCTGCAGGTCTTCGACCTGCGCCCGCGGGCCATCATCTACGCGCTTGACCTGCTGCGCCCGATCTACGCGCAGACCGCCGCCTACGGGCACTTCGGCCGCTCCGAGCCCGACTTCTCCTGGGAGCGCACCGATCGCGCCGACCAACTGCGCAGCGCCGCCGGCGTGTCCTAGCGCCGCCCGTCAACGCCTGACACGTCCCGGGCTGCCTCGGCGCCCGTCCTAACCTGGGCCGTGGTTCTGGTAGGACGGGAGCGTGGCGAAGGGAACGGAGGTCTCGAAGGGCTCCAAGGACCGGCAAGCGATCAGCACCCGGCTGCCCGTCGCCCGGGTCGCCGTGGACATCTCGCTCGCCCACCTCGACCGGCCCTTCGATTACCTGGTCCCAGCCAGCTTGGACCAGGCCGCGGTGCCCGGCTGCCGGGTCCGGGTCAGGTTCGCCGGCCAGCTCGTCGACGGCTTCCTGCTGGAACGCATGCAGACCAGCGAGCACCAGGGCCGGCTCGCCCGGCTGGAACGCGTGGTCTCGCCGGAGCCCGTGCTCACCCCGGAGATCTTCGGCCTGGCCCGCGCCGTGGCGGCCAGGTACGCGGGCACGCTAGCCGACGTTCTCCGGCTTGCGATCCCGCCGCGCCACGCGACCGCCGAACGAGAAGCCGCGCAGCCGGGAGCTGCGGAAGCGGGAGCCGTGCAGCCAGGGTCCGCCGCGCAGCCGGGGTCCGCCGAACGCGGCGAGCGCTCGGGGGCGGATGAGGTGCCGCCGCGGCCGGATCCCGGCTCGTGGGCCCGCTACCCCGCCGGGGAGGCGTTCCTGGCCGCGCTGGCCGAAGGCCGCCCGGTCCGGGCCGCCTGGTCCGCCATGCCCGGCCCCGAATGGCCAGCCGAGATCGCCGTGGCCGCCGCGACTACCGCCGCAGCCGGGCGCGGCGTGGTCATCGTCCTGCCGGACGCCCGCGACCTGGCCCGCGTCGACGAGGCGCTGGCCATCGTGCCGCACGTGTGCCTGAGCGCGGATCTCGGTCCCGCCGAGCGCTACCGCCGCTGGCTGGCCGCCCTCCGGGGCGAGGTCAGGGTCGTGGCGGGCACCAGGGCGGCCATGTTCGCCCCGGTCTGCCGTCTCGGCCTTGTGGTGCTCTGGGACGACGGCGACGACCTGCACGCCGAGCCCCGGGCGCCATACCCGAACGCGCGCGAGGTCCTGGCCCTGCGTGCGCACCGGGCCGGCGCTGCCGCCCTGATCGGCGGCTTCGCCCGCACCGCCGAGCTCACCCAGCTCGTCGAGGCGGGATGGGCGCGGCCCTTGACCGGCCGCCCGGACGTGCTGCGGCAGGCCGCCCCGCGCGTCCGCGTCGCTCCCGACGAGGCCGAACTCGCCAGGGACGCCGCCGCGATGACCGCCCGCCTGCCCAGCCTCGCCCTCCGCACCGCCCGCACCGCCCTGACCGGCTCCCAGGGACAGGCCGGCTCCCAGGGACAGGCCGGCTCCCAAGGGCTGGCCCGCGCCCAAGGAGTGGCCGGACCCGTCCTCGTCCAGGTGCCCAGGCGCGGCTACCTCGCGGCGATCGCCTGCGGCCGGTGCCGCGCCCAGGCCAGGTGCGCGACCTGCGGCGGGCCGCTGCAGATCGGCGGGTCGGGCGAGGTTCCAGCCTGCCGCTGGTGCGGCGCGCTCGCCGCCGACTGGACCTGCCCGAGCTGCGGATCCGATCGGCTGCGCGCGCTGGTCACCGGCGCCGCGCGGACGGCGGAGGAGCTCGGCCGGGCGTTTCCCGGGGTGCCGGTGCGGTCCTCCGGCGGACAGCACGTGCTGGCCACGGTGCCCGACTCGCCCGCGCTCGTCATCGCCACCCCAGGGGCCGAGCCAGTGGCCCCGCAGGGCTACGCAGCCGCGCTCCTCCTGGACGGCTGGGCGCTACTGGGCCGCCCAAGCCTGCGTGCCGCCGAGGAGGCCGTGCGCCGGTGGCTGAACGCCGCCGCCCTGGTCCGGCCGGGCGGGCAGATCGTGGTGCTTGCCGAGGCGGCGCTGCCCGCCGTGCAGGCGCTCATCCGCTGGGACCCGGTCCATTTTTCCGAACGCGAGCTAGCCGAACGAGCCGAGCTCGGCTTCCCTCCCGCGGTGCGGATGGCCGCCGTCAGCGGAACATCCGCGGCGGTCGCGGAGTTGTTGTCAGTGGCCAGCCTCCCGGCCGGAGCCGAGGTGCTCGGACCGGTCCCGGTCGAGCCCGCGGCCGCCGCCCCGGGCGATGCCGAACCGCAGCAGCGGGTCCTGATCAGGGTGCCCAGATCGACGGGTGCCGCCCTGGCGCAGGCCCTGCACGCGGCCCAGGCCGTCCGCAGCGCACGCAAGGACGGCGGCGGCGTCCGCGTCCAGCTCGACCCGGCTGAGGTGGCCTGACAGCTAGACTTTAGGCACGGGCGGCGTCTCGCGGTGCGAGGTGCCCGCCGTCACATGCAGGAGGGAATGTTCGTGAGCGTCAAGCCGATCCGTCTGTTCGGTGACCCGGTGCTGCGCACGCCGGCCGAGCCGGTCCGCGACTTCGACGCCGAGCTGCGCAGGCTCGTCAAGGACCTCACAGACACCATGGTGGACGCCCCAGGCGTCGGCCTGGCCGCCCCGCAGATCGGGGTTGGCCTGCGGGTCTTCACCTATCACGTGGACGATCACGAGCCCGGGCACCTGATCAACCCCTCGCTCGACCTGTCGAAGGACACCGAAGAAGACGACGAGGGCTGCCTGTCGTTCCCCGGCCTCACCTATCTGGTCGAGCGCGCCTACGGGGTGGTCGCCAGGGGCTTCAACATGTACGGCGACCCGGTGACGATCGAGGGCACCGAATTGCTCGCCCGCTGCATCCAGCATGAGACCGACCACCTGGACGGCATCCTGTTCATCGACCGGATGGATTCGGCGCAGCGCAAGCAGGCGATGAAGGCCATCCGCGACGCGGACTGGTGGGGGGACCCCATCCCGCGGATCCGGGTCTCCCCGCACGAGACGCTGGGTCGGGCGCTCTGAGCAGATGCGCTTGGTATACGTTGGCACGCCGCAGACCGCGGTGCCGCCGCTAGACGCGTTGCTCGCCTCCACCCACGAGGTCGTCGCCGTGCTGACCCGCCCCGACGCCCCCGCGGGCCGCGGCCGCAAGATCGAGCGCGGCCCGGTGGCGCGCCGCGCCGCCGAGGTCGGCCTTGAGGTGCTCACCCCGACCCGGGCCCGGGATCCTGAGTTCCTCGACCGGCTGCGGGCGATCGCCCCCGACTGCTGCCCGATGGTCGCCTACGGCGCGCTGATCCCGCAGGTGGCGCTCGACATCCCGGTAGCCGGCTGGGTCAACCTGCATTTCTCCGTGCTGCCGGCCTGGCGCGGCGCCGCGCCGGTGCAGCACGCCATCCTGCACGGCGACGACGTGACCGGGGCCAGCACGTTCCGCGTCGTGGCCGAGCTGGACGCGGGACCGGTCTACGGGGTGCTGACCGAGCAGGTGCGGCCCGATGACACCACTGGAGACCTGCTGGAACGATTGTCCTTCGCGGGGGCGCGACTGCTGGTGGCCACGCTGGACGGGATCGAGGAGGGCACGATAGAGGCGGTACCGCAGCCGGCCGAAGGGGTGAGCTTCGCGCCGAAGATCACCCCGGCCGATGCGCGGGTGGACTGGAAGCTGCCCGCGCACGTGGTCGACCGCCTGATCCGCGCGTGCACGCCGGATCCTGGCGCGTGGACGGAACTCGACGGCGTGCGGCTGAAGCTGGGGCCGGTGTCCGTGCACGCCCCGGACGCCCCGTCGTCTCTCGCGCCCGGTGAGGTGCTGGCCGGACGCCATGCGGTCTTCGCAGGCACGGGCTCGCATCCGGTGCGTCTCGGCGATATCCAGGCCCCGGGCAAGCGCCGCTTGGCCGCATCCGACTGGGCCCGCGGGCTACACGGATCCGGCGAGCCAGTGCGGTTCGGCTGAAATGGCCAGACAGTACCGCGCCGATCCGGCTCGGCGGGCGGCCTACGACGTGTTGCGTGCGGTCGACGACCGGGACGCCTACGCCAACCTGCTGCTGCCCGCCCTGCTCACCGAGCGCGGGCTGACCGGCCGGGACGCGGCGTTCGCCACCGAGCTGACCTACGGCACGCTGCGCGGCCGCGGCACCTACGACGCGATCCTCGACGCCTGCAGCGACCGGGACCGGCTGGACCCGCCGGTACGCGATGTGCTTCGCCTCGGCGCGCATCAGCTGCTTGCCACCAAGGTCGGCGCCCATGCTGCCGTGGCGACCTCGGTCGACCTGGCCAAGGACGTCTGCGGCCCCCGCCCGTCCGGCTTCGTCAACGCCGTCCTGCGCCGGCTGGCCACCCGTGACCTGGACGCCTGGATCGCGATCGTCGCCCCGGACCCCGCCCGCGATCCTGCCGGGTACCTGTCCGTCAGGCACAGCTACCCGCGCTGGATCGTCGAGGCGTTCCGCGAGGCCCTCGGCGCCGCCGCCGCGGAGACCTCCGACGCCCTGGCCGCCGGCAACCTCAGACCGGAAGTAGTACTGGCCCTGGCTGAGCCTCGGGCGGCAACCGGCCCGACCGCCGGCAAGGCCACTGCCGAAGCCACTGCCGAAGCCGCTGCCGGAGCCGAGGCCGCTGCCGGAGCCGAGGCCGCGACCGGAGCCGAGGCGGGCACAGGACGCGGCCCGCTTGCGGCAGCGGGCACGCCGACCCGCTGGTCGCCGTACGGCCTGCGGCTGGCAGGCGGCGACCCGACGCCCCTGGTCGCCGGCGGCCGGGCGGCCGTCCAGGACGAGGCCAGCCAGCTGGCCGCCCTGGCGCTCACCCGCGTGGGGCTCGCCGGCCGCGACGACCTCTGGCTCGACCTGTGCGCCGGTCCCGGCGGCAAGGCCAGGCTGCTGAGCGGGCTAGCCGCCGCGAGGGGTGCCCGCCTGGTCGCCTCCGACGTCCGCCCGGCTCGCGCCCGCAAGGTCCTGGCCGCGCTCCGGCGCGGCCGCCAAGCCCCCGAGACCCCAGTCCCCGAGACCCCAGCCCCCGAGACCCCGGCGGCGACTGAGACCCCGGCCGCCGAAACCGGCGGCGCGCCACCTCCCGGCGCCTCAGCCTCCGCAAGCGCCGTGATCGCTGCCGACGGCCTGCGCGTCCCGTGGCAACCAGGGACCTTCGACCGAGTGCTGGCCGACGTGCCCTGTTCCGGCCTGGGTTCACTGCGGCGGCGCCCCGAGGCCAGGTGGCGCAAGACCCCGGCGGACGTGCAGGGCCTGGCCGAGCTGCAGCGCCGGCTCCTCGAGTCCGCCCTCGATTCCGTGCGGCCCGGTGGCGTGGTGGCCTACGTGACCTGCTCCCCGCACGTCGCCGAGACCAGCGAGGTCGTCACCGCCGTCGTCGCCAGCCGGGATGACGTCTCGATCCTCGACGCCCCGGCCGTCCTTGCCGAGGTCCCCGGGCTGCGCGCTGACCTTCCCGAAGCCCCCGAAGCCTCGGAAACCCCCGGCCGCCCCGATTCCCCCGTGGGTCCCCGAACGTCCCGCTTCGCCCAGTTCTGGCCGCACCGTCACGGCACCGACGGGATCTTCCTCGCCCTGCTCAGGCGCGGGTGAGCTCCCTGGCAGAGCCCAGCCGGGCATTTCCGATGTCTGCCCGCTGCCCCTGGGCGTAGCCGTCGCTGTAGCCCCGGCCGCTGTAGGTGATCCTTGTCTTGCGGGTCACCGGGTACGCCTCTTCCAGCTGCCGGCGCACGACCAGCGCCCGGTCCGCCAAAACCAGCGCGGTACTCGGCCCGGCCTGTTCCTCTGCCCCCGCGCCGGCCGCCGCGCGGTCCTCGGCCGTCCTGACCCGGGCGATGACGGCGCTGACGAAGCCGAGCAGCCAGCTCCGGCGCCAGGCCCTGGTGCTGCGCACCCCGACCGGGACGACGGTGGTGGTGAGGCCGCGTGCCATCTGCAGCAGCAGCGAGGTGTACAGGATGTCGGCCCGCTCCAGGTCCGAGGCGTAGCCGAACACATGGATGCGCGCGCCGGGCCTGGACGTGCTGAGCAGCACGCACTGGCAGCGCATCGCCCCTGCCAGCCCGGCCAGCAGGTGGGCACGGATCTGCGCCCACGGGTTGGCGATGTCGATGATCCGATTACCGGGCCGGTCGGTGTCCGGCCGGGACGCGGCCAGCCTGGCCCGGTCGATCCCGTAGCGGGCCATCAGCTCCGCGGCCTTCGCGGTCAGCGCCTCCGCCTCCGGCGGGGTGACCCCCTCGGCCTCAGCCTTTGCCAGCAGCTTGCGTACCCGGTCCAGCAAAGCGCTGGGCGGTTCTCCGGGCATGGCAACCTCCAGATCCTCCAGATCGAACTAACTATCGAACCTACCTTACCCTCCCCGTCCCCGCTCCCCACCGCGCCGCGCCGGCATTCCCGCCCCAGTTTTCTCAGCCCGCGCCAGGAAACGGGCCCGGCAACTGGGCCCGGAACCGGGCCCGGCAACCGGGCAATCTACACTCAGCTTTACTATGGCCGTTCAGATCTCGCCGAGCATACTGTCCGCGGACTTTGCCCGGCTCGCCGATGAGGTCGCCGCGATCGCCGGCGTCGCGGACTGGCTGCACGTGGATGTCATGGACAACCACTTCGTGCCGAACCTCACCCTCGGCCTGCCCGTCGTCGAGTCCCTGCTCAAGCACACGACGCTGCCGATCGACTGCCACCTGATGATCAGCGAGCCGGACCGGTGGGCACCGGCGTACGCCGAGGCCGGCGCGCGCAACGTGACGATCCACGCCGAGGCGGTGCACGCCCCGGTCGGGACGCTGCGTGCCATCCGCGCCGCCGGCGCCCGCGCCGGGCTGGCGGTCAACCCAGGCACGGCGGTCGAGCCGTACGAGGAACTGCTGCCAGAGATCGACATGCTGCTGCTGATGACGGTGGAGCCCGGATTCGGCGGCCAGCACTTCCTCGACATCGTGCTGCCGAAGCTGCGGCGGGCCCGCTCCCTGGTAGCCGAGCACGGCGCCGAGATCTGGCTCCAGGTCGACGGCGGCGTCCACGAGGAGACCATCGAGCGGTGCGCGGAGGCCGGCGCGGACGTGTTCGTGGCCGGCTCGGCGGTCTACGGCTCCGACGATCCGGCCGCCGCCGTCCAGGCCCTCCGCGCGCAGGCCGAGCGAGCCACCGCTCACGCCGCCTGGCACCACCCCGTTTTATGCCGAACGAACCGGCGCAGGAGTCTCCGGGCCGCCTTGCCCGCCCGCGGTCGGCGTCGCCTGCGGGTCGGTCCGCCGCACGAAGTCCTTGCCGCGGATGAGCAGCAGCGCGCATACCGACCCGATAAGCGCGAGCCCCGCGGTGACGTAGAGCAGGTCGTTCAGGCCGGCCGCGAACGCAGCCCTGATGGCCGCCGCGACCTCGCCGCGGCGGGCAGGCGGCAGGCTGGCGATCAGCTGCCCGACCTGACCCTGCCGGACCATGGTCACGATGCGCGTGGCCGACGACGCTACCGGCGACGCATAGACCAGGTTGTGCTGCACCGCGGTGGTGAAGATCGAGCCGAGGGCGGCGATGCCCGCCGCGATGCCGATCTGGCGGAACGTCGCGTTGATCCCGGAGGCCATCCCGGCCTTGTCCGGCGGTACCACGCCGATCGCCGTCGAGGCCAGCGGCGGGTTGACCAGGCCGCTGCCCAGGCCTGACACGATGAAGCCGGGGATCAGGTGCGTCCAGGAACTGTCCCCGGACAGCCCTGCCATGATGACCAGCCCGATGCCGACTCCCGCAAGCCCGGGACCGATGAGCCAGCGGGCGGGAACGTGCTCGCTGAACCGCCCCGCGATCGTCGCGGTGACGAACTGGGCGCCGCTGATGATGGCCAGCCGCAGGCCCGCGTCCTGCGCCGAGTATCCCAGGATGTCCTGCAGGTAGATGACCAGGTACAGCAGCACCGCGTAGAGCGAGCCGTTCATCGCGAACGCGGCGATCGAGGCGCCGGAGAAGGTCGGCGTGCGCAGCAGCGACAGGTCGAACATCGGATACTTGACGCGCCTCTCGGCGGCGATGAACCCGGCGAGCAGCACGCCGCCGATCGCCAGGCAGGCGATGACGCCCGTGTCTGACCAGCTGTTCTCACCCGCCCGGATCAGCCCGTAGACCAGGCTCACCAGCCCGGCCGTGAACAGCGCGAACCCGGCCCAGTCCGGCGGCGTGGGGCGCGGCGACTTCGACTCCTGCACCTGCCAGGCGGTCAGCGCGACCGCGAGCACCCCGATGGGCACGTTGACGAGGAAGATGCCCCGCCAGCTCCAGTCGGTGACGATCACGCCGCCAAGCACCGGGCCGAGCGCCGTGGCCACGCCGGTTATCGCGCCCCACACCCCGAACGCAACGCCGCGGTCCCTGCCGCGGAAGCTATTCCCGAGCAACGCCAGCGACGTGGCGAACATGATCGCCCCGCCGACGCCCTGGCCGCTCCGCGACAGGACCAGCATCAGCGGATCCTGGGCCACCCCGCAGAGCAGCGAGCCGAGCGTGAAGATGATCAGGCCGATCTGGAACAGCCGCTTCCTGCCATACCTGTCGGCGAGTACGCCGGAGGTCAGCAGCAGCGAGGCCAGGGTCAGCGCGTAAGCGTCGAGGACCCATTGCACGTCGCTGAACGACGCGTGCAGCCCGCCCTGGATCGCCGGCTGGGCGACGATCACGATCGTGACGTCCAGCAGCAGCATGAACGTCCCCGCGCAGACCGCCAGCAGGGTCCACCACTTCTTGTCCATCGGATTCCCTCCGTCGGCAGGCGCCTTCCCCGCACCGTGCCCTCAGGCTCACAATGCTGCCGCAAGCCGGCGGAAATAGTCCACGATCAAGCCGAATTGTGCCGGATCTCGACATCAACTACGCTCATTCAGCGTGGAAGTACCCATGCTGGATGACGTCGACCGACAGATCACTCACATCCTAACCGTCGAGCCGAGAGCGTCATTCCGTACCATCGCCGAGGTCGCGGGGATCTCCGACCAGACCGCCTCCCGGCGCTACCGCAGGCTGGCCGAGTCGGCCGGGCTGCGGGTCCTGGGCGTGCTTAACGGTTCCCGGCTTGGCTGGGTCGACTGGCACCTGCGGCTGCAGACCACCCCTGGCGGCGCGGACGCGATCGCCGAGGCCCTCGCCCGGCGCCCGGATACCAAGTGGGTTCACCTGGCGTCCGGCGGCACCGAGATCATCTTCGTGGTCCAGGCCCGCACACCCGAGCAGCGCGACGCCCTGTTCCTGCGCGGGCTGCCGGGCAGCCGGCGGGTCGTGCAGATCTCGGCGCACTCGATCCTGCACAACTACACACCCCTGGCCTGGAAAGGCGTCCGAACCGCGCTGTCGCCCGAGCAGCTGGAGATGCTGGCTGTGTTGATCCGGGGGGGCGACCCCCCGGAACCCCCCGATCATGGGGGGGCTGCCCGCCCCCCCATACCCCCCTCGCCCGATGACGAGCCGCTGCTTGCCGAACTGGCCAGGGACGGGCGGGCCAGCCATGCCGCGCTGGCGGCCGCGATCGGGTGGCACGAATCCACGGTGCGGCGCAGGATCGACGAGCTGCGCCGGGCCGGCTTGCTGTACTTCGAGATCGACCTGGACAGCCGCGCGCTCGGCATGCACGTCTACGTCACGTTCTGGCTCTCGGTCGAGCCGGCCCGGCTGGATGAGGCCGGGCACGCGCTGGCTGCGCATCCCGAGGTCCCGTTCGCCGCCGCGACAACGGGACCGGCCAATCTGGTCAGCACGGCCCTGTTCAGGGATACCGACCATCTCTACGAGTACCTGACCGGCGAGCTGGCCAGCCTGCCAGGGGTGAGATCGGTGGAGACCGCGCCGATCATCAGGACGGTCAAGCGCACGGGCTCAATCCACTAGCCGGCCCTCGTGCTGCGGCGGGAAGCTGCCAGGCCCCGCGCCGGCCGTCGCGTTCCCCCCGCCGCAGCCATCGCCGCTCCCGCCGCAGCAGCCGCCGCCTCCGTCCGGGTGCGCCGCGGACGGCGCGGACTGGCTCGGGCTCGGGCAGGGACTCTGACTGGGGCTCGGACTCGGGCTAGGGGTGGCCCGGGTGACGAGCACGACGGTGATCACGTGTCCGCCGGGGTTCACCGTCAGCCGGCCGACCGACTCGGCGCCCAGGTTCACGCCGACAAGGACCGTCACCTGATGGCCGCCGGGGTTGACGGTGATCTGGCTATCCAGGGATGCCAGGCCGCTGGCGCTGACCGCGACGCTCGTGCTCTGGCCGGCCGCCAGCGTGCCCGAACCCGGGGCGACGCTCAGCTTGCCGGCCAGGCTCCCGGCCACCGAGACGGACCAGTCCACCGGCCCGCCCGCGGCGGAAATCGTGATGGAGCCGCCAAGCAGCGGGCTGAGCACGATCGTCGTGGGCGATACGGTCAGCGTGCCCTGCTTAGGCGGCGGCGGGGAGGTGGGAGTCGGGCTGGCCTTGGAGCTGCTTGCCGACGGCGCGGGCGAGGTGGGCGACGGGCTCCTGCCGGGCGACGGCGCACTGGTCGAGGGGGCGGGCGCGGTGGGGGAGGGCGACCGGCCAGCGGTCGGCGACGGCGAAACGCCGGCCGTGGGCGTGGGCCCGCCACTGCCGCCGCCGGCAGTCCCCGACGGCGACAGGTGCCCGCCGCCGCCGCCCGGCGCGGTGGGCCCTGCGGACTGCCCCGGGCCGCCGGGAAGGCCCGCGGCGGCACTGGACGGCGCGCCCACTGTCCCGGTCCCCGTGCTGCCGGCGCCGCCCGGCGCGACCGACGTCTGGCCGGCCGCGGCCTGCGCGCCGCCGTGATGCCCGGAGCCGCCGCCGGTAAGCGCCAGCGCGATAAGCACCGCCGCGGCGACCGCCGCCGCAGTCGCGCCCCCCGCCGCGAGCTGCGCCTGCCTGGTGTGCCAGCGCATCCGCTTCGGCGGATCGAGCGGCTTGGGGAACCCGTGGTGCCCGAACGGCGCTGTCCGCTGCGCCACGCTGGCCCGGTGCGCGACCGCCTCCGGCGTGTTGCTGCTGACCAGCCTGAGCACCTGCTCCCGCAGGCCCGCGGGAGCGGCGACGACAGGAAGCGCGGCCAGCGGGGCCAGCCCGAGCAGCATCGCCGGGGCCAGCTCGCGGCGCCTGCGGTCGGTGCAGACCGGGCACTGCTCGATGTGCCTGTTGAGCCGCTTGCGCATCAGGGCGGTCAGCTGCCCGTCCCAGTCCGCCAGCATGGTCATCAGCGCGGCGCAATCGTCCCGCCCGGTCCGGGCCACGAGCAGGGCGCCGAGCGATACCTCCAGCTGATCGCGGGCGCGGGAGAGCAGCGCGTGCGCGTGATTGCGGGAGACTCCGAGCACGTCCGCGATCTCGCCGACCTCGAGTCCCTGCCGGAGCTGCAGCTCGATCAGGTCCTGCTCGCCGGAGTTCAGCCCTCGTACCGCGGAGCGCAGCAGCGTGCGCAGTTCCTCGCGCTCCGCGCCGGTACCGACCTCTGCCGACTCGTCACTCACCTCCGGCACCTCGTCGGGTGGCGACATGACCTCGGTCGCGCTCGCGCGCATGCGGCGGCGGCACTCGTTACGGGCCACGGCATAGAGCCACGGCCTGAGCCGGTCACGATCACGCAGTCCCGCCAACCTGCTCGCCGCGATGACAAAGGTGTCCTGCACGGCGTCGGCGGCGTCCGCCGGCTCGCGCAGCAGGGACCGGCAGTAGGTGTACAGCGGCGACGCGTACTTGTCGTATGCCTCGGCAAGTCCTTCGGGGTCGCCCGCCACAATGGCCGCGACTAGCTCGCTGTCGCGCATATGGCTAAGGTAACCACGCTGTCCTGCCTAATGCACATACCGGCCCACATACGGGCAAGTAACATCTCCGCTGGACCCGACGGAACGCCGGGAACTCGACCCCCCTCATGACAAGCTCCCGACGTCCCGACAGCCCCATCCGCTCCCGCGTGTATGAGTCAGGGCAGCCGGGTCCGCCAACACTTTCCCTGCCAGTTTTTTTTGCGCTCACCAGCGGTCGAGATGGCCGGTCAATTCGGCGAGGCGGGCAATGATCGCGTCGGGCTCGGCGCCGTCGTACGCGGGCACGGCGGAATTCGGCACCAGCACCGCGCGCATGCCCGCCGTCTTGGCGCCGTGTATGTCGTCATACGGCCGGTCGCCGACAAAGACGCAGGCGGCAGGATCGTCGACCCCGACAGCCGCCATCGCGGCGCGGAACGCCTCCGGATGCGGCTTGACCCAGGGGATCTCGCTGGTGTAAACGGCGCCGTCGATCAGGTCGAAGACCTCGTCCCTGGCGAAGATCTGCTCATGGGCGCTGCGCGGCCACATGGTGTTGGACAGCACCCCCACCCTGATGCCGCGCCGCCGCAACTCGCGCATCAGCGGCGCCGCATCCGGGTCGGTGAACGTGTGCGGATCCCACTCGGTGAAGTAGCTGGCCAGCAAGTCGGCCGATACGGTGATCCCGGCCCGCGCGAAGACGTTGTCCAGCGTCGAGCTGCGCTGCGAGGACTCCGCCAGCCGCCACAGCTCGATCTCGGCGGCGCATGCCGCGGCCGCCATCGCGGTCGCGTCCGCGGCCGGATAGTGCCGCGCGCAGACCGTGCGCCAGAGCTCGGAATGGTCAATGGCATGCCACGGCGTGAGCGTCCCGCCCCAGTCGAAGATCACCGCCCTGACCACCATGCCCCGATCCTACGCAGCCCGCCGGCCCGGCCAGGCGCTCATCCCCGGCACGCAGATTCTTGACTAAAACGATCTGTTTAATGAACTATGGAACGGTGTCCTCCCGGAACGTGACGACAGTCACCCAGCTGATCAGCGGCCCCGGCGAAGGGCCTGCTCCTCCCGGGCAGGAGGCCACGCTGCTCGCCGTGGTCCCGATCCCGGGCACCGGGACCTCGCTGGCCATCGTCGGCTACGTGATCCCCGCGCTCGCGGAACCAAACGACCGAGATCCGGCGAAGCAGCCGCGCCCCGAACCCGATCAGGGCCCCGGGCTGGTGCTCGACCACGAGCGCCGCCGGGCCTGGGCCGGCGGCGAGGAGATCGCGCTGACCTTCCAGGAATTCGAACTGCTCGCCTTCCTCAGCGCGCACCCGGCCGTGGTGTTCAGCCGCGCCGACCTCGTCGACCGGGTCTGGCCGGCAGGCCCGGCGCGGGACAGCCGGACCGCGGGCACGGACAGCCGCACGGTCGACGTGCACGTCAGCCGCCTGCGGCGCAAGCTCGGCCCGGTCTACTCCCGGTGCGTCATCACCGAGTACCGCGTCGGCTACCAGTTCCGGCCGCCGATCGTGACTAAAGGGTTATCTGCGTCGAAGCAGGAATACCCGGTGTGGCAGACTGGCTATACGAGCAAGGCGTGCTCCGGGGTCGGTGAAACTCCGAACCGGCGGTGACAGTCCGCGACCCGGCCGCATCCAGCGGCTGGCTGACCCGGTGAAATTCCGGGACCGACGGTAAAAGTCCGGATGGGAGGCAGCACGCGCGCGGTCGCGCAGTGTCACGACCGCGTGAAGCGCTTACGCGCGGTAGCACGCGCGTCCCCCGGAGCCGGACCATGGCTGGGCTTCGAGGAGGGAAAGCGCTGATGTTTACCGGGATCGTGGAAGAACTCGGCGAGGTCGCCGGCATCGAGCATCGCGGCGACGCGGCCAGGCTCACCATCCGCGGCGCAATCACGGACACCTCTCCCGGCGAGTCGATCTCGGTCAACGGCGTCTGCCTGACGGTCACCGACATCGCGGACGGGACGTTCACCGCGGACGTGATGGGCGAGACCCTCGACCGGTCCGGCCTCGGCGCGCTGACCGCGGGCGCCCGGGTCAACCTGGAGCGCTCGGTCCGCCTCGCCGACCGCCTGGGCGGCCATCTGGTGCAGGGCCACGTGGACGCGACAGGCACGGTCCTTTCGCGTACCCCGTCCGCCCACTGGGACCAGGTCAGGATCGGCATCCCCGCGAAGATCTCCCGTTATGTGGTGGAAAAGGGATCGATCGCGGTGGACGGCATCAGCCTCACGGTCTCCGCGCTCGGCGACGCGGACCCGAAGACCTCGGGGACATGGTTCGAGGTCTGTCTCATCCCCGAGACGCTCAACCGCACCACGCTCGGCGCCAGCCAGCCGGGTGACACCGTGAACCTCGAGGTGGACGTGCTCGCTAAATACGTGGAGAAGCTGCTCAGCGGGGAGGGACGGAAGTGAACCAGGTGCTTGACGACATCGACCGTGCGATCAAGGATATCGCGGCCGGCCTCCCGGTGGTCGTCGTCGACGACGCGAACCGGGAGAACGAGGGCGACATCATCGCCGCGGCCAGCCTGGCCACCCCGGAGCTGCTCGCCTTCATGATCCGCTACACAAGCGGCGTGATCTGCGCCCCCATGCGCGGCGCCGAGCTCGACCGGCTCCACCTGCCGCTGATGACCTCGCAGAACACCGAACGCATGCGTACCGCCTTCACCGTCAGCGTGGACGCACGCGACGGCGTGAGCACCGGCATCTCGGCCGCCGATCGCGCCGCTACCGTGCTGCGCCTCGTCGATCCCGGCACGACGGCGGCGGACCTGGTGCGCCCGGGTCACGTGTTCCCGCTCCGCTACGCCGAGGGCGGGGTGCTGCGCCGGCCAGGGCACACCGAGGCCGCGGTCGACCTGGCCAGGCTGGCCGGCCTGCCGGAGGCGGGCATTCTCGCCGAGGTGGTCAACGACGACGGCACTATGGCCCGGCTGCCCGAGCTCCGCGACTTCGCGACCGCCCACGGCCTGGCCCTGGTTTCCATCGAGCAGCTCATCGAGTACCGCCGCCGGACCGAACGCCAGCTCAGCCGCCAGGCGCAGACCAGGCTGCCGAACGCGTACGGCGAGTGGCGCGCGCTGGGATACCGGCACGAGATCGACGGCACCGAGTACCTGGCCCTGGTGCTCGGCGAGGTGGCCGGCGGCGCGGGGGTGCTGACCCGGCTGCACTCCGAGTGCCTCACCGGCGACGTGTTCGGCTCGCTGCGCTGTGACTGCGGCGCGCAGCTTGAGGCGGCCATGGCGGCGATCTCGGCCGAGGGCCGCGGGGTGGTGATCTACCTGCGCGGGCACGAGGGCCGCGGGGTCGGCCTGCTCAGCAAGCTGCGGGCCTATGAGCTGCAGGACGCGGGCGCGGACACCGTGGACGCGAACCTGGAGCTCGGCCTGCCCGCGGACGCCCGCGAGTACTCGGCGGGCGCGCAGATGCTCGCCGACCTGGGCGTGCGTTCGGTGCGCCTGCTGACGAACAACCCGGCCAAGGTCAGCGGCCTGACCGACTGCGGTGTCGATGTCATGGCCCGGATCGCGCTGCCCGCCGCCGTCACCCGGTACAACCTCCGGTACCTGACGACGAAACGCGACAAACTCGGCCATCAAATTCAAGATCTGGATTTTCCCGAACGGTCAGTGGTATCTCAGGCCGAGTCGGCGTGAGCGGCGAGGGGAGCCCGCGCAAGACCAGCGCGGTCGCCGTCGACGCCTCCGGGCTGCGCCTGGCCATCGCCGCGACCCGCTGGCACGCGGAGATCACGGATTCCCTTGTGGCGCGCGCAATCGCCGCCGCCGCGGCCTGCGGCGTGCCCGATCCGCTCGTGGTCCGGGTGCCTGGTGCCGTCGAGCTGCCCGTGGTGGCCGCCGAACTCGCGTGCCGCTACGACGCGGTGACCTGCCTCGGCGCGGTGATCCGCGGCGGCACCCCGCACTTCGAGTACGTCTGCGATTCGGTGACCGCCGGGCTAACCCGGGTCGCGCTCGATGCCCGCACGCCGATAGGAAATGGCGTGCTGACATGCGACACGGTAGAGTCTGCCCGCGACCGGTGCGGACTGCCCGACAGTCACGAGGACAAGGGATGGGAGGCGGTCGTGGCGGCCCTGGAAACCGCGCTGCTGCTGCGTTCCATCCGCGAGGCCCACCCCTCTGTTGCCCCGCACCCCTCGGCCGCCCCGCCCTCCGCCAAGACCCCGTAGGGACGTTCATGCTTTCAGTGGTGCTGCCCAAGGGCTCGCTCGAGCGGGCGACCCTCGACCTGTTCGACGCGGCCGACCTCACCGTGCGGCGGTCCTCTGACCGGGATTACCACGCATCGATCGATGACCCGCGGATCGACAAGGTCCGGTTCCTTCGCCCGCAGGAGATTCCCTCCTACCTCGAGCGCGGGCTGTTCGACCTCGGCATCACCGGGCGCGACTGGATCGCAGAGACCGAGGCCGACGTCGTCTCGCTCGGCGAGCTGCAGTATTCCAAGGCCACGTCGCAGCCGGTCCGGGTCGTCCTCGCGGTGCCGAACTCGGCCTCCTGGCAGTCGGCGGCCGACCTGCCGGAAGGGGTCCGGATCTCGACCGAGTTCCCGTCGCTGACCAGGCGGTACCTCGACTCCCGCGGGGTCAAGGCGATGGTGATACCGTCCTACGGCGCCACCGAGGCGAAGGTGCCCGACATCGTCGACGCGATCGTGGACCTCACCGAGACCGGCTCCTCGCTGCGCAAGAACGGCCTGCGGATACTCGACACGCTGCTGACCAGCTACACCGAGCTGATCGCGTCCGCCCAGGCGTTCGCGGACCCGGCCAAGCGGGCGGCCATGGAGGACGTCGCCCTGCTACTGCGCGGGGCGATCCAGGCCCGCGGCAGCGTCCTGCTGAAGCTCAATGTGTCCGCGGACAAGCTGGCCGCGGTCACCGAGATGCTGCCTGCCCTGTCCTCGCCGACGATCACCGCCCTCGCCCGGGGCAACATGAACGCGGTGGAGAGCGTGGTTCCCAAGCGCGGTGTCAACACGCTGATACCCGCCCTGAAGGCGGCCGGTGCGCAGGACATCCTGGAGATCCCCATCTCCAAGATCGTCGAGTAGGACCGCGCCTGCGGCCCGCCGGCTATGGCGGGCATTAGGGGAGGCCGCGTAGCGTTATGCAGGACAGACGCTAAGGCCGAGGTGACGCAGTGCGTGACATCCTGAGCAGCATCACCAAATGGTGGGAGGCAGGGGAGGCTTTCGGCCTGGCCACGGTGGTACGCACGTACCGAAGCGCGCCCCGCGACCCGGGAGCGGCCCTCGCGGTTTCGTCCTCGCCCGGCAACGAGGTCGTGGGCAGCGTGTCAGGCGGCTGCGTGGAGGGCGCGGTCTACGAACTCTCCCTTGAGGTCTGCCAGACCGGCGATCCCGTCCTTCAGGTCTATGGAGTGAGCGACGACGACGCGTTCGCCGTGGGCCTGACCTGCGGGGGCATCCTTCACATCTTTGTCGAGCCGGTGGACAGGGCGCGTTTCCCCGAGCTCGGGGACATCGCTGCCGCGGTGGAGCGCGGCGAGCCGGTCGCGGTCGCGACGGTGATAGACGGGCCGGGCCAGATCGGCGCGAGACGGGTCATCTGGGCCAGCGCGGACGCAACTCCCGACGCCTGGCACGCGGGCGCGTCCGGCACCCTGGGCTCGGGCACCAGGCTGGACACGGCGGTGGACGACGATGCCCGCGGCATGCTCGCCCAGGGGCTCACCGGCATCCGCAGGTACGGCGCGCACGGTGAGCGCCGCGGCGACGAGCTGAGCGTCTTCGTGAACTCCTTCGCGCCGCCGCCCCGGATGCTGGTCTTCGGCGCGATCGACTTCGCCGCCGCCGTCGCGCGGGTCGGGAAGTTCCTCGGGTATCACGTCACCGTGTGCGACGCCAGGAAGGTATTCGCCACCACGTCGCGGTTCCCCGACGCCGACGAGGTCGTGGTCGAGTGGCCGCACCGCTTCCTCGCCGGGACGGACGTGGACCAGCGGACCGTCATCTGCGTGCTCACTCACGACCCCAAGTTCGACGTGCCGCTGCTCGAGGTCGCGCTGCGCACCCCGGCAGGGTACATAGGCGCGATGGGCAGCAGGCGAACCCACGATGACAGGCTCGCCAGGCTGCGCGAGGTCGGCCTCACCGAGGAGGAACTGGCCCGGCTGCGCTCGCCGATCGGGCTCGATCTGGGCGCCAGGACTCCCGAGGAAACCGCGGTGTCGATCGCCGCCGAGCTGATCCAGCTCCGCTGGGGCGGCACCGGCCAGCCGCTGACCGCTACCGAGGGCCGCATCCACCACCAGCTCCCGACCTGAGCTTCGGCCAGGACGGCGCGTACGCTTAGGGGCCGTGCGGACGTCGGTGGCGGGAGTGCTGCTCGCCGCGGGGGAGGGATCCAGGTTCGGCCGGCCGAAGGCGCTGGTCGAGTTCGACGGCCTGACCCTCGCCCAGCGCGGCGTTGACCTGCTGCGAGCCGGCGGCGCGGATCCCATCCTCGTCGTCACCGGAGCGGTCCCTGTCCAGCTGAGCGGGACACATCCGGTAGACAACCCGGCCTGGCGCACCGGCATGGGCTCCTCGCTCCGCGCCGCGCTCCAGGCCCTGGCCGGCGGCCCGGATGAGCCGGCCCAGCTCGGCGGGAACGTGGCCGCCGTACTCGGCGGGAACGTGGGCGCCGTCGTGGTCGCGCTGGCGGACCAGCCGCTCGTCGGGGCGGAGGCGGTGGCCCGGCTGATCGCCGCCTACCGGGCCGGAGCCGCCGTGGCGGTGGCCGCCTACGATGGCCGGCCGCGCAATCCCGTCCTGCTGGCCCGCGAGCACTGGCCGGAGGTGATCGCCCTGGCGACCGGCGATCAGGGCGCCAGGGCCTTCCTGCGCGCCCGGCCGGACCTCGTCACGCTCGTCGAGTGCGCCGACACCGGCCGCCCCGACGACATCGACACCCCCGCTGACCTCGACCGGGCGGCCGCTCGTCGTCGCGGACCAGGACAGCTCTCCTAGGTTCAGCTGACGATCACGCCGCCGGTCCTGCCTGGATGCCCCAGGTGTGGGTAACGGCCTGGCCGGGCTCCAGGACCAGCACGTCCTCGCCGGTGGCGAAGGCGTTCGGCGGGCAGGTCATGGGCTCGATGGCGACCGCCTTGCGGCGGCGGTTCGGTCCCAGCGAGTCGCCGGTGAAGACCTGCAGCCAGCGGTAACCCTGGCCGGCCCACAGGCTCACCCCGGCCTCAGGGCTCCCGCCCGCGGCCAGGTGAGCCCAGGCGCGGCCCTCGCTGTCGCGGGTGAGCCCGGTCAGCGCGTGATCAATCCGGGTGTCCCCGATCAGCCGCGGCTTGCGGAAGTCGTGAGGCGTGCCGTCGACCGCTGCCGGGGGACCGGACGGGATGCCGCGGTCGTCGGATGGCAGCCAGGACGCCGCTGGCACGGTCAGCTCGCACCCGTCGACCGACGGCGTACGGACGGTCAGGTACGGGTGCGAGCCCGTGCCGTACGGAGCCGCGTGCCCGCCGCGGTTGCGCGCCGTGACGGCGACGTGCAGCCCGGTCCCGGGATCGAGCCGGTATTCGGCGTCGATCTCCACGCAGAACGGGTATCCCTGCAGCCCGTGCGGCGCGCTGCGGAGCACCACGGCGCTGGCGTCGTGCCTGACCAGCGTCCACGCCGTCCACCGGGTCAGGCCGTGGATCGCGTTGCCGTGCGCCGGCTCGGTGAGGGCCAGCTGGTATTCGGTGCCCGCGAATACGTACCGCCCGCCGTCGATCCTGTTCGGCCAGGGCGCAAGCAACTGCCCCGCGGCGCCGGGCGGCAACTCGTCGGCCTGGTAGCCGTCGACCACGGGCTCGTCGCGGAAGAGCAGTTCGCGCAGCCCTGCGCCCAACTGCGTCAGCGTGGCCCGGTAGGGTCCGGCCTCGATCTCGTACTGCAACCCGGTCAGCGGAACCGTCATGCGGTCAGGATACGGATAGCAGCAGCGCCGCCCGGCAGCCGGCCACCAGGCCCCAGGCCAGATCGGCGCCCTGGCTCGCCGCGAGCAGCTTGGCGGCGGCCGGCTCGAGCGGCTCCTGGCCCGCCATCCCGAGCAGGACGGCGGATACCTCGGCCGCCGCCTGGCCACTGGCGGCGCAGTGCAGCAGCGACGCCGCCAGCGTCGTGGTCCGCTGCGTCGCGTAGCAGGTCGCCGACGCGCTGAGCCAGTTCGCGAGCCACACCGCGCGCGTGCCGCCGGAGATGGCGCCGCCGAGCAGCCTGAGCGCGAGCAGCACGCCGCTGACCACGCTGTCGCCGCTGGGTACCAGGCCGAGGCCGAGGCCCACCAGGCGTTCGGTCGCCTCGACGGCGCCCGCCAGGTCCCCGCTCGCGCAGCACGCAGCGAGTTGCGCGGGTCCGTCATGGCCGGCCAGCCCCGGCGGCCCGTCAGCCGCCGAGCATAGCCGGGAGAGGACGCCCGAGCCGTGGTCGAGCCTGGCACGGGACAGCGGGCCGAACACAGGGGAGGGATCCCACCAGCGCACGATCCTGATTTCCAGTCCGCACGCCATCACCCGGCCGCCACCCGCCCAGCATTCCGCGGACGAATTCGGCTCCCAGGGACCGGTCACTATGGCGTTCGGCAGCCTGATGGTGCCGGGCGGCGAGATGGCGATTACCCGCGGCTCGGGAACGGTATCGGCGAATTCCAGGTAGGTCCCGTGCGGCAGGACCGCGAGCACCTTACCGTGACGGCGCGTGCCGAGCAGGAGGTCTCGGGCCGCGAGGCTGGCTACCCCGGCGGCTACCGGCACGGCCCGGAGGCCGGCCTCTGCCGAACCAGTCATCTACTCATCTACGTCACCGTACTGCGCACGCGGTAACGCTTTTGACGCAGGTCAAGGAATGGTGACGATATCGATTTGTGATACACCAGGTCATTTTTGCTTACACGAACTTGGGGGGCCGACGGGGCTGCTTGGGGAGCGGGGGACCGTCAGCCCCGCCGGCTAAATAAACCCTAGCCGTACGTGAGGTCGTTTTGGGTAACTTTCCGCGCCGTAAGTACTTCGAAACGTCTCCTGGTGACGCCGAAGGTGTCCCAGGTCCGCGAGGTCCGATGCGGTAGCCGTTGGGCCGGCCGGAGCCCTTGGACGCCGTGGAGCCAAGGGCCCCGAGGCGTCCGCTGCGGACGGCTTCCGCCGCGAGCACGCCGAACAGGTAGAAGTAGGCCGCCTCCTCATCCTCGAAGAAGCGCTCCTCCAGCCGGGCATCATCGGTCCTGCTGAACACCTCGAAGCCGCCGTCCGTCTTGATCAAGCACATCGCGCCCGGCACCTCCTCGTCGAGCGCGTAAGCGGCCTGCGGGATGGATGCCAGATCGAGAAGCTCGGCGAAGACCGACTGCGTCGAAGCACGTACCTCACGGCCGTTACGGCGGCCCGGCGGCGCCGACGCCATGGGCTCGTCGGGCGCCTCGAACCCTTTCGGTCCCCCCAGTCCCCTCGGTCCCCTTGGCTCCTCAAACCGCTGGGGCCCCGTGAGCGCCTCCCATGGCCCGGGGGTATCCCGCAGCCACCCGGCTGGCGCGCCGCGGTGCTCGGGCCCGGACCAGGAGCCGGGTTCCGGCGAGCCATGCCACGCCGCCGCAAGGTCGGGAACGGGCGACGGGTGATCCGCCTCGGCGGTTCCCGCGACGGCCAAAGCTCGCTCGACCCCGGTCCGCCCAGCACCCGCCCGCCCGGAACCAGCCCGCCCGGAACCAGCCCGCCCCGAACCGGCGCGCTCAGGACCAGGCCGCTCAGGACCAGGCCGCTCAGCCCCGGCAAGGTCGCCACCCGCCGGTCCCGCACTCCGCGGCGCGGTACTCCGCGGGGCGATGCCGGACGGCGCGGTACTCAGCGGCGCGGCATTCCGCGGGGCGATGCCGGACGGCGCGGCACTCGGCGCGACGCCGTGTGGCTCGGCACTGGAGGGCGGGAACGTCGCGGCCGCCAGCGGGATTTCCGCTCGCTCCTCGGCAAGGTCGGTGACCTCGTGCCGGGCCACCACGACCTCGAACACCTCCCTGTCGACCTCCCAGTACCCGAGCTGCCTGGCCAGAACGGCATCGCGGCCCAGGTAGACGATGTGCAGCCGGTCGCCGAGGTCGTCGAGCACCAGGCAGGGGTCGCCCCGGTAGTCGCCCACCGGGCGCGATTGCCACAGCGCGTCGAGATCGCTGATGTCGACCTGCTTGCGCCAGTGCCCGGCGGCGGAACTGAAGCCGAGTTCCTCCGGCGGCGGGCAGGCGGCGAACAGCGTCACCTCCGTGCCGTCCGGACCGAGGCCGGCCTGGTACGGGGCGCCGCAGTACGTGGCCATCAGCCGGTATCGCATCCTACGGCTCCGTGTACTGCCAGGCCAGGCCGTCGTACTGGGCCACGAACTCGTCTCCGGCGGCGCCCAGCCTGCACAGGCCGGCGCCGATGGGTATCGGGATGGGCTCGATGTAGAACTCGGGGAAGCCCCGGCCGACGGTCTGCAGGTAGCCGTCGACGGCCCGGGCGAGCCAGCAGATCAGGTACAGCTCGCTCATGTCGGGGGCGAATTCCGAATCCTCCCAGCCGAGGGCGAGGGCGAGATACGCCTCGGCGGGGTTGTGGAATCGGACGTCCTGAGCCCGGTAGACGTAGCCGGCCAGCACTGATCGCTGCCCGTTCAGGTAGGGGCTGACAAGCCGTGGCGGTACGGCCTTCCACATCGGCGTGCCCGGCGCTATCGCGGGCAGTCGCTCGGGCTGGGCCACCTACCCTCCTTCCGCTCGCAACCGGATGCGTTGCACAACTGATTGTGCCTAGTTAATGACGGAAATTGACCCTGAAGTGGCGCATTCAGAGAATTACTACTCTTCGTATCTGTACGATGACGATGTGATGCAAAGCGTGCCCGGGGCCAGCCGTGGCATAGGGTTTATGACGTGTCGGCGCACCTGAACCCCGGCGGCCAGCAGTTCCGCGGTGACAACGGCGCGGCCGATGCCCGGGTGGCCGCCGCCCTCGCCGCCTACCTCGCCGGGGAGGGGAGCGAGCACGCGGCACTCACCGCCCTGTCCGCCGCGCGCCTGCTCGTCCCGGTGGTCGCCGTCGCGGCCGATCCCCCCGCCGCGGGCGCTCGCGACGAGCACTCCGCGGACAAGAACAGCGAGATGGTGCTGCCGACGCTGATCGGCAGGGACGGAAGGCCCGCCGTGCTGGCCTTCACCTGCCTGGACGCGCTGACGCGATGGCGCCCGCAGGCGCGCCCGGTTCCCGCCGAGGCGGACCGGGTATGGCGCGCCGCCGCGGCCGACGCCTGCGCGGTCGTCATCGACGTGGCCGGTCCGGTTCCGCTCGCGGTCGAGGGCGCGCGGCTCGCAGCGCTCGCCGCCGGACGGCCGGTGCCGCTCCCGCACCAGGATCCGGACGTGCGCGCCCTGGTCGAGTCGGCGCTCGCCGGCGAGCCCGCAGTGGCCGGCTTCGGGCTGGCCCCAGGCGTCGCGGACGGCGCGGACGGCGCGGATCTCGCGGTCACGCTCAGGCTGGCCGTCATCGACTGGCGGCCCGTGGTCAATCGGGCGGCGGACAGGCTGGCGGCGCGACTGGGCGCCCGGATGCGCCGTGGCGTCGAGATCCGTGTCGAGGCAGCTCACGACTGACCGCGGCCCCGGCCCGACAGCGGGGGAGCAACCACACCTGACCCCGTAGGATCGTGTCCATGTTTCGCTGGCTGACCGCAGGAGAGTCGCACGGCCGCGCGCTCGTCGCGATCTGCGAGGGCGTGCCCGCGGGAGTGCGGGTCACCACCGAGGACATCGCTGCCGCGCTGGCCAGGCGGCGGGCCGGTTACGGCCGCGGCGCGCGGATGACGTTCGAGCAGGACGAGGTGGAGCTGACCGCAGGGGTCAGGCACGGCAGCACGCTCGGCGGCCCGGTGGCGATCCGGGTCGCCAACACCGAATGGCCAAAGTGGGAGACCGTCATGGCGGCCGACCCCGTAGACCCGGCGATACTCCAGGACCAGGCCAGGAACGCGCCGCTGACCAGGCCGCGGCCCGGGCACGCGGACCTGGCAGGCATGCAGAAATTCGGCCATCAGGACGCGCGTCCCGTGCTGGAGCGGGCCAGTGCGCGGGAAACGGCCGCCCGCGTGGCGCTCGGCGAGGTGGCGCGACGCCTGCTCAGCCAGGTGCTCGGCGTCGAGATCCTCAGCCACGTGGTCGCCATCGGCCCGATCGCGGTGCCCGAGGGCGTCATGCCAGGACCGCAGGATATGGCCGCCATCGACGCCGATCCGGTCCGCTGCGCCGACCCTGCGACGAGCGAGCTCATGGTGGCCGAGATCGACGCGGTCCGCAAGGAAGGCGACACCCTGGGCGGCGTCGTCGAGGTGCTGGCCTTCGGTTTGCCGCCGGGACTCGGCAGCTTCACGCACTGGGACCGGCGGCTGGACGGCCGGTTGGCCGGGGCGCTGATGTCCGTGCAGGCCATCAAGGGCGTGGAGGTCGGAGACGGCTTCACCACCGCCACCAGGCGCGGGTCCGTGGCCCACGACGAGATAGAGGCGACCCCCGCCGGCATCGCCAGGCGCACCAACCGGGCGGGCGGCATCGAGGGCGGGATGAGCACCGGCGAGGTGATCCGCGTCAGGGCCGCGATGAAGCCCATCTCGACGGTGCCGCGGGCCCTGGACACCATCGACACAAGCACCGGCGAGCCGGCCAAGGCGATCAACCAGCGCAGCGACGCGACGGCGGTTCCCGCGGCCGGCGTGGTCGCCGAGGCGATGGTGGCCCTCGTCCTGGCCGAAGCCGCGCTGGAGAAATTCGGCGGCGACTCGGTGGACGAGATGAGGCGCAACGCCGAGGGGTACCTCAAGCATCTGGTGATCTCGTGATCGAGTCCCCAAGTACCCCGGCACCGCAGCCCGCCGCGCAGTCGGCCGCATCCAATCCCGCCGCGTCGTCGGCTGTGGTGCTGATCGGCCCGCCCGGCGCGGGCAAGTCCGTGGTGGGTCCGCTCCTCGCGGCCAGTCTCGGCGTGGAGTTCCGTGATACCGACGCGGAGGTAGGCGCGGCGGCGGGCAAGCCGGTCAGTGACATCTTCATCGACGACGGCGAGGAAGCATTCCGTGCCCTCGAGCGCGCGGCAGCGGCCGGCGCGCTCGGCGAGCAAGGCCCGCTGCGCGAGCGCGGCGGCGTACTCGCGCTTGGCAGCGGCGCGGTGCTCGATGACGGGATCCAGCGGCTGCTCGACGGCCTGCCCGTGGTCTACCTGGCCGCCCGTTTCGGCACCGTCGAACGGCGGATCGGGCTTGACCGGCCCCGCGTCGTCGTCCCGGGGAACCCGCGCGGCAGGCTGCGCGCGATGCTCGAGGAGCGACGCCCGCTCTACGAGCGGCTCGCGTCGATCACCGTGCAGACCGACGACAAGGACCCCGAGGAACTGGCGGCCGAGATCACCGCCATGATCGGCCCCCGGCGATGACCGCGACCAGGATCGAGGTCGGCGGCGAGAAGCCGTACCCGGTGCTCATCGGGGTCGGCATCCTCAGCGAGCTACCCGCGCTGATGCCGAAGGACGCGAGGACCGTAGTCGTGATCCACGCCGAGAGCCTCGGCCAGATCGCCCGGCCCGTGTCCGGGGTGCTGACCGCGGCGGGCTTCGAGGTCAGGGCCGAGCCAGTCCCGGACGGCGAGCGTGCCAAGACCGTCGGCGTCGCGACCGGCCTGTGGTCCAGGCTGGCTGCGCACGGCGTGACCCGGTCCGACTGCGTGGTGGGCATCGGCGGCGGCGCGACGACCGACCTGGCCGGGTTCGTGGCCGCCACCTGGCTCCGCGGCGTGGAGGTGGTCCTGTTGCCCACCACGCTGCTCGGCATGGCGGACGCGGCGGTGGGCGGGAAAACCGCGATCGACATCCCAGAGGGCAAGAACCTGGTCGGCGCGTTCCACCCGCCCGCAGGCGTGCTTGCTGACCTGGCCGTGCTCGAGACCCTGCCGCGGGCCGACTACACAAGCGGCCTGGCCGAGGTGATCAAGGCCGGGTTCATCGCGGACCCGGTGATCCTGGAACGGGTGCGGGAAGACCCCGCCGGGGCCGCCGTGCCGCACGGCCGTCACGCCCGGGAGCTGCTCGAGCGCGCGATCCGGGTCAAGGCCGACGTGGTCTCCGGCGACCTGCAGGAAACGGGACGCAGAGAGATCCTCAACTACGGGCATACCCTGGGCCACGCCATCGAGCGGGTGGAGGGCTACCGGTTCCGGCACGGGGACGCGGTCGCCATCGGCATGGTGTACGCGGCGGAGGTCGGCCGCCTGGCCGGGCGCCTGGACGACACGACCGCGGCGATGCACCGCAGCGTGCTGGCGAGCGTCGGCCTGCCGACCGCCTACCGGGCTGGCCTGTGGCCGTCGCTGCGGGAGGCCATGAGCGTGGACAAGAAGTCCCGCGGTTCGCGGCTGCGGCTGGTGGTGCTCGACGGCCTGGCCCGGCCGGGCATTCTGGACAACCCGCCCGAGCCGCTCCTGCAGCAGGCGTACGCGGAGGTGTCCAAATGAGCACGCAGGTACTCGTCCTCAACGGCCCGAACCTCGGCAGGCTCGGCGTCAGGGAACCCGAGGTGTACGGCCACGCGACGTTCGACGACCTGGTTGAGCTGTGCCGCTCGACTGGCCGGACGCTCGGCCTGCACACCGACGTCCGGCAGACCGACGACGAGAGCGAGCTGATCGGCTGGGTGCACGAGGCCTGCGACACCAGGATGCCGATCGTGCTCAACCCGGCCGCGTTCACGCACTACTCCTACGCGCTGCGAGATGCCCTGGCGATGCGGACCGCCCCGCTGGTCGAGGTACACCTCTCCAACCCCGCGGCGCGCGAGGAGTTCCGGCACACGTCGGTGGTCGCCGGGGTCGCGGACGGGACCGTCGCCGGGTTCGGCATGATGTCCTACCAGCTGGCCCTGCAGGCGATCGCCGAGCTGATCGCCGAGGCCAAGCCGTGATCGTCCTCGTCGGCTTCATGGGGGCGGGCAAGACCACCGTCGGGCACCTGCTGTCTGAGCGCCTCGGGCTCCCGTTCGTCGACAGCGACCTGGTCATCGAGCAGCGAGCGGGGCGATCGGTCCGGCAGATCTTCGCCGAGGACGGCGAGCCCGCCTTCCGCGAGCTGGAGCGCCAGGTCGTCGCGGACCTGATCGACGGCCCCGAGGCCGTCCTCGCCCTCGGCGGCGGCGCGCCGGAACATCCCGGCACGGTGGTAAGCCTCAAGTCCGCGCAGGTCATCTACCTGCAGGTCGGATACGCCGAGGCGATGCTCAGGGTCGCGGGCGACGAGTACCGGCCGCTGCTGCGCAGGCCCGACCTTGACGCGCTCTACCAGCGCAGGCTGGGTGTCTACGACGATGTAGCCACGCTCACCGTGGCCACCGACGGGCGCCGTCCCGAGGCGGTCAGCCAGGATGTCCTGGCCCAGCTCCTCCGCGCCCCCGCCGTCCCGGAAGGGACATCCACGGTCCTGGTCTCCTGCACCGGCGGCACGTACAACGTCTACGTGGGTGTCGGGCTGCTGTCCGAGGTCGACCGGCTGCTGCCCGCGCTCCCGTACGCAAGGACCGCGGTGCTGCTTGCCCCGGCCCGCGACGACCCCGCCGCGGCCACGGTGACGACCGCGCTGCGCCGCCGCGACCTCGACGTCTACCTGATCGAGGTGCCTGACACCCAGGCCGCCAAGGACCTGGCCACGGTGGCGCGGGTGGCGGGCGAACTGGCCGAGTTCGCGGTGCACAAGGACGACCTGATCGTCGGTGTCGGCGGCGAGGTGATCTGCGACATCGCCGGGTTCGTGGCGAGTACCTATAACCGCGGCATGCCGCTGGCCCTGGTGCCGACCACCCTGGCCGCGCAGGCCGACTCGGCCGTGGGCGGTAAGGCGTCGCTCAACCTGCCCCAGGGCCGCAACCTGCTCGGCACCGTGCACCAGCCAGTCGCCGTGGTCACCGATGTCGCCGCCGCCTCGGCTCAGCCCGGCCGCGAATACCGGGCCGGCCTGGCCGAGGCGGTCAAGCACGCGCTGATCAGCGGCGGCGACCTGGTGCCCTTGCTCACCGAGCACGCCGCCGAGCTGGTCCGCGGTGACGTGGACGCACTCGCCGAGATGGTCACCCGCAGCGTGCGGGTCAAGGCGGGCGTCGTGGGACGGGACGAGCGGGAGCGCGGCGACCGCCTGTACCTCAACTACGGGCACACCTTCGCCCACGCCATCGAGCAGGTCAGCGGCCCGGACGCGGCGGACGATGGCGAGGCCACCGCGGTGGGCATGATGGCCGCCGCCCACCTGGCCCACCGCCAGGGCCGTATCCCCGCCGACCTGGTGGACCTGCACCGATCGCTGCTCAGCGGCCTCGGCCTGCCCGTCGCAGGCCGCTTCGACCTGCAGGGCCTGCGCCAGGCGTGGCTTCGCGACAAGAAATACCGTGACGGCACCCGCTTCGTCCTGCTCAACGGCCTAGGCCGCCCCGAGGCCGGCATCCAGGCCGACGACGACAACCTGGCCGCCGTAATGGCCGACCTCAGCTCCTGAACAATTCACATGACCGGCGGTCCCGCCGCGGCTGGCGGGGCACAAGTGCCGTAGGTCAAGCATGTGAGAACTTTCTGTACTGTTTCAAGGCGGTCCCTCGGGCAGGGCTCCGGCGTGTTCCGTGAATGTCCGCATCTGTCCTAATCGAGCCCGTGAAGGCGGAAGGTTATGCCTGACCCGGGGGGCGGCAGCGGCCGGCCCGGCACGGCGGCCAGCGGCGTTGCTCTGGCCGTGCTCTCGGCCGGTACTTTCGGGACGTCCGGGATATTCGCTTCGGTGCTGATCAACGCCGGATGGAGCCCGGCCGCGGTGGCGATAGCCAGGCTGGGCGGAGCAGCGGTGCTGCTCACCGTCCCTGCTGTGGCGCAGTTGCGTGGCCGCTGGGCACTGCTGCGCCGGGAGGCGGGCAGGGTCGTGATCTACGGCCTCGCGATCGCCTGCGGCCAGTTGTTCTACTTCAACGCTCTTGAGTCGATCCCGATCGGCCTTGCGGTGCTGCTGGAGTATCTCGGCGTGGTGCTGGTGGTGGGGTGGCTGTGGGTGGTCCGCGGTCAGCGGCCTGGGGGGCTCACGGCAGCCGGGGTGGTGGCGGCGATCGCCGGGCTCGCGTTCGTGGCGGATCTGGCCGGGACGTCACAGCTGAGCCCGACCGGGATCATGTGGGGCTTGCTGGAGGCTGTCTGCCTTGCGGCTTACTTCCTGCTCTCGGCTACCGCCGGTGAAGCGGTCCTGCCGCCGCTGGTCATGGCGTGGGGTGGGTTGTGCGTCAGCGCGGTCTTCCTTGCCGTGGCCAGCGGGACGGGGGTGCTGCATGTCACGGCGAATGCCGACGACACCGAACTCCTGCACCACGGTGTCAGCTGGATCGTGCCGGTGCTGGAACTGTCGCTTGTGGCGGCGGTGATCGCCTATGTCGCCGGCATCGCCGCCGCCCGGCGGCTGGGAGCCAA